>Ga0209063_1000008_pt1 | contig 314271 bp, 273 predicted proteins | sample KloWWTmeKNB19Kit_FD_187177 | JGI IMG/M metagenome (GOLD analysis project Ga0209063, IMG submission 187177) | Active sludge microbial communities from Klosterneuburg, Austria, studying microevolution and ecology of nitrifiers - Klosterneuburg... | ecosystem: Engineered > WWTP > Aerobic digester... | reverse complement strand
CAATAGGCCTGTTTTCTGCCGTTAAATCTGCAACAAAAGTTTTATACGCCTTAACACCTGCCACACCGAACCTTAGCGATAAATTCTTTAAAATACTTTCCCTTATATCCGATACTTGAAGTTGTAAGTTTGCCTTTAGTTTATCATAAAGTAACAGTGATTTTCCACCACTCCCCGAGCAGCAATCCCAAACTTTCCATTTTTTATTTTCCAGCGGTAAACCGTCCAGGTATTTGAGCACCTGCTGTGAGCTGTAATCCTGTATTATCACTTCTTTATCTGCCACTAAAATATTTTGGAGTTGCGTAGCATTTTTTAAAGCAATACACTCTTCATCTTTTTGTATAAATTCAATATTGTTCTCATCCAGCTTTTGTAATACCACTGTTTTCTTACCGGGTCTTATGCGAAGGAAAACATCTGGCTGGTTCAGAAAAGAAAAATAGTAAGGATTGTTTTTAAAGTCATTTGACAAAAGAGAAAAAAATGGAAATATCTTTTGTGGTTCAATCCCCAAATACTTCAACTTTTCACCCACCGTTTCTATTACCCTGGAATTGAGTCCTGGCTTAAGCTGCAGCAATAGCGGGTGTTCGCTTTGGTGTGTAAGAAAAAAGCAGTTAATAATATTTTCTTCATTTAACCCTTTGCCAAAAGCCTGTGCTGCCCTAAAATAGGAATAGCAAATATCGCTGATTACTTTACGGTCTTTTGATCCATGTTTTTTATTGAGGGAATAATATTTTTTCAAATGGAATTCCAATGGCTTATCGCCATTATAAACAGCAATAATGTTTAAAGCAGTAGCAAGGTAATGATGGTAAAAACCCATAATAAAAAACCCGCTTTTTAGCGGGCAAAAAGTTGATTCAATTTATAAATGCAGCAACGCCTCTACAGGATCTTTTCCAAATAATAATTGGGATGGGTTTTCAAGCATTTGCTTTACCATCACCAGGAAGCCAACAGATTCCCTGCCGTCAATTATGCGGTGGTCGTAACTTAATGCTACATACATCATAGGTTTTATAATAACCTGGCCATTTACTGCCATTGGTCTTTCTACGATATTATGCATTCCTAAAATGGCGCTTTGTGGTATGTTAATAATTGGCGTACTCATCATACTGCCAAAAATGCCGCCATTGGTAATGGTAAAAGTTCCACCAGACATTTCTTCAATAGTAAGTTTATTGTTTTTTGCTTTTGTTGCTAATTCCACCACTGCAGCTTCAATGCCTGCCATATCCAGGCTTTCTGCATTTCTAATTACGGGCACTACAAGGCCCTTTGGTGCGCTCACAGCAATAGAAATATCGCAATAATCATGATAAATAATGCTTTCTCCATCTATATAAGCGTTAACCGATGGAAACTGCTGCAATGCAAAGCAACAAGCTTTTGTAAAAAAGCTCATAAACCCAAGATTTACACCATGGCTTTCTTTGAACTTATCTTTAAATTTTTTGCGAATTTCCATTATAGGGCCCATATCAACTTCATTAAAAGTAGTGAGCATTGCTGTAGTATTTTTTGCCTCTACCAGCCTGCGGCTTACCGTTTTTCGCAGGTTACTCATTTTTTCTACCCTTTCATTGCGGCTAAAAGCAATAATACCAGGCTTTTTACCAGGGTTATTTAGAATATCGAGCACATCCTGTTTTAAGATTTTTCCATTGGATCCACTGGGCGTAATGTTTTTGCTGTCTATTTTCTTATCGGCTATAATTGCAGCTGCTACAGGAGAAGCTTTTGTATCATCAGTTACTGGCTCTACGGGTTCTATTGCTATTTCTTTCTTCTCAGTTACTGAGGCTTTTTCAGCCTTTGGTGCTTTTGCTTTTGGGGTTTCTGGCTGTATTGCTTCTGTATCTATGCTGGCTACTATATCACCAATGGCCAGGTTATCGCCCTCTTTTGCTATCTGCCTAATAACTCCTGCTTTTTCTGCATTTATTTCAAAAGTGGCTTTTTCACTCTCCAATTCTGCTATAACTTCATCTCTATCAGCCCATTCGCCATCACTCTTTAACCATTTTACCAGGGTAACCTCATTTATACTTTCACCAACTGTAGGTACTTTTATATCAATTGCCATTGAATTTTACATTTATGATTTACAAATTTCGGATAAAAACTACTTATTTACGCACAAAATACCCAATATGAACGTTTAATAAATAAATTTCACCCATTTATGTGATAGGAAATGTGAGAAATTAATGTATTTTTACTTTCCAATCACCTTTGAAACGGGCCAACATTTAAATTACCAATTACTCTTTTAAAGCCACCATTTACTAAGTTTCGAAAATTCGTATTATAAAAAAGTAATAGCTTTAACCTTATATTTAATAAATCTGTTATGATACTGTTTAAAAAAACATCTTTTTTCTTTGCATTCGTTTTATGCTTAATCAGTTTCCAGGGTTTTGCCCAGTTTTATAACAATGGTGCTACCGTTAGCATACAACCCGGCGGATTAATCTTTGTTCAGGGAAATGCAGAAAACAATTCGGGAATTATTACTAATGATGGTAAAATTGAAGTGCAAGGTAATTTTACAAATTCTGGCTCCTATAATACAAGTACAAATGATGACTCATTAATACTTTCCGGAGGAAATAATGTAACACTCAGCTTAGGCAGTTCTACGGTTAATTATTTAATGGTAAATAAAACGGCTAATGCCAATAATGTAACATTGGGTTCTAATATTATTGTAAATACAAAGCTGGATTATCTTTCCGGCAATGTAACCACCGATCCATTAAATACAGCTTTTGTTTTTGCTGCACCTGTAAGCGCAGTTTTTAATTTTGCCGCAGGCAGAGAAATTACTGGCCGTGTAAGCAGGACTGGTTGGGCAAACGGAACAACAGTTGTATTTAACCAACCCAATATGCAGGTTACCACAAACGGTGGCTCTGCTCCTTCATCTTTTATGGTAAATATGATTCCTCAAACAGGAGGAGGCGACCCCTCATTAAATGAAAGAGAAGTAAAAAGGCTATTTCAATTTACAACGCCTGACGGGAGTAGCTTTACTTCGGATGTACGCTTTGCATATATTGATGGTGAATTGAATACCAATACCGAACCTGGCCTTACTCCATGGTATTTACTTGCTGGAGCAGAATGGAATGGCAAACTTAGTTCACTCACAAAAGATGCTACTAATAATTATGTACAATATGCCGGAATTACTACAACCGAATTGGCCAATGAGTGGAAGCTTGCAGATGCAAAATATACCATGAATGCTACGGCAATTTTACGTGGGCCATGGAACAGCAGCACTTCTTTAATGAATACCGGCATGAACATAAATAATATAATTCAAACAGGCCAGCCCTATAATGTTTCTCCTTTTAATTATTTTGGAACAGAAGCTGCAAATCCTATTCCCAATGCTAATGTTGTAGATTGGGTGCTGGTAGAATTAAGGAAACCCACGCCAGCCTTGCCCGAAAATGCTACTTCGGGTACTATAGTTGGAAGAAAAGCAGGTTTTTTACTGAACAACGGAACTATAGTGGATGTAGATGGCGTTACGCCTATTTCATTTGACATTTCAAAACAGGGAGATGCTTTTATTGCTATACGGCATAGAAACCATTTGGGCATTTTGAGTAATTTGATCACCTCAAATGTTACCGGAAGTTTTGCCAACGATTTTACAGTGTTGTCAAATAATTTTAAAGACAATATTAATGCTACTTCTGACCCTGTTGTATTGCTTGCAGGTGCATCGGGAAAGTATGGAATGTGGGCTGGGGATGCCAATAAAAATAATATTGTAAACGGAACCGATTTAAGTGTAATTAAAAACGCAATTGCGGTTTCTGCAGAAGGTTATATTTTAACCGACATAAACTTAAGTGCCTCAATAAATGGTACTGATTTAAGTATTGCCAACAATACGCTTTCTCAATCGGGATCCAGCAGCCAGGGGAAACATATTCAAACCATTTATACACCAAACACTATAAAGTTTGCCAAATCTAGTTTGCCGGAATAAAATAAAAAACATTCTAACAATTAAATTTCTTTACCTGAAATATTATACTTCGATGAAAAAAATATTACTTACATTATTCGTCTCTTGCTTTTTACTTATTTCATTTATACAAAGTAAAGCCCAGGATTGCGAATGGAGGGTAGCAGATGCAACTTTTACCGCTACTGATCCTGATGGTGCAGGGCCTGCTACAGGCATTGCTACTTTTAAATTCCAGATACGTTCCAGGGGAGCAAACATTCCTAATATTGATGTTTTGTCAATTGGCTTTAGCTACCAGTCTGCTTTATTAATGCCCCCAACAAATCCAGGTTGTGTTATAGTTGCCAACCCTGCTAATGTTTTTGTAGAGGCTCCATGGTCAGCAAATGGATTTCAGTTTGGCGCATTTAATCATTGTAACATTTTTACACAAAACGTTTCAGGAGAAGTATATGACCGGAGAACTGCCGGGGCTTTATCGGGCAGCCCCACTACCTTATTGAATACATGGATGGATGTATTAACCATTACCATGTGGACAAAAGGAGTAAGCATTCCACAAGGTGGTTATGTGATTACCAATTCAGGTTCAAGTTCAACTGATCCAAAGCCAAAACGGTTTGATACTTATTCTATATCCGATCCGGATGGAAATGAATATCCGGCATATACGCTTACTTACGAAACTCCTTTGGCAATTACAGGAGCAGTACCAGTGAGCTTTAGCCAGGCTTCTGTTTCCTGCTTAACCAATGGCGCTTCTATAAGCTGGGGTACAACAAGTGAAAATAACAGCAACTATTTTGATATACTTAAAAGCGTTGATGGGGGAACAACATGGGTAACTGTTGGCAGAAAAAATGCTGCAGGGAATTCTACAGTAAACCGCAATTATCAATACCTTGATATTGAAGCCGGAAATGCTTTATATAAAATTAGGTTGTACGATACCGACGGGCATATAAGTGAAACACAGGTACTACGTTCAACCTGCGAAACCCGAAACGCCATTACTGCAATTGTTTACCCTGTGCCTGCCAGAGACCAGGTAACCCTTGCTATTAAATCTGCAAAGATGATAAAAACTACTTTACAGGTAATAGATGCTAAAGGTTCGCTGGTACAGCAGCTTGAAACTACTTTAAACATTGGCAGCAATAATATTTATATTAATAGCAGCAAATTTGCTTCGGGAGAATACAGGATTATTAGTACCAATAAAGAATTGTTGCTCAATAAGAAATTTATAATTGCCCGTTAACTTATTATAGGCTTTATTCAATTTTCAAAAACCTCTTACTTTTTAAGGGGTTTTTTATTTAAAGCTTTTTTCAAAAATTTTTACTGCATTAGTCGTGGTTTCCCTGGCCACCTCTTCAATACTTACTTGCTTTATCTCTGCAATTTTTGCTACTATATAGGTAAGGTAGCTGCTCTCATTTCTTTTTCCCCTAAAGGGCACTGGTGAAAGATAAGGGGCGTCCGTTTCCAGTACGAGGTGCTTTAAATCTATCTCTTTTAAAGTTTCTTCCAGGCCCGATTTTTTATAAGTAACTACTCCGCCAATGCCAAGGTAAAAACCCAAATCAATAATTTGTCTGGCTTCTTGTAGTGTTCCTCCAAAACAATGAAAAATGCCATTAAGCTTTGTATCCCGATATTGTTTAATTACATCAATGGTTTCCTGCATGGCACTACGAGTATGCAACACTATGGGTAAATTAAACTGTAATGCCATTACAATTTGATTTTCAAGGGCTTTGTACTGCTCCTTTGCAAATTGGGTATCCCAGTAAAAATCGAGCCCTGTTTCACCTATTGCGGCAAATTGCCTTTGTTCCAAAAGCAACTTTATATGATCCAACTCATATAAATAATTCTCTTTTACTGAGCAGGGGTGCAAACCAATCATGGAAAAACATTTTCCGGGATATTTTTTTTCCATCTCCATCATTTCGGTATGGGTTGAACCATCAATTGCCGGGAGAAAAAATTGCTTAATCCCAGCATCCACAGCTCTTTTCAACATGTTATCTACATCTTCTTTAAACTCCGGAAGGTACAAATGACAATGAGTATCAATGATCATGGCGAAAATGAAAATTTAAGTTTTTAAAAATGACCTATACTTTTATAAAAATTTTAAAAAAATATTTTGTTAATATTAAAGCTCTCCGTATCTTGGCATCAGTTTTCATAGGGTACGGATTAAAAACGGGCCAGGGTGTCTACCCAGGCCCATTTTATTTTTAGCCATTTCCTGTTATTGCTTCAAAAGAAAAACCCTTTTCCGAAAAAAAATCTAAAGCCCGTGGCAACGCATATTCAAGGTTTTTCCATGCCCTTTCACTATCATGCATTACAATAATAGATCCGTCTTCTGCTTGAGTAACCATATTCTTCAAGCATTGTTGCCCGGAAATATTACTATCAAAGTCAGCACTCAGCACAGTCCACATTATACTATTTAAAGCAAAGCGTGGCGATGAAATTATTCTTTGTTGTTGCTTTGTAAATTTTCCATAAGGCGGCCTGAACAATTTCCCTTTTATCAAATGCTGCGCTTTTTCAACATTCTCCAGGTAAACATCTGTTTCAGTTCGCCAGCCATTTAAATGATTATAAGTATGGTTGCCAATTGCGTGTCCTTCATCCTGTATCTTTTTATATACGTTGGGAAATTTAAAAACATTTTCTCCCACACAAAAAAAAGTAGCTTTAGCATTGTATTTCTTTAACTCAGTTAATATAAAACAAGTTATGTCTGGGTGAGGCCCATCATCAAATGTTAAATAAATCCTATTATATCCTGCAGGCATTTTCCAAACCAAACCAGGAAATACTAATTTGGCCCAGAAAGGCGTTTTAATAAAATAATACATGCAGCAAATTTATTTTAATTTCCATTAAACCTTCAAATAAACCACTCGTCATAGATTAACAAAAAAAATACATTATGAAAACAATAAAAATCTCAATTGCTATGCTGGCTTTGGCTGCAATTACATTTACAGCCTGTAAAAAAGATGACAGCACAAACCCAGGTGATGAAATAGCCATTACCTCAGACCTGAGCAATAAACAAGCCACTACCGATATTATGGTAGAAGATGACAATGCTGTTTTATTTTCAATTACAGACGAAGAAAACCTTTCCGGGGGAAAACTTACCGGGGGCGGACAAACCACAAACTTTGTTTGCGCCACTGTTTCGGTAACGCCTACATCTGGCTTTCCCAAAACCATTACCCTTGACTTTGGCAGTGGATGTACCAACCCCAATACCGGAGTTACCCGAAGTGGTAAAATGATTTTTGTACTTAGTGACTCCTTACGCCTAACCGGGTCAACAGCGGTACTTACCTTTGACAATTATTTTGTAAACGGATTTAAACGGGAAGGCACAATTACCTGGACAAACGTTAGTACACCGGGCCACCGTAGCTGGACAAGGCAAGTTGTAGCCGGTAAAATTACAGCACCAAACGGAAACTGGTGGGTGCATAATGCCTTAAAAACCATTTCACAGGTACAGGGCATGGGCACTTTCATTCCATCTGATGATGCTTTTGAAACCACAGGTTCAGGAACAGTAGTTAATTCAAATAACATTACCCGTTCCTATACCATCTTAGAGGCATTATTAACCAAAACTATTTGCCATCATATAGTAGCCGGCAGACTTAAAGTAGAAGGGCCGCAACATTATGCCATTATTAATTACGGCAATGGTGCTTGTGATAATATTGCAACCATTTCAATTGACGGGGGCAATCCCTTCCCTATACAACTTCCCTAGGCAAATTCTAAAAAAACAATATTCAGCTGCTCAAATAATTGGGCAGCTTTTTTATTGGCTTTTGGTATGCTTATCTTTGCAGCCATAATATTTTTTAAATTAAATGAAAATTAGGACCCGGTTTGCACCAAGCCCTACAGGTGGCCTCCACCTTGGTGGCGTAAGAACAGTTTTATACAATTATTTATTTGCCCGGCAAAATGGCGGCGAATTTATTTTACGCATTGAAGATACCGATCAAACCCGTTTTGTACCCGGTGCAGAAACCTATATTACAAACTGCCTGGAGTGGTGCGGCTTAATGCCCGATGAAGGCCCGCAGGCAGGTGGCGCTTTTGGCCCTTACCGCCAAAGTGAAAGAAAAGATTTATACCTGAAATATGCAAAGGAATTAATCGCAAAAGGATTTGCGTATTATGCATTTGACAGCACCAGTGAATTAGAAAAAATGCGCAACGATTTAAAAACAGCAGAGAACCCTTCCCCGCAATATGGCAGTAAGGTAAGGATGAAAATGAAAAATTCATTATCCTTAGATGAAGCTGAAACTCAAAAGAAAATTAATGCCGGTGAAGCCTATGTTGTAAGGATAAAAATTCCGGATAATGAAACTATTCGTTTTAATGACATGATACATGGTGAGGTGGTTTTTGACTCTTCGGTTGTGGATGACAAAGTGTTATTAAAAGCAGATGGAATGCCTACTTACCACCTTGCAGTAGTGGTTGACGATTACCTCATGAAAATAACGCATGCATTCAGGGGAGAAGAATGGCTGAGCAGCGCACCGGTGCATATTTTACTTTGGAAATATTTATTTGGGATAGACAAAATGCCGCAATGGGCGCACCTTCCATTAATATTGGGGCCAAGTGGCAAACTAAGCAAAAGAGATGGCGCAAAATACGGTTTCCCTGTTTTTGCCATGAACTGGACCGATCCTAAAACCAATGACTTTACAGAAGGATTTAAGGAAAAAGGATTTTTGCCCGAAGCGTTTATTAATATGCTGGCCATGCTGGGATGGAACGATGGTACTACGCAGGAAATTTTTTCACTGGATGAACTCATACAAAAATTCAGCATAGAAAGGGTGCATAAAGCCGGCGCAAAATTTGATTACGAAAAAGCCAAATGGTTCAACCAGGAATGGATAAAAAAATTAGATCATGAAGAGCTCAGCAACAGGGTTGCAGAAATCTTAAAATCAAAAGGAGTTGATATTGCAAACCGAAATTATTTAAAGGCAGTAATTTCCTTAGTTAAAGAAAGATGTACTTTGATGTCTGACTTTTACGAACAATCATCGTATTTTTTCAAAACCCCGGAAACTTTGGATATTACTGCCATTCAACTCAAATGGAAAAAAGAAAAAAGCGATTTTTTTTCAGGATATATACAATGGCTTTCATCAACTACACTATGGGATAGCCATAATTTGGAAATGGAATTTAAAAATATGGCAGTGCAAAAAAATTTAAAGCCCGGGGAATTACAATTGCCCTTGAGAATAATGATGGTAGGAGGCAAATTTGGCCCTGCCGTATTTACCATTGCCGAAATGATTGGTAAGGAAGAAACGATTAAGCGAATTAAAAATGCCTTAAATTTACTGAACACATGATAACCAACCGGCCCATAAGGGTTTTAGTAGCCAAAGTAGGCCTCGATGGCCACGACAGAGGCGCAAAAGTAATTGCCACTGCATTAAGAGATGCCGGCATGGAAGTAATTTATACCGGCCTAAGGCAAACGCCTGAAATGGTTGTAAATGCTGCCTTGCAGGAAGATGTAGATGCCATTGGTGTAAGCATACTCAGCGGTGCACACATGACCGTTTTTCCAAAACTCCTGCAACTGATGCAGGAAAAAGAGATGCAGGATGTTTTATTAACCGGAGGAGGAATAATACCCGACGAAGATGCACAACACTTGTACCATTTAGGATGTGGAAAATTATTTGCACCCGGAACTCATACCCATGAAATTGCCGGTTATATAAAAGAACAGGTTACTCAAAAAAGAAATTTTTAAACTTTATTTTTTACGATTATGACTTTTGACTCCTTACTTTTTACAATTGAAAATAATATTGCACTTATAACCATTAACCGGCCCGATAAACTGAATGCATTAAATAAACAAGTGTTTTATGACCTGGATAAAGCTGCAGATGAAGTAATTGAAAATGCAGCAATAAAATCGGCAATTATTACCGGCTCTGGCTCAAAAGCTTTTGTTGCAGGAGCAGATATAACCGAGTTTGCCCCTTTAAGTATTGTAGAAGCAAAACAACTTTCGGAAAGGGGACAACAAGTTTTTTTAAAAATTGAAAATAGCCCCAAACCTTTTGTTGCCGCAGTAAATGGCTTTGCACTTGGTGGAGGATGCGAACTGGCCATGAGTTGCCACTTTAGGCTTTGCAGTGAAAATGCAAAATTTGGTCAACCCGAAGTAAACCTGGGGCTTATACCAGGCTATGGTGGCACACAAAGGCTTACACAACTTATTGGCAAAGGCAAAAGTATGGAATTACAAATGACGGCACAATTAATAGATGCCCAGGAAGCCCTAAGGCTTGGCTTGGTAAACTACGTTACCACACAAGACGAATTATTAACCCAAACAAAAGAATTGCTGGCAACAATAAACAACAAAGCCCCGCTATCCATTGCAAAAATAATTGAATGCGTCAATTATGCAGCAACTTCGGGCAACTACAATGGGTTTGAAAATGAAGTGGAAGCTTTTGGCTTCTGCTTTGGCACGCAAGATATGATAGAAGGCACCAGCGCCTTCCTTGAAAAAAGAAAAGCTGAATTTAAAGGAAAATAATTTGTGGCTTAATAAGCCCTTGCAAACAACACCCTTTGCTTGCTTGGCTTGCCGGAAAAAATACATTTCCCTTCTTCAAATTTTGCATCTAATGGAATGCAACGTATAGTAGCCTTTGTGGCTTCTTTAATTTTTTCTTCTGTTTCAGCAGTACCGTCCCAATGGGCGCTAATAAAGCCGGGCTGTTCATCCAACAGGTTTATAAACTCATCCCAGTTACCGGCGCTCCTGGTATTTTCGTTTGTAAACACTAATGCTTTATTAAAAATATTTTGCTGGATGGTTGCCAATAATTCAGTGCAATACACATCAATACCCTCTATACTTACCGATGCTTTTTCTTTGGTATCACGGCGTACAAGCTCCACTACGTTATTTTCTACATCTCTTAAGCCAATTGCCATTCTTAGCGGCACACCTTTCATTTCATACTCAGCAAATTTCCAACCCGGCCTTGCATTATCACTATTATCATATTTAACCCTTATACCTTTAGCTTTAAGGCCACTAATGATTTCATTTGCCCTTGCATCAATTACTGCTTTACTTTCTTCGCCTTTATAAATAGGCACAATTACCAGTTGCAGCGGTGCGATTTTTGGGGGCAAAATAAGTCCATCGTCATCACTATGTGCCATTATTAATGCGCCAATCAGCCGGGTGCTTACGCCCCAACTTGTTGCCCACACGTACTCTTTTTTATTTTCTTTATTTAAAAATTGCACATCAAATGCTTTGGCAAAATTTTGGCCCAGGAAGTGGGAAGTGCCTGCCTGTAAAGCTTTACCATCCTGCATGAGTGCTTCAATACAATAAGTATCTTCAGCACCTGCAAATCTTTCGCTTTGAGATTTTACGCCTTTAATAACCGGTAATGCCATATAGTTTTCTGCAAACCCTGCATAAACATGCAGCATTTTTATGGTTTCTTCCACGGCCTCATCTTTAGTTTCATGTGCAGTATGGCCTTCCTGCCATAAAAATTCGGCTGTTCGTAAAAATAATCGGGTACGCATTTCCCAGCGCACCACATTGGCCCATTGGTTTATTAAAATTGGTAAATCCCGGTAAGATTGTATCCAGTCTTTATAAGTATTCCATATAATGGCTTCACTGGTTGGCCTCACAACTAATTCTTCTTCCAACTTTGCTTCGGGGTCCACAATTAATTTACCTTTATTATTTTCATCAGCCTTAAGCCTGTAGTGCGTAACTACTGCACATTCTTTTGCAAAGCCTTCGGCATTTTTTTCTTCTGCTTCAAATAAACTTTTTGGAACAAAAAGCGGAAAGTAAGCATTTACATGACCGGTTTCTTTAAACATACGGTCCAACTCATCCCTCATATTCTCCCACAAAGCATAGCCATATGGTTTAATTACCATGCAACCTCTAACGGCACTGTAATCTGCCAGGCCACTTTTAATTACCAAATCATTGTACCATTGAGAATAATCCTGCTTTCTTGATGTAATTTCCTTGCTCATAAATTTATATTTCCCTTAATTTCCTAAAGGTGGTTTCTACTGATTTTAAGTTTTCGTCCTTTTGAAAAACTTTTGCAAAATTACGGACTTCATGCGCAAGCGCAAAGTTTGCATTTAGCACATATTTAACATCCAAAAAGAAAAAATCAGGTCTTTTAATATAGAGAAATTGCAACTTTGTACAGACGAAAATTTTAACCGGGCTTAGCCCTAAAATGATTTTGCCATGAAAAGTAAATTTTTAATCACCGCTTTTGTAATTACTGCAATTATTGCAGGTTGTGGAACAGCATACAAGAGCGGGCAAACACCGGACGATGTTTATTATTCTCCGGCCAATGAAAGATCCGGATATATTGAACAGGACAATAACCGCTATTCCCGCTACAACGACAGAGAAGAAAGACAAATAAGAATGAAGGCTTATGATTATCGCTGGAGGTATATTGATGATGATTATGATTATTACAGCTATCGTTACAGCCCTTATTATTATGGTTACAATCATGGCTATTATTATAACCCATACTACTACCCTGCCCCTGTATATTTTTATGGTCCAGCGGTAAATCCCAAAAATCATGCACCCCGTATGACCGGCCTGGGAAGTTATTACAACAATAACGGCTCGGTAAAAATTGCACAGCCATCCAATACAAAATCCTCAACCATCAGCTCAACAAAAGCTTACAGCAATACAAATTCGGGAAACAAGGTGGTAAGAAGGATCATTGGAAAGAACAATTCCGATGATAACGATGGTGGAAATAACAACAGGAGCTACAACCCATCCTCATCGGGTTCTTCTGGAAGCGGAAGCAATTCGGGAGGCCAAAGCATTTCAAGGCCATCGAGAAATTAATTTACAACAGACAGGAAAACGAAAATACATGAAGCAAATATTTATATTCTGTATTATTTTATTAATTGGCAGGCAAGTATTTTCGCAGGTACCCGAAGATGCCAAATTATACAGTTGGTACCCACAAACCGGAACGGCAAGGAGTTTGGCCATTGGCGGAGCAATGGGCTCTTTAGGTGGGGACATAAGTGCACTCTATGTAAACCCAGCTGGGCTTGGGTTTTACCGAACCAATGAGTTTGTAATTTCTCCACAGTTTTCATTTAATAAAAATGCGGCTACTTTTATAAATAACCCGAAAGATACCGGCAAAAATGCATTTGCTTTAGGGACTATCGGTGTTATTTTTGGTGAAGGCTCAAATAAAAAAGGAAAAAAGAGTAGCGCCTTTTCAATTGGCATTACGCAAACGGCAAACTTTAATAACCGGGTTTATTACAAAGGCATCAATGATTATAGTTCTTTTTCTGAAACCTTTGCCGAAGAATTTGCCAAAAGCGGAATAAGCACAGATGAGTTATTAAACACTTTATCTCCCCTACCTTATACTGCGGCACCGGCATATTATACCTATTTGATTGACATTGATACCAGCAATGGAATTAGCCAGGTAAGAGCAGCGCCAGAACAATTGCTGGATGCAGGCGGCAGCTTGCAACAAAGTTTTTTAAAAGAAACCCAAGGTGGGTTGTATGAACTTGCCCTAGGCGGAGCCATTAATACCAATGACAAATGGCTTTTTGGAGGAACGCTTGGCATACCTATTGTAGATTTTACCAGCACCACTACGGTAACGGAAAAAGATGCAAGCGGAAATACCAAAAACGGATTTCAATCTTTTAGCTACGAAGATGAATACCGCACTACCGGAGTGGGCTTTAATGTAAAACTGGGCGCTATTTATCGCCCTGCAGAATATTTTAGGCTGGGGCTGGCTTTACACACTGCATCATTTATTTTTTTAAAAGATGAGAGAACCGCAAACCTGAATACCATTTTAGAAGACACTGCAGGCAATGCGGAAAATTTTTCTGTTAGTTCTTTACTTTTTACCAACAACGAAGCCGGAGAAGCCAATTACAGGCAGTTTACCCCATGGAAAGCCATTTTTAGTGCATCATATGTTTTTCGTGAAATTGAAAATGTAAAAAAGCAACGTGGTTTTTTAACTGCTGATGTGGAATATGTAAATTACAAAGGCAGCAGGTTTGGCAAAAGTGGTTCTAAAAATACAGGATCCAAACAATACTATACCGCTTTAAATGATGTGATTAAAGATTACTATAAAGGCGCTTTTAATTTTCGTGTGGGTGGAGAATTAAAGTTTAATACATTTATGACAAGGCTTGGCTTTGCATACTACGGCAACCCTTATGCAGATAAAACTTATAAAGCCAGCCGAACATTATTATCAGGCGGCATTGGCTACCGCAATAAAGGCTTTTTTGTTGACCTTACTTACATCCATTCTATAACAAAAGATGTTAATTATCCCTACAGGCTAGAAGACAGGAGCAACCCTTATTATGCTACGCAACGGCAAAAATCGGGAATGATTGCCGCTACTATTGGTTGGAAATTTTGGGAATAAAATAAATACAAGAAGGCCGGTTTAACTTACCGGCCTTTTTATTGAACAGCTAAATTTTTTAAAATATAATTATCCTTCACCAGATTTCTTGCAAAAAAAATTGCCCGGTAACCCGGGCATTTAATTTCAAAATATTTAAAAGCTTATTTCACTTCTTCAAATTCTGCATCGGTTACATTTTCGCCGCCTGAAGTATTAGCATCTGGTTGCGCCTGTCCCGCTTCGGGTTGGGCGCCTGGCTGTGGTTCGCCTTGTGTTGCCTTATACATATCTTCGCTGGCTGCCGTCCATGCAGTATTTAATGCTGCTAAATGTGTATCAATTGCAGCAATATCCTGTGCTTTATGCGCTTCTTTAAGATTGTTAAGTGCACTTTCAATACCGCCTTTTTTATCGGCTGGTATCTTATCGCCATATTCTTTCAATTGTTTTTCTGACTGGAATATTAAACTATCGGCCTGGTTAATTTTATCTACTTTTTCCCTTGCCACTTTATCTTCTGCTTCGTGTGCTTTAGCTTCGGATTTCATTTTTTCTACTTCATCTTTGCTAAGGCCACTACCACCCTGTATGGTAATTTTTTGTTCTTTGCCTGTGCCTTTGTCTTTTGCGGTTACATGCAAAATACCGTTAGCATCAATATCAAAAGTAACTTCAATTTGCGGTAAGCCACGTGGAGCCGGCGGTATGCCATCGAGGTTAAAAGTACCCAGGCTTTTATTTTGGTTTGCCATTGGTCTTTCACCCTGCAACACATGAATTTGAACACCGGGCTGGTTATCGCTTGCTGTGCTAAAGGTTTCTGATTTTTTTGTGGGTATGGTTGTATTGGAATCAATTAACCTCGTCATTACACCGCCCATGGTTTCAATACCCAGGCTCAAAGGAGTAACATCGAGCAACAATACATCCTTTACTTCGCCAGTAAGTACAGCGCCCTGAATAGCAGCGCCAACGGCTACTACTTCATCGGGATTTACACCTTTATTTGGTTTTTTGCCAAAGAATTTTTCTACAAGCTCCTGAACTTTTGGGATACGTGTAGAACCACCCACCAATATTACTTCATCAATTTGAGCTGCATTTAGCCCGGCATCTTTAAGTGCTGCTTCGCATGGCTTAAGACAACGGTCGAATAATTTATCGGCCTGCGATTCAAACTTTGCACGGGTTAATTTTTTTACCAGGTGTTTGGGAACGCCATCAACGGCAGTGATATACGGCAGGTTAATTTCTGTTTCTGAAGAAGAAGACAATTCAATTTTTGCCTTTTCAGCAGCTTCTTTTAAACGCTGTAATGCCATTGGGTCTTTACGAAGGTCAATGGCTTCTTCGGTTTTAAATTCATTGGCAAGCCAATCCATAATCACTTTATCAAAATCATCCCCACCTAAGTGTGTATCGCCATTGGTAGATTTTACTTCAAACACGCCATCGCCAAGTTCCAGCACAGAAATATCGAAAGTACCACCACCCAGGTCAAATACAGCAATTTTTTGATCGTGTTTACCTTTATCGAGGCCATAGGTTAATGCAGCGGCAGTAGGTTCGTTTACTATACGCCGAACATTAAGCCCGGCAATTTCGCCTGCTTCTTTGGTAGCCTGACGCTGTGCATCGTTAAAATATGCAGGTACGGTTATTACGGCTTCGTTTACTTCGTGCCCAAGATAATCTTCGGCGGTTTTTTTCATTTTTTGCAGGATCATGGCGCTCAACTCCTGCGGTGTATAAAGCCTGCCATCAATATCAATTCGCACTGTATTATTGTCGCCTTTTGCAATTTTGTAACTCCAGTGTGAGCTTTCTTCCGTTACTTCATCAAATTGGCGGCCCATAAATCTTTTTACACTCATAATAGTGTTTACCGGGTTGGTAATAGCCTGCCTTTTGGCCGGATCGCCAACTTTACGTTCGCCATTTTTTAAAAAAGCAACTACTGAAGGCGTTGTACGGCGCCCTTCATCGTTGGCAATTACAACGGGTTCGTTACCTTCCATTACGGCAACGCAACTGTTTGTGGTTCCTAAGTCAATTCCAATTATCTTGCCCATATATCTTAATTTATTTAAATTGTTTATAACCGAATATTGTCAATCTTTATGCCAATGCAATTTTGAGTGCAAAAATGGCAGTAAATTGAAATACATGCAGTTAAATAGATGGATTTCTACTTTAAGATTATTGCAAATCGGTAAATTCTGTATGACCGTCTTTATGTACTTTAAAGGTAAAGTGACGCTGGGTAAAATAACTTAATATTATTACGATGCAAATGGTAAAAAGCTGGCTGAAAACGGGGTTCCAAAAGAATTTTTCAACCATTAGTTTAAGTAATGCATAATTAATAACCAGGTTGGAGCCAAAGGAAAGGAAATACCTGAACAACTGTATTCTGCCTTTAAGCTTAGATGTTGTGAATACCACGTAACGATTTAGCGTAAAGCCTGCTAAAAATGTAATTATTGAAGAAAGAAAAAGTGCTGCGCTATGCGGTTCAAAGGCAAAAAAACCAATATCTACAATTGCGCCTTTAAAAAAATACCAGTAAGTAAAAAAGTAAATAATCAGGCCAAATAATGCATTGGATCCACCGCAGGCTGCATACCTAAAAGTTTGCAAAGGCATTATTTTCCTAAATAAAGGATAAAAAAAATCAATAACTGATGTGATTATTGCTTTCATTTAAAAAACATATCTAATGCCCAACCCACCCCAACTGCCGCTAAAACCGTCGTAGTCGCTAAACTCTACAGAAGGTTGCCAGTCCAAAGAAACATTAATTGGGGCATTTTTAAATTTATAATCCAGGCCAATTACGCCATCCACTCCTACTGAAGTGCCACCCTTATAATATTTATTATTGTAAAAACCCACATGAGCACCAGGGCCTACATACCATTTTAATCCTTCGGCATTGGCAATATCCATATGAAACTCGTAAAGGCCGGTTATTCGCATACCTTTGTTCCAAAAATAGCCAAGGCCTTCAATGGCAGCAGAAGGTTTAAAAAAGTGCTTTACAGAGATGGCACCAGGATAAAACTTTACACCCAACGCTGTAGTATATTCCTGCGAGGTAATGTTTTTTTGGGCAGATGCAATTGAAAGCATTGTAAACATTGCAATAAAACAAATAAAAAATTTCAATTTCATGATTATATTATTTTCAAAGGTTTATTGATAATTCGTTTAAAAACTGTGCCAAAAAATAAAACCGATTTATAATACGGGTTCACCGTACATTTCTTCTCTTAGCTTTTTTATCCGGTCATCTGCAAGGTACTCATCATAAGCCATCAATTGGTCAATCATTCCATAGGGTGTAATTTCTATAATCCTGTTGGCAACGGTTTGCATAAACTGGTGATCGTGTGTGGTAAATAATACAATACCGGAAAAAGAAAGCATACTGTCGTTAAATGCAATGATACTTTCCAGATCGAGGTGGTTTGTAGGTTCATCCAAAATTACTGTATTGGGGTTTTGGATCATCATTTTGCTTAACATGCAGCGTACTTTTTCCCCTCCGCTCAGCACATTGGTTTTCTTTAAAATTTCATCTCCGCTAAAAAGCATTTTGCCTAAAAACCCCCTTAAAAAATCTTCATCTACATCGGTAACATGTGAAGGCACATATTGTCTTAGCCAATCCATTAAGTTAAGGTTTACGCCACTGAAGTATTCGCTGTTGTCGTTGGGTAAATAAGCTGTAGTAATAGTAGTTCCCCATTCATAAGTTCCCGAACCGGCATTTGCTTTTCCGTTAATTACTTCAAAAAAACTGGTAAGCGCCAAAGGCTCCCGGCTTATAAAGGCAATTTTTTGGCCTTTTTGTACATCAAAATTGAGTTTACTGTACAATAATTTCCCATCAACGGATGCGGAAAGGTTTTGTACTTTAAGTATTTCATTTCCCACTTCCCTTTCCTGCTTAAAAATTATTCCGGGGTATTTCCTGTTGCTGGGTTGAATATCTTCAATTACTAGTTTTTCCAGGGCTTTTTTACGGCTGGTAGCCTGCTTACTTTTTGATGCATTGGCGCTAAAGCGTGCAATAAAATCGAGCAAATCTTTGCGCTTTTCTTCCATTTTTTTATTCTTATCTGTCAATTGCCTTGCTGCAAGCTGTGAGCTTTCGTACCAGAAAGTATAGTTGCCGGTATAAATTTTAATTTTCCCCCTGTCCACATCGGCTACATGGGTACATACGGCATCCAAAAAGTGACGGTCGTGGCTTACCACAAGCACAATATTTTCATAGTCTGCCAAAAAGTTTTCTAACCAGCCGATGGTTTCCACATCGAGGTTATTGGTAGGTTCATCCAGTAAAAGTATATCGGGGTTACCAAAAAGCGCCTGTGCCAGCAATACCCTTACTTTTAAATTTGCGCTTATGTCTTTCATCAACTGCTGCTGCAATTCGTCTTTTACGCCAAGCTCACTTAAAAAGGTTGCTGCATCGCTTTCGGCAGTATAGCCACCCATTTCACCAAACTGTTCTTCCAGTTCCCCTGCCTTAATTCCGTCAGCCTCTGTAAAATCTTCTTTGGCATAAATAGCATCCCTGTCGTGCATCACCTGCCACATTTTTTTGTGGCCCATTAATACGGTATTTAATACAGTACACTCGTCAAAAGCAAACTGATTTTGATTGAGTACGGCCATACGTTCGCCGGGTGTAATGTCTACACTTCCTTTATTGGGATCAATATCGCCGCTAATAATTTTTAAAAAGGTAGATTTGCCAGCTCCATTTGCACCTATAATACCATAGCAATTTCCCCTGGTAAAATTGATATTTACTTCGTCGAATAAAACCCTTTTACCAAAAGCAAGGGTTACATTATTTACATTAATCATAATACATTAAAAATGGGCGCAAAGGTACTAAATTTTAAGCTATTTTTCACTACATCTTTATATTCGAAAAAGAAAAATCCCAACCTTTATGGCCGGGATTTAGCTCAATCAATCTTTTATTATACTATATTATGATTTCTTTTTGCCCTTTGTGCTATCTATTTCATAAAGCCATTGGCTGTCGGAATCTTCAGCATTTTGGGCTGTGGTTTTTCTTGCTTTTTCCAAAGCGCTTGCTTTTTTGCCACCTAAAGTAGCTTTAATTTTTTTAAGCCTTTCTTTATTTAAAGCAGCAAGACGCTTGCTTTTAATATCACCAGCAATTGATTCATCTGCATTAATAGCTTTTGCACGGGCATAGTACTGGGAATTGATAACTTTCACTTTTTGCATTTCATAATCGGAAAGGCCGGCTGCCGTGTACACATCGTTTCGGCTTTTATCTACGGCAAGGTATTTTTCTGTACTAAGCCTGTCGTTTTCTGTCTGTACTTTATTGGAACTGTCCTGTATGGAGCGTAAACTGTCTTTTACCCATTGCGCCCTGGTTTCTGCCATTACAGAATCTTTGAACATTTTAATTTTCTCCTGCCTTGCCTGTTCTGCCAGCACAGCCTGTTCTTTATCTATAGCTGCCTGGTCGCTGGTAAGTTTTGCCTGCTCTTCTTTGGCAGCTTTACGTTTTTCAATTTCTTCTTTGGTTTGTGCCTGTGTGCCAGCCACTATAAATGCTGTAACCAGCAGTAACATCAGTTTTTTCATTTGCTATCTGAATTTTTTTAAAAATTATGAAATCGTTTTAATGAATTACAATATTTGTGCCAGCAACCTCAATGAATCCTCACATTAATTATAAAGTTAAGATTATCAGCTTAAAATTTTCAAAATTTAGTTCCCAATTGGATCTTTTTTTTAAACTTTGAGTAGGATTTTTTCAACATCATTCAAAACCATTATTTATGAACCGCCGAAAATTCTTAACACTCAGCGCTTTATCTGCTCCCTTATTATCTTTTCAAAAACCACTTTTTTCGGCAATTAAACCTATTGTGGTAGCTACCTGGGATAGTGGAATGCCGGTAAATGCAGCTGCATGGGAAATTTTGGCAAAAAACGGAAAATCACTTGACGCCGTGGAAGCAGGAGCCATATTTATTGAAAACCAAATTAATTGTTGTGTAGGATTGGGCGGCTACCCCGACAGGGATGGTATTGTAACCCTGGACAGTTGTATTATGGATGAAAAAGCAAATTGTGGTGCAGTAGCAGGCTTGGAACGCATTAAACACCCGGTTTCTGTAGCCCGTAAAGTGATGGAAAATACGCCACATGTACTGTTGGTTGGCGCTGGCGCACAGCAATTTGCTTTAGAAAATGGCTTTACACTTGAGCCAAAGCAATTATCGGAAGATGCGCAAAAAGCCTATACAGAATGGCTTAAGAAAAGCGAATATAAACCAGTGATTAATATTGAAAATAGTAAACCCGGCAACAACCATGGCCCATTTGCTCCTGCCTTTTTTGAGGATGGCAGCCCCAACCATGATACCATGGGACTTATTGCGCTGGATAATTCTTCAAATTTATCGGGAGCGGTTACTACAAGTGGTATGGCTTATAAAATACATGGCAGGGTTGGCGATTCGCCGATTATTGGCGCAGGCCTTTTTGTAGATAACGAAGTGGGAGCAGCTACAAGCAGTGGCGTAGGTGAAGAATTAATTCGTACCTGCGGTACACATACCGTTGTAGAATATATGCGGCGAGGGTACAGCCCGGCAGCTGCCTGCAAAAAAGCAGTTGAACGCATAGTAAAACGAGATCCCCAAAAAGCCAAAGAAATACAGGTAGGTTTTTTGGCCTTAAATAAAAAAGGCCAGTACGGCGCTTATGCTATTCAAAAAGGATTTGTTTTTTCTGTAAAGTCTGTAACAGAAAACAGGATTGTTCCAGCAAGGCATTTAATTTAACATTAATTTTTTTAGAAAGCTTTTTTTTCTGCTAAAATTTCATTTAGTAAAAGGTTTAACTCCCCGGCCTTTGTCATTACCATTAAATGTTTTCCATTAGGTATAATATGGGTTGGATGTGTATATTTAATGGGTAAAATTTCATCGCTGCTGCCATGTATATGAAAGTAGGGTTTGGGTAATATTTCATTTTCCCATTTTAAAATTGCTCCCATTGCCCAGTGAATAAAACCGGCATCGCTTTCTATTACAACGTTGCGTAAGGTTTGCTTGTCTTCGGCGCTTTCGGCAGCAAAATACCTTTTAAGCATTGATGCTTTTTTAATGAGGCTTACCGGAACCAATTTATATAAATAGAGTTTACCTGCAAGTTTATAAAACCCGGGTAGCTGGTTCGATAAAGGAATACTTGATACTAATATGGTTAAAACCGGCTGCTGCACTTTAGAAATTTCCACCGCTACCATCCCGCCCATAGATAAGCCCAGCAAAGCAAACGGGCTTTTTGTATCCATTTTTTGAGCCAGCCTTGCTGCATAAGATGAAAGAGTTTCGTTGTTTTGTGGCGCTATCCAATCCAGGAAAACCGGCTCTACAGCTTCGGGAAACCGGAGGTGTTTAAAAACCCGTTTATCTGCGGCAAGTCCGCTTATTACATACAGCTTCATATTACAAAATTACAATAAAATGCAACCGGGCTTTTGTGTATCCTCATGTAATAATTACCTTAGCAAAAAAAAACAATGTTTCCATCTGTAAATCCCACTACTACCAATGCCTGGGCGGCGCTTGAAAGCCATTTTAACTTGTTTGACCAAATAAAAATGAAAGACCTTTTTTTTAATGATGAAAAAAGGTTTTGCAATTATTCCCTGCAATTTGAAGACATACTTTTTGATTATTCTAAAAATATATTTACCGATAATACACTTGAGCTACTGCTCCAGCTTGCAAATGAATGTAACCTTGTGGAGGCCATAGATGCCATGTTTGCTGGTGAAACTATTAATGCAACAGAAAACAGGGCGGTTTTACATACGGCATTACGAAATTTTAGCGGGCATCCCGTTAAAACGAACGGCCAGGATGTAATGCCTGAAATTAAGGCCGGGCTGGAGCATATGAAATCTTTTGTACAAAATATCCATAACGGTACATGGCTTGGCTTTACCGGTAAAAAAATTAAATATATTGTTAACATAGGAATTGGCGGCAGCGATTTAGGCCCCGTAATGGTTACCGAAGCATTAAAACCCTATTGGCACAAAGGCATACAACCTTATTTTGTTAGCAATATTGATGGCACCCATATTGTTGAAACACTTAAAAATGTAAGTGCAGATGAAACCATTTTTCTTATTGCCAGCAAAACTTTTACTACGCAGGAAACCATGACCAATGCCCATACGGCAAGAAATTGGTTTTTGCAAAATGGCGGAACCGAAGCGAGCATCAAAAAACATTTTGTGGCGCTAAGTACCAATAAAGATGAGGTGGAAAAATTTGGGATAGATGCCAGCAATATGTTTGTATTTTGGGACTGGGTGGGCGGAAGGTACAGTTTATGGAGCGCCATCGGCCTATCCATAGCCGCTACAATTGGATACGAAAATTTTGAGCAATTATTAAAAGGTGCTTATGCCACAGATGTACATTTTAAAGAAACCCCCTTTAAAAACAACATACCGGTAATAATGGCTTTATCAGGCATTTGGTACCGCAATTTTTTTGGCGCCGAAACAGAAGCTATATTGCCTTACGACGAGTATTTACACAGGTTTGCAGCATATTTTCAACAGGGCAATATGGAAAGTAACGGAAAATATGTAGATAGGAACGGCAACCCAATCCCTTATAATTCAGGGCCGGTAATTTGGGGCGAGCCGGGCACCAATGGCCAGCATGCTTTTTATCAACTCATTCACCAGGGCACCGCTTTTATCCCTTGCGATTTTATAGCGCCTGCACAATCCCACAACCCTGTTGGCGACCACCACACAAAATTACTCAGCAATTTTTTTGCTCAAACCGAAGCCTTAATGAATGGTAAGGAACACGAAAACCCATACCGGGTATTTACCGGCAACAGACCAACCAATTCATTCCTCATTAAAAAAATTACCCCATATACTTTAGGCCAGATGATTGCCTTGTACGAACATAAAATTTTTGTTCAGGGTGTTATTTGGAATATTTACAGCTTTGATCAATGGGGCGTAGAACTGGGCAAAAAATTAGCCATGAATATTTTACCCGAACTGGAAAATGAGCAGGAAATTACCACCCATGATTCCAGTACCAACGGGCTTATCAATGCTTATAAGAAGATGAGGCTGTAATAGGCTTTACCGGTTTTTTTGGGCAAAATCAGTACCTTTGCACTCGGTGAAAAAAACGGTAGCATTACATACGCTTGGCTGCAAGCTCAACTTTAGTGAAACTACGGCAATAGGCCGTATGCTGGAAAACGACGGCTTTATTAAAAAAGAATTTGATGAAAATGCCGATGTATATGTAATCAACACCTGCTCCGTTACAGAAAATGCCGATAAAGAATGCCGGCAGTTGGTGAGGCGCATCAACCGGAATGCACCTGAAGCATTAGTAGTAGTAACCGGCTGCTATGCCCAGTTAAAACCCAGGGAAATTGCCTCCATTCCCGGAGTAAACCTGGTATTGGGCGCAGCAGAAAAATTTAATATTGCCAGCCATTTAAAAGAATTAACCAAGAATGATGCGGCAAAAATTTGCAGTTGCGATATAGATGATGTAAATGTATTTACGGCCTCCCATTCCATAGATGAACGTACAAGGATTTTTTTAAAAGTGCAGGATGGATGCGATTACAACTGCAGCTTTTGTACCATACCTATGGCAAGAGGCAAAAGCAGGAGCAACAGTATCCAAAATGTATTGGATGATGTAACTATGCTTGCTCAATCCGGCGCCAAAGAAATAGTGCTCACCGGTATCAACCTAGGTGATTTTGGCAAAGGCTTTACCGGCGGTAAAAAAAGAGATGAAAATTTCTTTGAACTCGTTAAAAATTTAGACAGGGCAAATGGCATTGAGCGGTTTCGTATTTCCTCAATTGAACCCAATTTATTGAGCAACGAATTGATCGAATTTGTAGCCAACAGCAATAAATTTATGCCGCATTTTCATATCCCGTTGCAAAGCGGCAGCAATAAAATTTTAGGCGATATGCGCCGCAGGTACAAACGGGAGTTGTATGCTGAAAAAGTGGGATTAATAAAATTACTCATGCCCCATGCCTGTATTGGTGTAGATGTAATAGTGGGCTTTCCCGGGGAAACCGATGAAGATTTTAATGATACAGTTACTTTTCTGCAACAGTTGAATATTTCTTACCTGCATGTTTTCACTTATTCCGAAAGGGACAATACCGATGCACTGAACATTAAACCCATTGTACCGGTACAAACCAGGAATATTCGCAACAAAATTTTACGCAACCTTAGCTATGCCAAAATGCAGGAATTTACACGGCTGCATATTGGCCAAACAAGAAAAACACTGTTTGAAGCGGTAAACAAAAACAATATGATGGAAGGTTATACCGATAATTATATTAAAGTAAGCGTTCCTTTTAAGCAGGAATGGATTAACCAGGTTATAGACTGGACAATCTAATAGCCACTTTCCTTTTCGGTAAACCCCAGATAAAATTTGCGTTACACTTAATATTATGAGCGAAGAAAAAAGCCTGAATTTTTTAGAAGAAATTATTGAAGCGGACCTTGCATCCGGAAAACACAAAAGTATCGTAACCCGCTTTCCGCCAGAACCCAACGGGTATTTGCACATGGGCCATGCATCCAGCATTTGCCTCAATTTTGGGTTAACCAAAAAATATCCCGGCTATACCAACCTTAGATTTGACGACACTAACCCGGTTACCGAAGAAACAGAATATGTAGAAAGCATTAAGGCAGACATCAAATGGCTTGGGTTTGAATGGAAAGATGAATTATATGCATCGGATTATTTTGAAAATATGTATGCATTTGCTATAAAACTCATCAACAAAAATTTAGCTTATGTAGATGATTCCTCATCGGAAGAAATTGCAAGGCTAAAAGGCACACCTACCGAACCCGGTGTTGACGGTCCTTTTCGCAACCGCAGCATTGAAGAAAACTTAATGCTGTTTGAAAAAATGAAAAACGGCGTTTTTCCCGATGGAGCAAAAACACTTCGTGCTAAAATAGATATGAAGCACATGAACATGTTGATGCGTGACCCCATTTTATACCGCATTAAACATGCCCATCACCACCGCACCGGGGATAAGTGGTGTATTTACCCCATGTACGATTTTGCACATGGGCAAAGCGATTCAATAGAAAATATTACCCACTCCATTTGCACACTGGAATTTGTGCCTCACCGTGAGCTTTACGACTGGCTGATTGAAAAGCTGGAAATTTTCCCATCTCATCAATACGAATTTGCAAGGCGAAACCTCACCTATACCGTAATGAGCAAAAGAAAACTTTTGCAACTGGTAAACGAAGGCCATGTAAACGGTTGGGACGACCCACGGATGCCCACAATCAGCGGTATGCGCCGCAGGGGTTTTACGCCGGAAAGCATCCGTAATTTTTGTGAAGCCATTGGCATTGCCAAAAGAGAAAATATGGTAGATATCGGGCTTTTGGAATTTTACCTTCGGGAGCACCTGAATGTTTCTGCAAAAAGAGCTATGGCTGTTTTAGAACCTTTAAAACTGGTAATAACAAATTATAAAGATGGTAAAACCGAAGAATTTTTAAGTGAAAACGGTCCCGAAGAAACAGCAGGTAGCCGCAGTGTACCCTTTAGCAGAGAACTGTGGGTAGAGCAGGAAGATTTTATGGAACTGCCTGCAAAAAAATGGTTTCGCCTGGCGCCCGGGGCAATGGTACGGTTAAAAAGCGCATACATAGTTAAATGCAACAGCTTTGAAAAAGATGCCAACGGAAATATTACACAACTCAATTGCACCTATTTTCCCGAAAGCAAAAGCGGCAGCGATAGCAGTGGATTGCAGGTAAAAGGCACTATTCATTGGGTAAGTGCGGCGCATGCACTGCAGGCAGAAGTAAGGCTGTACGACCGACTGTTTAAAGTAGAAGACCCTTCTTCTGAAGAAGGTGATTTTAAAGATTATATAAATCCGGATTCATTAAAAGTAGTACAGGCATTTATTGAGCCTTCTTTAAAAAATGCTTTACCTCAGGACCGTTTCCAGTTTTTGAGAAAAGGATATTTTTGTGTTGACAAAGATGCTACCACGGAAAAATTAGTTTTTAACCGTACCACAACCTTAAAAGATACCTGGGCAAAAGAAGTAAAAAAGAAACCCTGAACCGGGTTTTCTGCTGAAATTTATACCGCTGTGCTTTTTTATTTTTTCTGCTATCCGTTTCAATCAAATAGATTTTAGTATTTTCAACTTCTTATTTGTTTTTTATGGTTTTAAGCAGAATATGGAGCGCATTTGTTATTATTGCCATTATTGTTGCCAGCATTAAGATGATTGGCGGTGATAATAAAATATTTAACCGGATGGTTTCCGGAAAATCTTCCGATAAATACGACAGTACATTTTATGCAGGTATAGGTTCGCCGGAAAATTTAAAACTCAACAGCAATTATGGCATTTTTTTGAGTGAATACGGCTATTATAAAACTTCCGAAATTACCAAAGCCACGGTATTGCTTCATGATGGCAGCCATGCTGATTCGGTAACTTTTTTCAAAAACATAAAACCTTCGCTGGAAACTTACAGTTACCTTGAAGTACAAAAAAAATTAGTACGCAAGGTTGATGGCATTATTGAAACGGCTAAAAATGCCGTACTGGAAATTATTTTTCCGCTTATTGGCATTCTTGCTCTATTTATGGGTTTTTTAAATATAGCCGAAAAAGCAGGCGGAATAAGGTTTTTATCGAGATTAATTGGGCCTTTTTTCTCCAAAATATTTCCCGACGTGCCCAGTGGTCACCCAGCAACCGGGCACATGATGATGAATTTTTCGGCTAACCTTTTAAATTTAGATAATGCGGCAACGCCATTTGGGCTCAAAGCCATGGAAAGCCTGCAGGAGTTGAACCCAAACAAAGCAGTGGCCTCCAATGCACAAATTATGTTCCTGGCTTTACATGCATCGGGCCTCACTTTAATACCCGTAACCATTATAGCCTGGCGTAGCGGCCTGGGTGCACAAAATGCCACCGATATTTTTATTCCCTGCATGATTGCCACTTTTGTTGCAACAATGGCGGCGCTTATTATTGTTTCCTTAAAACAAAAAATAAATCTTGTACAACCGGTAATATTAACGTGGGTAGGCGGCTTATCGCTACTCATAGGTTTGCTGGTAATATATGTGCATCAACTGCATTCATCAGAGGCGCAGCGGTTTTCCTCTATATTGAGCAATGGCATCATCCTTTTTATTTTTGTGGCTATTGTAATTGGTGGCGTATATAAAAAAATTGATGTGTTCGATTCGTTTGCCGAAGGCGCCAAAGGCGGGTTTGAAACCGCTATAAAAATAATTCCTTATATAGTGGGCATGCTGGTAGCCATAAGCATGTTGCGCACCAGCGGAGTTTTTGATGTGGTAATTAATGGTATGAAATCTTTATTTGCTGCAATGGGAACCGACACCCGCTTTATAGATGGCTTACCTACTGCACTTATAAAACCCATGAGCGGCAGCGGCGCAAGAGGAATGATGATTGATACCATGAAAACCTTTGGCGCCGATTCATTTGCAGGCAGGCTGGCTTGTATTTTACAGGGTTCCTCAGATACCACTTTTTATGTAATTGCCGTGTACTTTGGGTCGGTTGCTATTAAAAACACCCGCTATGCAGTTACTGCAATGTTGCTGGCCGATCTTGCAGGCATTATTGCCTCTATTTTATTGTGTTATTTATTCTTTGGGTAACCGTTAAATTTGCAGGTTACTCTTTTTATTAAAAATATAAACTCTTGCTTAAAATTGGTATCACATCGGGTATTGGCGCTGGTAAAACCACGGTATCCAAAATTTTTGAACTACTTGCAGTACCCGTGTATTATGCCGATGAAAGGGCAAAGCAATTAATGAATGAAGATGAATCCTTAAAAAATAGTATTCTTCATCATTTTGGAAAAGAAGTATATGCGTCGGGAACTTTAAACCGCAAAATACTTTCGGGCATTGTGTTTAACGATGCTAATAAATTGGCCTTGCTCAATTCCCTGGTACACCCGGCCACTATTGCCGATGCGGAAAAATGGATGCTGCAGCAAAAAACACACTATACTATAAAAGAAGCTGCAATTCTTTTTGAAAGTGAGTCCAACAAACAACTGGATGCCGTAATTGGCGTATCGGCGCCTTTTAAATTAAGGCTTACAAGGGTAATGAAAAGAGATAAAATACCTGCCAAAAAAGTACTAGAGCGCATGAATAAACAAATGCCCGAAGATGAAAAAATGAAACGATGCGACTATATAATATTTAATGACGAACAACAATTATTGATACCACAGGTATTGGAACTCCATAATGTTTTACTTAAAAAGGCCGCTTCACAATAATTTTTCTCTTTTCTTGTAATTTTTCCTGCCCTTCTTCTTGCAGTTATCCCCGTATGTTTATAATTTTAACAAAGCACAATCCTTCTTCTGCCCGATATTTAAGTCGTAATTGAAAAATAAATATCTCTTGAGCCAGGACAAAGAAATATCAGCGCTTTTTCGTTTAATAGACGACCCCGACGAATACGTTTATGGAACCGTAAGCGAAAAAATACTTTCGTTTGGAAAAGATATTATTCCGCAACTGGAACAGCTTTGGGAAAAAATAGAAGATGAGCAAACGCAGGAGCGGATAGAAATGCTCATACACCGTGTACACTTTAGGGACCTTACCCAGGAGTTTATTAAGTGGAAAGATGAAGATGGCAGCCTTATTAACGGCGCATTAATTGTTGCCCGTTATAATTATCCAGAAATGCAGGCCATATCTCTCCTGCAGGAAATAGAGAAAATTCGCCGCAATACCTGGCTGGAATTAAACAGCTATCTTACTTCCATAGAAAAAATAAACGTTGTAAACAGTATTTTATATAATTATTATAAGCAAAAAGGCACAGAGTTGAGCTATGACAATGCCGACCTTTTTTTACTAAATAAAGTTGTGGAATCAAAAAAAGGAAATGCTATTGGCAATGGTATCCTATACCTCATTCTTTGTGAATTACTCGATATTCCGGTGAAAGCAATTCATTTACCCCGCCAGTTTATTTTGGCATACTTCGACAATACATCTGACCCTTACACTGCCAAAAGCCAGGGCACGGAACACATTAAATTTTTTATTGACGCAGTAAACGGCCAAATGTATTCGCACAAAGACATCGAAAATTATTTTAATAAGCTCTCAGTTCATCCTGCGGTATCTTACTTTAAACCCATGAATAGCAAAAAAATTGTTCAGTATTTACTGGAAGAACTGGCAAAATGCTTTGATAATGAACGCAATCATTATAAAATGGAAGAGCTCCTATCCCTGGCAGCAATGCTTGATAGATAAATTTTGGTAGCATTATTGCAGGATTTAGGAAAACAATATCCATGCATATCCGCAATACTCGTTTTTTCTTCTTTTTATTTTTAGTTATTCTAATTGGTTGCAGTAAAAAAATCACACCATCAAACTCAGAAAAAACAGGTAGCACTGCACCCATTGCAAAAAAAATTGCTACACCTGTCCCAAAAATAATTTCGGTAAATGATCAAGTGGCAAAAAAATCTGCAGATGGGCGGCTTTATTACGACCTGGAAGGGAAGCGTTATTGGAAAAATTATAAAAACGGGAAATATTACCTCTTCAATAAAAAAATGTACGGCAACCCTGAATTTAAGCCTCTATAAATTTACACTGCAAAACTGGTTCCGCAACCACAAGTACTGCTGGCATTGGGATTGTTAAATGTAAAACCACGGGAATTCAATCCATCCTGAAAATCAATTTCCATACCTATAAGATAAATACTGTGGCTTTTATCCATAATGCAAGGCAGGCCTTCAATATCAAAATGGCTATCGTTAGATGCAGGTTTTTCAAAACTCAGCAGGTAAGTCATGCCACTGCATCCACCGCCTTTTACGCCAAGGCGAAGTTTTTTTTCTACGTCAAATCCTGGTTCATTCATTAACCGTTTGGCTTCTGTAATGGCACCCTGGGTAAATTTCACCGGTGTTTCAATAGAAATACTCATAAATATGCATTTATACCACAAAATTACATTTAAAAAGAGGCAACCTGCAAGCTAAAGTTTGCTAAATAAGAAATTTATACTTTAGGATGGTTATTTTTGTAGCCTAAATTTTTTAAATGCATTTACTGCAATCTTTTTTCGATTCCTATAACCTTATTGGGTTTGTAATTATGATAATTATTCAAATATTATTATTTATAGAAATCAGGAAATTAAAGGAAAAAATAAGCGAAAAAATGGAGATCAACGATGAAGGTACACGTTTAAAACTGCAGGCGCTGGAAAGGCTCACTTTATTTGCCGAAAGGATTGGCCTGCAAAATCTCGTTAACCGTTCCCATAATAGCAATATGAGCGCTACATTAATGCAACAAACCCTTGTAGAAACCATAAAAAGTGAACATGAGTATAATGCCACGCAACAGATTTATGTAAACCCCGAAATTTGGGGCGCTGTAACCAGGCTTAAAGACCAGAATATTTACATCATCAACCAACTTGCAGCACCACTCCCACACAATGCTACAGCTATGGATTTAAGCAAAAGAATTATTGAATACAGCTTACAGGAAAATGCCCAGTTAAATAATATTGTAATAGATGCCCTGAGGTTTGAAGCCCAAAAATTAACGGATTAAACCCTTTACCATGCACAGCAAAAAAATCAGCACTTCTTCAGATATTGAAATAAAAGAATTGTACAGCAGGCAAGATGCAGATGAAATTGCTGACCAATCGCTTCCAGGAAAATTTCCGTTTACCCGTGGTGTGCAATCATCAATGTACAGGGGAAAACTGTGGACCATGCGGCAATATGCCGGGTTTTCTACCGCCGAAGAAAGCAATAAGCGCTATCATTACCTGCTGGGCCAGGGCGTAAGTGGCTTAAGTGTAGCCTTTGATCTGCCCACACAAATTGGTTATGATTGCAACCATCCACTGGCCGATGGAGAAGTAGGCAAGGTGGGTGTTTCTATAAATAGCATTGAAGATATGGAGCGGCTGTTTAAAGGCATCAACCTGGAAAATGTTTCTACCTCAATGACCATAAATGCCACAGGCTTTATTTTACTGGCGTTTTATGTTGCCTTAGCCAAAAAGCAAGGGGCAGATTTAAATAAAATTTCAGGAACCATTCAAAACGATATTTTAAAAGAATACGCTGCCAGGGGAACTTATATTTATCCGCCTAAACCATCTATGAGGATCATCACCGATATATTTGAATGGTGCAGTGAAAACCTGCCTAAGTGGAACAGCATTTCCATATCGGGATACCATATAAGGGAAGCAGGCAGCACCGCCGTGCAGGAAATAGCTTTTACCTTAAGCAATGGCAAAGCCTACGTAAAAGCAGCGCAGGAAAAAGGGCTCGACATAAATGTTTTTGGCAAAAGGCTATCGTTCTTTTTTAATGCCCATAATAATTTATTTGAAGAAGTGGCCAAATTTAGGGCAGCAAGAAAAATGTGGGCCAAAATTATGAAAGAGCTTGGCGCTACCGATGAAAAAGCCATGATGTTGCGCTTTCATACCCAAACCGGCGGAAGCACCTTAACAGCACAGCAACCACTCAATAACATAAGCCGTGTTACCTTGCAAACCTTGTCTGCCGTATTAGGCGGCACACAATCATTGCACACCAATGGCTACGATGAAGCCCTAAGCCTGCCCACCGAAGAAGCCGCTACAATTGCGCTGCGTACCCAACAAATTGTGGCATTTGAAAGTGGCGCTCCCGATACGGTTGATCCCCTTGCCGGAAGTTATTTTATAGAATCACTCACCAGTGAAGTGGAAAAAGCCGCATGGCAACTCATAAATAAAATTGATATATTGGGCGGAAGCGTAAGCGCCATTGAACAAGGTTTTATACAGAACGAAATAGCCGCAAGCGCATATAGCTATCAAACTAAAGTTGAAAACGGTGAACAAATAATTGTTGGGGTAAATAAATTTCAATTGGAGGAAACGCACCAGGCGCCGCTTTTTAAAATAGACAGTAGCATACAAAAAATCCAAACCCTAAAACTGGAAAACCTAATTCAAAAAAGAGACAATACAAAAGCAGCAGGTTGCCTGGCCCAAATTAAGGAATGCGCCCAAAGTAACCGCAATCTTATGCCTGCAGTCATAAGCGCCGTTGAAAATTATTGTACGCTTGGAGAAGTTGCCAATATCCTGCGTAGTGTTTTTGGAGAATATAAATAATTCTTTTGAAACTTTATAGAAAACAATAACATTGTTTTCACAATAATAAGTATTTTTTAAAGTTAACTTTAGGGAACTGATGTGAATTCTACCTGTTAATTTTTATTGTTAAACCTAAAAATATACCTAAAATGAATACAGGTAAAGTTCAAGCTATGCACACTTCTCATGCAAAAGAGCAAACCGAAAACAACACCACTAGCTGGATTGGTTGCTACCCCGGGAACAAAAAAGAAATCAGTAAAGGACAAACTTTTTTAGCCAACAGTGGCGGCAGCCTCGAAGGGATTGAAGTACTTCCCACATTTGTAAACCAACCTGCTGAAGTTTTGCTCACTATCCACGATTACGATGCCGACACCCGTAAATGGGGCGAACAATTAGGCAGCGCCAAAGTATCTATAAGCCAATCAGATTGCGGCAAATGGATACGCTTCAACATTCCCAATTTGCAATTGAGTAAAGGAAAGTTTTATGGCTTTAAACTGGCCTCTCATAACTCATTTATTGGGATTGCAGAAGCCGTAGGAAGCGCAAAAAATCCCCCATTAAGCGAAGGAAGGGAATGGAAATTTGAAGACAATGGTAATACGGACAGCTTCCGTTACATGAGCCTTGCCTTTAAAATTGCAGTAAAAGCAGCTTAGTTAAAAAAAGAAATCATTATTATATTTAGTTACCTGGAAGCAGGTAACTATTTTATTTTTATACCCTATAAATTACTTTTTAAGTAATCGCTAATTTTAATTGGTCAATTCAAAACTATTTTCTTTAACATCACGGCTATTGCTGCCAATAAACACTTTAAAATCTCCGGGCTCGGAAACATACTGAAGGTCGCTGTTGTAAAACTTCAGTTCTTCTTCGGTAATTTTAAAGATTACCTCTTTACTTTCGCCGGGTTTTAAGTTTATTTTTTGAAAACCTTTTAATTCTTTTACCGGCCTGGAAATACTGCCCACTATATCCCTTAAGTAAAGTTGCACCACTTCTTTTCCTTCCATCATCCCGGTATTGGTAACGGTTACCGATGCAATAATACTCCCGCCTTTAGCCATTTTACTGCTGCTTAATTTTATATCAGAATAAGAAAATTGAGTATAGCTTAATCCATATCCAAAAGGATATAAAGGATCATTGCTTACATCCAAATAATTACTACGAAATTTTTCGAACCATTTACCTTCGGGCAACGGGCGGCCGGTATTTTTATGGGCATAGTAAATAGGTACCTGCCCAATATTTTGCGGAAAAGTACTTGTGAGTTTACCCGATGGGTTTACATCGCCAAATATTACATCAGCTATAGCATACCCGGCTTCGCTGCCGCCAAACCATACATTTAAAATAACCGGTAAATTTTCACTTTCCCATTTAATGGTTAAAGGCCGGCCGGCAAACATTACCATAATAACCGGCTTGCCTGTTTTTAATAATGCTCCCAACAAATCTTTTTGGGCTTGTGGAATATCAATATTTGTTCGGCTACTACTTTCACCGCTCATTTCGGCGCTTTCGCCAACGGCGGCAATAATTACATCGGCCTGTGCAGCTACGGCAAGCGCTTCATCTAGCAGTTGTTGTTTTGTTTTTCCAGATCGGGGAAAATCTTTGCCAAACATACCGGCACGTTGTTCATAAAGGCTGTCATCGTCTAAAAAAGAGCCTTTGGCGTAAAGCACATTGGCTTCTGCCCCGGCAACTTCTTTAATACCTGCTAATACCGAAATTGAATTATCAAAATTTGCTGCCACACTCCAGGTACCCGGCATATTTTTTTTATTATCGGCCAGAGGCCCAATTACAGCGATTGTTCCACCTTTTTTCAAAGGCAAAAGATCATCCTGGTTTTTTAATAAAACAAAACTTTGAGCAGCAATTTCCCGGGCAACCTTACGGTGCGATGCTGTAAAAATTTCTGTTTTTGCCCTTTGTTCGTTACAATACTTATACGGGCTTTCAAATAAACCTAAAATATATTTTGCTTCTAAAATATGCCTGCAGGCATTATCAATTTGTGTCAAAGTAATTTTTCCTTCTTTTAAAGATTGGGCAATCGTTGTTAAAAAACCCTCTCCCACCATATCCATATCTATTCCTGATTTTAAAGCCAGAGCTGATACCTGTTGCAGGTTGCCCATGCCATGATCAATCATTTCATTAATACCGGTATAATCTGTTACCACAAACCCTTTAAAGCCCCAGAGCTTTCGCAATACATCGGTCATTAAATATTTATTTGCAGTAGCCGGAATGCCATCCACTTCATTAAAAGAAGCCATTACAGTACCTACTCCTGCATCTACTGCAGCTTTGTAAGGCGGAAAATATTCGTTAAACATTTTCACACGGCTCATATCGGTAGTGTTGTAATCTCTGCCGGCTTCGGCAGCGCCATATAAAGCAAAGTGTTTTACGCAGGCCATGATGTTGCTGTTGCCTGAAAAATCTCCCTGGTAACCTTTCACCATTGCTTTGGCAATTTGTGCACCTAAATAAGGATCTTCACCGGAGCCTTCTGCAATGCGACCCCAGCGTGGGTCACGGGCAATATCTACCATTGGGCTAAAGGTCCAGTTAATGCCATCTGCACTGGCTTCAATTGCAGCAATTCTTGCACTTAGTTCAATAGCCTGCAAATCCCAGGTGCAGGATAGGCCCAACGGAATTGGAAACACCGTTTCGTAACCATGTATAACATCCATGCCGAACATCAACGGTATTTTTAAACGGCTTTCCTCCACTGCCACACGTTGTATTTCTTTTATTTTTGCAACCGATTTTACATTAAACAATCCGCCCACTTTCCCTTCTCTTATTTTTTGGGCAATGTTTGAACTCTTGGCCTGGCCGGTGGTAATATCTCCTGCGGATGGAAGGTTAAGCTGGCCAATTTTTTCTTCCAAATTCATTTTCTTCATAAGGCCATTAATAAAAATCTTCATCTTTTGTAATGGGTTATTGCCCTGGGCCAATACTCCATTATTCATTAAAAACAATACGGCAAGCAGCGGAAAATTTATTTTCTTCATTTTTGTAAAAAGCATATTTATTTATTTGAAAATATCTGTAAAGTAAATCTACTTATAAAGAGCGGAAAATTTATTTTTTTAATTTTTGCAAAATCAGCGGTTGCCATATAGCATAACCTTTTTTGTTCATGTGCAATTTATCGTTTAGAAAAATTGACTCATTGGGCGATCCGTCTTTGTTTAACATGGCATGATACACATCTACATAAGCCGTATTGTGCTTATCTCTTAAAAAAGCCCTAATCATAATATTGGCAACTTTAAACTTAGGCATAAGTTTTATCCTTGCCGGGCTGGGTTTCATGCTTACATATACTATTGGAATTTTTGGATATTTTTTGCGAACGATAATGAATAAAAGCTCAAATCTTTTTGCAACCTGCGATGGGTAAAGGCTATCGTTTTCGGCAAAGTCGTTCTCGCCGCAATAAATTACAATTTGCCCAGGCTGATAGGGATAAACAATATCTTTTACATAATAAATAAGGTTGTTGAGTGTGGCGCCACCAAATGCCCTGTTTAAAATGGAATAGCGGGGAAAATAATCTTGTACATCTTTCCACAGGGTAAATGAAGAACTGCCTATGAAAAGGATTTGATTTTTTTCGGGCATGCTTACACTATCCTGCTGCCGAAATTTTTGAATATCGCTGATGAATGGCTGCGCCGATAATTGCAGGGTTGCCATTATCGTCAATAAAGTCAAAACTAATTTCTTCATGCTTTCAAATATAAAATGAAAAAAAGAATAGAAATGTTAAAGCAACCTTTATTCTACCCTTTGCACAGGTATCCTTTCACTTGTGCCATTTTCGTTCACCGCTTCAATGGTATAGTAATAATCTTTTTTCAAATCCATTGCTTTCATCCAGTATTCATTATTGTTGTGTACCATTATGCAGGTGTACAGTTTATTGGGATGTGTTCCGTAATAAATGTTATAGGCAAAAGCATCATTTGCAGGTTTCCATTTAATAAAAGCGCTGCGTTTGTCTTTTTCGGTTCTTAAAACAATAAAGCCTTCTACTTTTGCTGGCTTTTTTCCATTGCCATTACCAAAAACCCTTAGGCCGCTGATTGCAAATTTTCCTGTGGGCATATGTACATTCTCCAGCTTTATAAACCTTGCCTGTACCGGTTTTTCAACAACCATATAATCATGCGGTACATCGGTTTTGTTTTTACTTTTATCTACCAGCAAATTCCATTTTTTACCATCAAGTGATGAATAAATGCGGTATTGATGATATTGATTATTGTATTTGCCCAGGCGATCTGCAGCTACATCCTGGTCGGCATAATTAATTTGTATTGCATTTACGGTACTTATGTTTCCCAAATCGGATTGTATCCATTCACCTGCATTGCCTGAATTTGCGCACCAGTAAGTTTTCATCAGTTCATCTACTGCATTGTTTGCATGATAGCCACCCAAAGTAGAAGAAACAGTAACCGGCTTGTTATAATTTAGCAGCATCCAGCCGGTGAAATACGGAGATTGATTATTTACTTCAAAACTATTTGTCTTAATTTCTGATGATGGAATATAATGCGGATAATCGCCAAATGCGGTATTGCACCACATTACATCATCTTTGTCGAAGCCAGCCGGCCAAATACCAATGCGCCTTTCAAAAGTATTTTTTACAGCAATAGTATTGGTGCTTACATGCCAGTACTGCCCAAAGTTATCGGCAAAAGTAGCGCCATGCCCGGCGCCACGGGCAAAGCCACCCAGCTTTATGCTCAAAGGGTCAGATTGTGGCGTAGTTTCGCTGCCATCCATTATTGGTCCGCTGGAAACCACTACGCCATCGGCATAACCGCTGAACTCGGTACCTGGTGCTCCATACTGAAAATAATATTTACCATTATGCTTTGTCATCCACGCACCTTCAATAAAGGGATCTAAAAATGTATTGTCCATGTGCTCGCCAAAGCGTTGCCAGCCATAGCGCCACTTCTGCAGCAAATACATGGGCGCACGTGTACCAATAGGTTTCATGGTTTTTCTATTGAGTTCAATGCCCATAGTTGGATATCGGTTGCTGCTGCCATTATACATATACAATCTTCCATCGTCATCGGTAAAAAATGCAGGATCCCAGCCGCCAATTTCAAAACTATCCACCAGCGGTTTCCATTCATTGGCTTTGGGATTGGTGCTCATCCAAATACTAAAATTGCTTTTGTAGGTAGAACCCATTACAATTATTGTATCGCCAATAATGCCTACAGCAGGTGCACAAAGCTCATCGTAAGTTCCCGTGTTCCATGGTCGTAAAAATCTTCGGGAAATAAATTCCCAGTTGAGCATATCGTTGCTCCACCAATAACCCCATTGGTTTGTACTAAACAAATAATAATCGCCTTTGTAATTTACAATTACCGGGTCGGCCGTGGCACGGTGGTTGCCCCATTGTGCAAAATTGGGAATGGGCGTATAGCCATAATCAATATTTACCGGGTTGCAATAAGTTTTTAATTGTGCAGTAGCATTAAAAAATGCAAAACAAATAATTATTGCCGAAAATTTTTTCATTTTTACATGTTTAAACGAAAAATATTATTTTTTCAACCAGGGGCTTTCAAAACCCAGTTTTATTAAACCTTTCTTTACTTCGGGGCAACTCATAAACAAGTTCCATAATAAATTGCTGCGGTAGTTTTCCATCATTACCACAATCGGCCCCTGGTCAATGGCAAGGTAACGCCGGGGAAACCAATCATTGGTTACGCTAAAGGCATCGTAGAACCCGTATTTACCCAGCAATTTATTTTTGTAATGGTTGTACCAAAATATTAAAGCAGCATTTGATTGATTGGGAGTATATGGAAAAGAGCTGAGGGCAGCCGAAGGCGTAAGTACACCCAAATCCCTTTCGATTGTTGGCGCATGGTGCGAATAGCCTTTTACCGAATAACTGGAGGTAAGCCCCCAACTGCTATCCGAATATTCTTTAAACTTCAACGGATTTTCTACACACCATTGGTAATTGATTAAAGACTGAGTAATATTCTCCTTCATATAATCTGCATATTTATCTTTTAATCCTCTTGGGTCCAGGCCGAGATAAGAATAATGTGCCCAAAACATGGGGCCGCCGTTCCATGCATCGCCCTGGTGTTTCATTTGCAAACGGAAAGGAAATTTTTCTGCAATGCCTTCAGCTTTATTTACTTCATTTATTTTTCCATTTTGTGCCCATCCTTCGTGGTAAACCTTTGCCGCTACAGCATGTGTAGGCGATGCTGCCGCAAGCACATACATGATTAAGCACTCATTATACCCGTGCACTCTGAAATCCATTTTCCAATTATAATTGGGGCTCCAGTGCCAAAACAATACATTTTCTCCATTCGTGTACCAGTCAAACTCTACCTGCTTCCATAATTTATCTATTCGATGTGCAATTTGTTTTTCGATGCTGTTGCCGTTTTTAAAATATTGCCTTACGCAAAGCAAGCCCTGGAGAAGAAAGGAAGTTTCCACCAAATCACCACCATCATCAAACTTGCTGAAAGGCTTTGTTTTACCGGTTTCGCCATACCACCAATGCGGCCATACGCCATGAAATCGGTCGGCAGTTTCCAGAAAGTTTACTATTTTATTAAGTTGGGCAACACCCTGTTCCCTGGTAATAAATCCCCTATCTATGCCCACAACTAATGCCATAATGCCAAAGCCGGAACCGCCACTGGTTACTACTCCTGCGTCTTTTTGCGGATAAATACTATCTGCATGGATGCGTTCCCTTGCCATGCCGCTTACCGGTTCTGCCCCATCGTAGAAGTATTGAAAAGTTTGCCTTTGCAACAAATCAAAAACTGCATTATTAGAATATTGAGCTGCTGAAAAAGGATTGGATTTATATACTTTGGTATTATGGCATGAGAAAAAGAAACCGGTTAATATTGCTAAAAGAAGAAAAAAAAATTTCCGCATAATTTCAAATGAGCATTTTGTGAAAATAAAATTTATAAATATGGAGCAGTAAACCCTAAAGTCAACATGCCTGATTTAATTTCGGGACAGCTTGTAAATAAATTCCATAACAATCCGGTGCGGTAATTTTCAATCATCACTATCATTGGGCCCTGGTCTATTGCAAGGTAAGAAGAAGCAAACCATTGATTTTTTAATGAAAATGCATCCACAAACCCATATTGGCCCCAAAGTTTATCGCCCAATTTATAATAATAAAATTTTAATGCCTGCATAGATTCTGCAGGCGTGTAAGCTATAGAAGAAATGGCAGCAGTGGGCGCAATAACGCCAACATCGTTGGTAGGTGAACTTGCGGTATAGCCATTTTGAATATCGCTTGCCGTTAAACCCCAGCACAATTGGCTATACCCATAGTTTGAAAGTGGGTTGGCCTTACAATAATTATAATTGATGCGTGCATGGTTTTTTGTTTGTGTTTCAAAACTTATACCTCCATCCTGCAAGCCAAAAGGATTTATGCCTAAAAAACTATAATGAGAAAAAAACAACGGGCCACCAAAATTGGGGCCTAAGGGCAAGGTATAACCATAATAGGTATTGCCGTTTAAATATCCGCTTCCACCCTTCCAGCCCTGGTTATAAACAATTAGCGGAATACCATGCGTAGCCGATGATGCTGCAAGAATATAGGTGATTAAACATTCGTTCCAGCCTTTTATGGGCAAGTTCATTGCCCAGTCAACGGTAGGGCTCCAATGCCAGTACAATACATTTTGGCCGCCACGGCGAAACCAATCCCATTCCACACGGTTTACAATAATATTGATATCATCTCTCAATGTTATTTCATTCGTATTAGCCGCATCAAAATATTGGCGTGCACATAATAATCCCATAACAAGGTATGAGGTTTCCACAAGGTCGGCGCCATTATCATTAGGGCTGAAAGGCACTGCTGCACCGGTATTTCCATTTATCCAATGAGGATATGCGCCATGAAAGGTTTGCGCCGTGTTTTTTAAAAAAGCAACTATTGTTTGCATTCTTTGCAAACCTTCATTACGGGTAATAAAACTACGGTTTATGCCAACGGGAATGGCCATAATGCCAAAGCCCGATCCGCCGCTGGTTGTTACATCGCCTGATGTATTTCTTTCTCTTGCCAGGCCGCTTGCCGGGTGGCCAAAATCCCAAAAGTATTTAAAGGTTTGCTCCTGCACTTTGGTAAGCAATGCATCTTCGGTTATTAAAGGGAACTTATCCGAAGAGTCTATTTTACTTACAAAATTTATGGTTAGCGCCGAGAGCAATTTACCTCCGGCCTGCGACTTTAGTGTTGTATTTACCGAAAGAGAATATTTTGTTAAGGCTTGTAAAGAAAGATTGGGAATAATATTAATTGCACTATCGCCATTAGACATTGTACTTTGATAAGAAATTAAAGCGCCCTGGAAATTCCTGAAATTTAAGGCAGGCGAAACAGTAGCTGCATCAATTTTTGTGGAGAAATAAAATTTTATTACCGGATTAAAACTGCAATCATATTTTAAATTTAAAAATGCTGCGCCATCAATAGTTGCGGAGGAAACAGAAAAACCGGGTGGCGTAACCGGCGGATTTTGATCTGAATTATCTTTTTTACAACCCAACCATAAAAAAGACATGAAAACAATATAGAGGCATTGCTTCATAAGCGGTATAAATAGGCATTAAATTTACGATAAATTCTACAGTTATTATTGCTGCTGAAGAAACTTAACAGTATTAATCATATCAAAATGCAATATCCTGTCTTTATCATTAAAACGCACATGCTTCCTATAGCCTGCAAGAACAGATTCTAATGTAGGAGAAGATTTTAAAGGCCTCCTGAATTCCATTGCCTGTGCGGCTGTAAATAATTCTATGGCTAAAATTTTATACAGGTTATCCAACAGCCTTTTGCATTTTGTTGCTGCATTTGCACCCATGCTCACATGGTCTTCCTGGTTATTGCTGGATGGGATGGAGTCTACACTTGCCGGTGTGCAGAGTTGCTTATTTTCACTCACTATACCTGCTGCCGTATATTGCGGAATCATAAAACCGCTGTTGAGCCCTGGATTTTTTACCAAAAACGGAGGCAGGCCACGCTGCCCACTAATGAGTTGATAGGTTCTGCGTTCGCTGATACTTCCTAACTCTGCAAGAGCAATACACAAATAATCCAGCGCCATTGCCAATGGCTGACCATGAAAATTTCCGCCACTCACAATTAAATCCTCATCGGGAAAAATATTGGGGTTGTCGGTTACGGAATTTATTTCTTTCAAAAATATTTCGCTCACATATTCAATGGCGCCTGCGCTTGCGCCATGCACCTGTGGAATGCACCGGAAACTATACGGATCCTGCACCTGCGATTTTTTTGCGCCGCAAATTTCACTGCTTTGCAGCAGGTTTCTCATTTCAGCCGCAGCCGATAGCTGGCCTTTATGGGAGCGAACCAAATGAATAAATTCATTGAGCGGCTCGGTACTACAATCAAAAGCATCGAAGCTTATAGCCGCAATTGTATTGGCCCATTTTGCCAGCTTTGTTGCATGTATTAAAATATAGCAACCATAAGCGCTCATAAACTGAGTGCCATTAATTAAAGCCAGGCCTTCTTTACTTTGTAAATTAATGGGCTGCCAGCCTAAATGCTGTAAGGCTTTAGCTGCCGCTATTATACTGCCATCAACCTTTACTACTCCTTCGGCAATAAGCGGCAGCGCCAAATGGCTCAAAGGTGCAAGGTCGCCGGATGCGCCCAGGGAACCCTGTGTAAAAATTACCGGAAGCACATTGTGGTTATACATATCCACAAAACGCTGAACAGTTTGCAGCTGCACGCCGGAATTACCATAAGCCAGCGATTTAATTTTTAAGGCAATCATGAGCTTTACAATTGGTTCAGCAACTTCCTCGCCCATTCCGCAGGCATGTGAACAAATGAGGTTTTTTTGCAGCTCTTCCAACTGGTTGTTTTCAATAACTACGTTTTGTAAAAAACCAAAACCGGTATTAATGCCATAAAATGGCGCTAGGCTTTTCTTCAATTTCTCATCGAGGTAATTGCGGCATTTTACAATATTATCCTCCGCAGTTTTACTAATAGAAACCTTATGGCTATGGCCGGTTAAAGCGGTAAGCTGATCTATTGAAGTAAACGGGTTATCGAGAATGGTTGGTTGTAGGCTCATATAGGCAATATCCTTAACTGGTAAAATTTTATAAAATTTAATTCAAAAGTAAATAAAAGAGATAATATTGGTTAGTAAAATAAACAAGCTAAAAATCAGGCGGGCAACCTGAGGTCGCAAAAATAAAGTTATAGCTACAATCACTATACACAAATAAAACGAGCTATCCTTAAAAATCCTGAGCAGAAAATAAATTTTATTTGCTAATTTGAAGTTTAAAATCCGGCCTTTAGGAAAGAATCTGCTAAAACCCATGAAATTGACCGGCTATATAAATACCTTCTTAAAAAATAAAAATGCCCCTGTTAAAGTACAAGGGCAAAAACTAATTGAGGTAAACCTCACTACGGAATATAATCCTTATTGTGATTTGCTTCAATGCAAATATATAAAAAGAAAAAAACATGGAAAACAAAATGAAAAAAATTCTAGGGTTGGATATTGGAACCAACTCTATTGGGGCTGCATTAATTAACATACCAAAAGAATTTTCTGATTATGGGAAAGAAGGAAACATTGCATGGATAGGCAGTAGAATCATTCCAACCGATGGTGATTACTTGCAAAAATTTGAAAGTGGCGCACAAGCAGAAACAAAAGCAGCATTTCGAAGGAGTAAACGTGGCGCAAGAAGATTAAAACACAGATATAAGTTACGAAGAACACGACTTATAAAAGTTTTTAAAGCATTAGGTTGGCTTGATGAAAATTTTCCATTAGATGATTCAAAACAATTTAACAAGAACATAAACGAAAATGGCTACTCCCTAAAAATCAGCGATTACTTACCCTTTTCAGGTGAAACCATTTCTGAATTTGAAAAAGAATTAGGTATTGATGGTAAGAAAAGTAAAAAAGGTAAAAGCATAGTCCCCGAAGACTGGATTATTTATTATCTGCGAAAAAAAGCTCTTACCACGAAGATTACAATTCATGAATTAGTTCGAGTTATTTATATGCTTAACCAGCGTAGGGGGTTCAAGAGCAGCAGAAAAGATTTAAAAACAACAAATGTTCTTCCATATAATGAATTCATAGAAAAGAATAACAAAAAAGAATGGGGTGAAGAAGGTATCGAAACACAATTTGTAGTTATTACAAAAATAAAATCGGTAACATTTAAAGAAGAAAAAAAAGATAAGAAAGGCTATGTCGTATCAAATACTTATGCCATTGAAGCAGAAGACCAAAGGATGAAAACTTGGGAAGAATCAAGAAAAGAAAAACCAAAATGGGCAGATGATAAAGACGACAATAACAAAGAAATTGAAAAAAAGGAATTTACATTTTTAGTTACACATAAGGTTGATAAAGACGGAAAACTTACTCAACTCAAACCACAATTACCTACAAACGATGATTGGGCACTTTGTACAACTGCCTTGAGTGAAAAAATGCAGGAAGGAAACCAACATCCTGGAGAATACTTTTACAATCAAATTAAAGAGGCATATAAAGCAAACCGAAATTTTAAGGCTCGTCAATATCCTGTTTACAGATGGCGCTATAAAAATGAATTAGATGCTATTTGGGAAAAACAATGTGAATTAAATAAAGAACTCAACAAATTTAATGCTGCTAACGCAACACTCACAAAATTGGCAGAAGTGCTTTATCCCACACAGGCTAAAAATAATATGCCTAAGTTATCTGAATTCCAAAAGCATGACTTATTACACATCATAAGCGATGATATTATTTATTACCAAAGAGAATTAAAATCGCAAAAAAATTCCATTAGTGAATGTCGCTATGAGAAGAGAAAAGGTATTGATGGCGAATATTATGGATTAAAATGTATTCCTCGTTCTTCTCCCCTATTTCAGGAGTTCAGAATTTGGCAAGATATACACAACATACGAGTTTTAGAAAGAGAAGTAAAAGTAGATGGAAAAACAAAATTAGATGTAGATGTAACTGCTTCTTTCGTTAATGATGAGATAAAAGAAAAGCTATTTGATTTATTTAACTCCAGAGCAACTGTTAATGAAAAAAGAATACTTACTCTTCTCAAAGAAAATCATCCCAATTCAAACATCAAACTTGATATTGACAAGAAAGAAAAAATACATTCTCATAGGATCAATCTTTTTGCAAGGCGTGATGAACTAAAAGGAAATGAAACGCTTTCTCGTTATCGTTCTCTTTTCGATAAAGCCGAATTTGATGGAAAAGAAATTGTGAATGACAAAGAAAAGCTAATGAAGTTATGGCATATAGATTATTCCATAACCTCCTCAGATGAAGAAAAATCAAGGAAAGGTATAACTACTGCTTTAAACAAACTTTTACCTGATAACTCTAACAAAGAAAAAGTTATTGAGCTATTCACTAAGCTATCAGAACTCAAAAAGGAATATGGCTCCTTCTCCACCTGTGCAATTAAAAAAATGCTACCTGTAATGCGTTGCGAGAAATATTGGAACGAGCAAGATATTACTCCTACAATAAAAGAAAGGGCAACGCAGATTAAACAACGATTGGATGACATCAACCACAGCATTAAGAGAATATCAGAAATTGCTGATGACGATGTGCAAAAACAAGTACTAAAAAGTTTTATTGAAAAAACTGATTTAGCCAAAGGCTTAAACACCTATCAGGCAGGTTACTTAATTTATGATAAGCACTCAGAAAAAGATAAAGCCGTAATTAATTCTATTGAAGAATTTGGTAAGTACATACAAAGAGAAATACCTAACAACAGTTTACGCAACCCAATAGTAGAGCAAGTTGTAAAGGAAACCATGTTTTTAGTTAGGGAAATATGGAAAAAATATGGGGAGATAGATGAAATTCATATTGAATTAGGAAGGAACTTAAAAAACAATAGTGATGAAAGAGATAAAATTTCAAAAGCTCAGGATAAAAACTTCACTGAAAAGCAACGGATTAAGAAGTTGCTTTATGAATTGATAAATAACGGTTTTCACCAATATAAAGAGGGTACTGAAATCGAAGATGTGAAGTTTGAAGTTACGCCAAACCCAGAAAGCCCAGCGGATATTGAGAAGTTTAGAATATGGCGTAGCTTATCAAAAGGCACAGAAAAAGAATTTAAAGACTTATTGGAAAAGGAGAAGAAGGATAATAAGGAATATATACCCACGACAGGCGAAATAAAAAAATATGCACTTTGGTTAAGCCAACATTGCCGATCTCCATATACCGGTAAAATAATTCCGCTTAGCAAGCTCTTTGATATTAATCAATATGAGATTGAACATATTATCCCTCGTTCAAAGATGAAGAATGACAGCTTTAACAACTTAGTTATTGCTGAATGGGGAGTAAATAAAGCCAAGGACAAACAACTTGCTGCAAATTTTATTGCTGATAGCAAAGGGAAATGCAAATACGGAGACACGGAGTATAAGTTATTTACCTATGAAGAATACGACGTTTATTGTAAAGACGTATTCAAATTTCAAAAAGCAAAACGTAAGAATCTATTGGCTACAGAAGTACCCGAAGATTTTGTTGAAAGGCAATTAAACGACACCCGCTACATTGGCAGGAAATTATCTGAGTTACTTGCACCCGTTGCAAAAAATGAAAATGGGATTCTTTTCACCGGAGGAATGATTACTTCCGAACTTAAAAATAATTGGGGGCTAAACAGGGTCTGGAAAGAATTAATGCAACCTCGCTTTGAACGATTAGAGAAAATAACAGGGAATAATTATATCGTACATGATAAAGACGAACATAATAATCCTGTAATTCATTTTAATGTAAAAGAAAATGAGAAATTAGATTTAAAGCGCATTGACCATCGTCATCATGCCTTAGATGCTTTAATTATTGCAGCGACCACGAGAGAACACATTCGTTACCTAAACACATTAAGTGCGGCAGATACAGACGAAGAAATAAAAAATTTCAAGCGAACCTTAGTAAAAAGCAAAATCAGGGATTTTAAACAGCCATGGGATGGTTTCACAAAACAAGCAAAGGATAAATTAGAAGAAACGATTGTTACCTTTAAAACAAGTAATAAAATTATTTCCACACCAACCAATCGGACTGCTTCATGGAAAACAGAAAGCGAAAAGCAACCTAAAAAGATTTTTAAAGAACAAAAACAGAATGCTAAATGGATGGCAGTTAGACGGTCTATGTTTAAAGAACCATTGGGGGTGATCCAACTCAAGGAAACAAAAATGGTTCCCGTTAAAGACGCATTTGAAATTGAAATTGAACGGCAGTTAATTGATAAAGACTTAGAAAAAAGAAAAACAGCATCTTATGTTTATGACCAATATGCTAGGCAAATCATAAAAGAGCTAATCAAACGCTGTAACTCAGGTATTGATGAAAAAGATTCATTGATTAACGAAATAGAAGAGTATCTAACTAAGAACAGCAAGAAAATTGAAACAGGAAAAGTCAACAAGAAAGGGAAACCACAATACAAAACCCTTTATCAATTAGCTGAAAAAGAATACGAAGCCATAGAAGTTGCACACTTTATTCCTTATAAAACTAAACGAATGGATTTAACTAAAAAAGATTACGTAGAAAAACTAACGATTGAAAAAATGAAAAATGATTTTCCTTATTTCTCATTCATTAACAAAAACTATTTCGACTCACTTCCCAATGAGAAACAACTAATCATTACAGATGCGGATCTTACCATTTCACCAAACAGGAAAACAAGTGCCTTTAACTTATTGATGCTGGACCATATTTTAGAGTACAACAATGTACCTAAAGAAGCATTTAATGCAGAAGGGCTTGAAAAATTAAACAAGAAAGCAATAGAGAATCCTAAAATTGGGAAAGAGATTAAATCTATTACTCGATTAGATGGAACAGTAGATATTGAAGATATGTTTAACGGTGGTTTTTATGAAACAGACAAGGGAGCAATGGCATACTTCATAATGTACGAAAATCCAAAAATCAAAAAACGCACCGATTATAGGTCTATTGCTACACACAAAGCAATCGAAAAAATTGTAAAAGGCGACCCTATTGCAGAAGATAGAGATGGATTTGATAAAATTATTCTTTCACCAGGGGATTTAGTTTATGTGCCAACAAAAGAAGAGATTGAAGGTAAAAAAGAAATTAATTGGATTAATAAAAAGGAAATTTCCGAAAGAGTTTATGTTATGCGGAAATCAACGGGCAAGCAATGCTATTTTCTTAAATCAAGAATATCTGATTTAATTATTTCTTATGATAGCGATTCGAAAACAGGAGAATACGGCAGTCAAAATTTAAGTGAAAAAAGTGATGATGGCATTAAAATAATTGATGTTTGCATCAAACTAAAAATAGACCGGCTCGGCAACATCTCAAAAACAGGTAGTTACCAAACTTCTTCAACTACAAACAATAATGCGGTATCCGAACCGGAAGTGAGCTATACCAAAAGAAACTGGACATTAAAAAGCTTTAATTCCTTTGAAGCAATGGAAGATGATCAGTTGGCCTATTACGCTGCCATGCCACCAATAGAGCGGCTCAAAGCTTTAAAAGAATTGACACTAAACGCATTTGGATTCAAGCATGAATCTGAAATGAACGCCCCCGATCGTAAACTAAAATTTGATGAATAGCTATGAATATTTTTTTTAAAGAACACCATGAAATCCTGGCTGCACTTTTAAAGCACCGGGTAAATTTTATGCTTATTGGCGGCTATGCGGTAAATTATTATGGATATCATCGTACAACCGGAGACATGGATATTTGGTTAGAACCATCTAATGAGAATAAAGAAATGTTGCTACAGGCATTTACTGCTTTAGGATTTGACGATGAAGGCATCCACACTATAAGAAGCTGGGATTTTACAAAAGCCCAAAAATTTCATATTGGCAGTAATAGTCAGCCGGATAAAACAGAATTTTTGACGCATATTTCAGGAGTAGCATTTCCAAATGCTTTTGCACAAAAAACAATGGCAGATATTGATGGCTTCAGTCTGCCCGTTATACATTTCAACAGCCTTATTCAAAATAAAAAATCGTCAGGTCGTACAAAAGATCTGGCAGATGTAGAGTATTTAGAAAAAATTATACGGTTGAAAAATAAAATAAAATAGGTGTAAGTAATTTTGAGGCATTGCTATATGTCTCAGTTAAAAAACCGAATGCGCACTATATGATAAAACGCACTCTTTATTTTGGCAACCCGGCTTACCTTAAAACCGAAAATGAACAATTAGTAGTGCAACTGCAAAATGAAGTTGCCCAGCCTAAATCTATTCCTATTGAAGATATTGGCATATTGATATTGGACCACCGGCAAATCACCATCACCCAGTCTTTACTTTCAAAACTTTTGGCCAATAACACCGCAGTAATTACCTGCGATGAAACCCACCACCCTACCGGTATGCTGCTTACCTTAGACGGCAATTCTCTTCAAAGCAAAATGTTTCAAATACAAACCGAAGCCAGCCTGCCCTTAAAAAAGCAATTATGGCAACAAACCATTGCTGCCAAAATTCAAAACCAGGCAGGCATGCTTGGCTTTCAAAGAGCAGAAACGCAATTATTGTTAAACCTGGCATCCTCGGTAAAAAGTGGCGATAGCGATAATGCCGAAGCCCAGGCAGCGGCATATTACTGGAAAAGAGTTTTTCCGGGGACATTATCATTTAGGCGGGAACGGCACGGGCCGCCGCCAAATAACCTGCTCAACTATGGCTATGCAATATTAAGGGCAATGCTGGCCCGCAGCCTCGTAGCCAGCGGCTTGTTGCCTACGCTTGGTATTCATCATCGCAACCAATATAATGCCTACTGCCTTGCCGATGATGTAATGGAACCTTACCGGCCTTTTGTAGATTATGTAGTTTTTCAAATTATGCGCAACAATGGCGCATATTTGGAAATGTCGCCCTCCATTAAAAAAAGCCTGCTGGAAATACCGGCAATGGACGTAAAAATTGATGGAAAAAAAAGCCCTATGATGAATGCGGTACAACGAACTACTGCCAGCTTAGCCAAATGCTATGAAGGCAATGTGCGCAAAATTTTATATCCAGAGTTTGACTTATAAAAAATTGGGCGCAACAGCTTAAAAGTTGTGCAAAACAGGTAAATAAAAATGTTTAACCGGTTAAATGCTTATCGAATTATGTGGGTACTAGTATTTTTTGACCTGCCTACCGAAACTAAGAAAGACCGTAAAATTTACACAAAATTCCGTAAAGATATATTGGCCGACGGCTTCACTATGTTCCAGTTTAGCATTTACCTGCGCCATTGCCCCAGCCGGGAAAATGCAGAAGTGCATATACAAAGAGTAAAAAAAATACTGCCCGCCAAGGGCCATATAGGTATTATGTGCATTACCGATAAACAGTTTGGCATGATGGAAATTTATAGAGGAAAAGAACTTGCAGAAGCTCCGCAACAGGTACAGCAATTAGAATTATTTTAACCGTATAGAAATAAAAAAATGGGCATAAAACCCATTTTTTTATTTGTAAAACTTACTCTAAAAGCATTAAAATCAGTAGCTTAGCCAAATTGTGTTGTATAAGAGCTAAGCTACACAAAAATTTGAAAGCAAATCACAACCACTTCCAAACAGTGGCCCTACCGTTGGATGTTGTATAAGAGCTAAGCTACACAAAAATTTGAAAGCAAATCACAACATAAACCCCATACTCAACCTTTCGAAATAGGTTGTATAAGAGCTAAGCTACACAAAAATTTGAAAGCAAATCACAACCAGGGGCGAGGATGCAGACAATAAATTGAGTTGTATAAGAGCTAAGCTACACAAAAATTTGAAAGCAAATCACAACCGTGGGATGGATGACCCGGCAAAGATTAAAGTTGTATAAGAGCTAAGCTACACAAAAATTTGAAAGCAAATCACAACATTAAGTATAATCAAGATTTACATAAGCAGGTTGTATAAGAGCTAAGCTACACAAAAATTTGAAAGCAAATCACAACAGTGGAATAATGTTTTGCGTAAAAAAGCCCGTTGTATAAGAGCTAAGCTACACAAAAATTTGAAAGCAAATCACAACAATCGTAAGTAATACCTCCTTTCGGTAGTGGTTGTATAAGAGCTAAGCTACACAAAAATTTGAAAGCAAATCACAACGTCGAACATCGGTAGGGTCGAGAGGTGATAGTTGTATAAGAGCTAAGCTACACAAAAATTTGAAAGCAAATCACAACCCTACAAAGGTAGGGCAGACATGATGTTTCGTTGTATAAGAGCTAAGCTACACAAAAATTTGAAAGCAAATCACAACTAAAAACCCTGGTTATAGTACAGATAAAAAGTTGTATAAGAGCTAAGCTACACAAAAATTTGAAAGCAAATCACAACTGTTATACCCTCTATGTCATCAAGATAAAAGTTGTATAAGAGCTAAGCTACACAAAAATTTGAAAGCAAATCACAACAAGAAAACTCTACGGAGTTTAAAACCGGCGGTTGTATAAGAGCTAAGCTACACAAAAATTTGAAAGCAAATCACAACTACTGTAATGTGCAGGCCCGATTGTATGAGGTTGTATAAGAGCTAAGCTACACAAAAATTTGAAAGCAAATCACAACTACTGTACCAACGAAAACTACAGAGGAGGAGTTGTATAAGAGCTAAGCTACACAAAAATTTGAAAGCAAATCACAACTTAAAAAAACTGATGTGCAAATCTTGGATGGTTGTATAAGAGCTAAGCTACACAAAAATTTGAAAGCAAATCACAACGTTAAACGTTGCTATTGATAAGAGTGGTGGTTGTATAAGAGCTAAGCTACACAAAAATTTGAAAGCAAATCACAACAATGCAGAGTGGTATGTTACATCGGATAATGTTGTATAAGAGCTAAGCTACACAAAAATTTGAAAGCAAATCACAACACGGTGTTAAACCAACACAATCTGGAACTGGTTGTATAAGAGCTAAGCTACACAAAAATTTGAAAGCAAATCACAACTGCCGAATTTGATAGTAAAATTTCAGACGAGTTGTATAAGAGCTAAGCTACACAAAAATTTGAAAGCAAATCACAACGCTTCAAGGGTATTAAGCCTTGCTGTTAAAGTTGTATAAGAGCTAAGCTACACAAAAATTTGAAAGCAAATCACAACAACCTTTTTCTGTTCCCTTTATGGTCTACCGTTGTATAAGAGCTAAGCTACACAAAAATTTGAAAGCAAATCACAACATTTGAAGGCTCTTTTACCGTTGAAGCCGGTTGTATAAGAGCTAAGCTACACAAAAATTTGAAAGCAAATCACAACTGGTACTCGCTTTTTTTAAAATCATCCCAGTTGTATAAGAGCTAAGCTACACAAAAATTTGAAGCCAGATAAATTATTCAAGTGGGGAAATCACAAAACTAAACCCGGGTTTTATTACCTTTATCTTTTCACCACTAAAATATTTTTACAATGAAAAATCTATTTGTTTTAGGAAGTATAGCTATACTATTAGCCTGCAATAATAACCCTAAACCGGGTGAGGTTTCTGTAACCAGCAACGATGGAAAAACCACGGCCAGCATTGATGCCAATAAACTGGTACAAGCATCGGATGACTTACAAAAAAAGACAGAGGAATTGCAAAAGCTGCCACCCTATACCCTGGAGCAGATGAAGGCATTTCTTCCGGAAGAATTAGCCGGCGCAAAAAGGGCTAAATTTTCAGCAAACAGCGCAATGGGAACCGCATATGCTGAAGCTGACTATACCTTCAATGATTCAACAGAAATAAGCCTGAAGCTATTTGACTGCGCCGGACAGGCTGGCGCCGGCGTTTACAGCATGCAATACCTGGGAATGATGAATTTTCAGTCGGAGAGTGATGATGAATATACTAAAACGATTGACTTCAACGGCGGAAAAGCTATAGAACAAGGTAAAAAAGATGGCAGCCGATCTACGCTAACTTTCCTTGCCGCAGATCGTTTATTGGTAACTTTGGAAGGCGAAAATACCAGCGCAGACCTACTAAAGAAAGCCGCAGGAAATCTTAATTTTAAATAAAAAACAGTAAGCTTTTCCAAAAATATTTATACAGCTTTTTTAGCTGTTTTTTTTTAAAATTTCTTTAGCGAAGCTTATTACTATTATTCATTGTAGCTTTGTTTTTTCTGCTGTTTCAATCTTTATATGTTCAATGGAAATTTTTTGTTTTTTTATACCTGTATTGAGCTAAATCAAACAATAATTTGCAAATGTGGTTACGGGTTAAAATCGTTATTAAATTAGTGTATTTTTAAAGAAAAAAATATGTTTAAAAGAAAAATTGCTTTATCAATTCTTTTTTTACTTTTTGTTTTTTTATCAATAGCGCAGCAAGTAAAAATCCTTACATCGGGCACAAAAGCCAGCTTTCGGGGGTTAAGTGTTCCCAACGACAGCACTATTTGGGTAAGCGGTAGCAATGGTACCGTTGGCAAAAGCAGCAATGGAGGTGATACCTGGCAATGGCAAATTGTGCCTGGGTTTGAAAAAACCGAATTCAGGGATATTGAAGCATGGGACAGCAACACCGCAATTATTATGGCCATAGCCGAGCCTGCTTATATTTTACGTACAACAAATGGCGGCAAAAACTGGGATGTAGTATATAAAAATGAAACCCGGGGAATGTTTTTAGATGCCATGGATTTTTTTGACGGTAAACACGGCATGGTAATTGGCGACCCAATTAATGGAAAAACATTTTTGGCAACCACCAAAAACGGCGGCAAAAACTGGCAGGAAATACCCGAAAATAAAAGACCGGTTGCAGACAGTGGCGAAGCCTGCTTTGCCAGCAGCGGTACAAACATTAAGCTCTACTCCAAAAGAAAATATTATTGCATTACCGGCGGGCTGAACAGCCGGCTCTTTATAAATGGAAAAGACATAATTGACTTACCCATAAATAAAGGCAAAGAATCCACCGGCGCCAATTCTATTGCCATTCACAATAAAAAACTAATGATTGTGGGCGGTGATTTTACAAAAAAAGATGCGGTAACCGGAAATTTTATTTTTAGTAATAATAAGGGCAAAAATTTTACAGTGGCACAAAACCCGCCGGGTGGCTACAGGAGCTGCATAGCATTTATTAAAAACAAAACCTGGGTAACCTGCGGCCTCAATGGAGTAGATATTACAAATAATGACGGTAAAGATTTTAAAAATATTTCCCATGAAAGTTTTCATGTGGTACAAAAATCAAAAACAGGTACAAAAGTATTTTTAGCCGGGGAAAAAGGGAAGCTGGGGATTATTAATTAACGATCTTCCATTATCCAATTATTATTTCCACTTTCCACTTTCAATTAAAAATATACATTATACATGATCAATTAAGCATTAAAACACATCATTTTATTTATTATCTTTCCTTTCTTAATTTTGTAAAAAACTAATATTATGGCTTCATCCAAAATTGTATCACTATTAGGAGCACAGGCAGACAGCCTCTTAACCCATCAGTGCAAAGGCATTACCAAAGAAGAAATACATCAACCATCGCCAGACCATGTAGATAAAATTTGGAGCAACAGTAACCGCAACAACCAAACCCTAAACAGCATTCAAAAAATGCTTTCAAATGGCAGGCTTGCCGGCACGGGCTACCTTTCCATATTACCAGTTGACCAGGGAATTGAACATAGCGCAGGCGCATCATTTGCCCCCAACCCCATTTATTTTGATCCCGAAAATATTGTGAAACTGGCCATTGAAGGCGGCTGTAATGCCGTTGCTTCTACCTTTGGCGTTTTAGGAATAATAAGCCGTAAATATGCCCATAAAATACCTATGATGGTTAAAATAAACCATAATGAGTTCATCAGCTATCCCAACAAATTTGATCAGGTAATGTTTGGCCAAATTAAAGATGCCTGGAACATGGGCGCAACCTCTGTAGGCGCAACCATTTACTGGGGAAGCGATAACAGTACCCGGCAGCTGCAGGAAGTAGCACTGGCTTTTGAACAAGCCCACGAACTGGGCATGTCAACCGTTCTTTGGTGTTATTTACGAAACAACGCCTTTAAAGTAGATGGTATAGATTACCATACAGCATCGGATTTAACCAGCCAGGCCAACCACCTCGGCGTTACTTTACAGGCCGATATTATTAAACAAAAATTACCTACCAATAATGGCGGTTTTCTTGCTACAAAACATGGCAAAACCTCTCCATTGGTTTATGACAGGCTCACTACAAACCATCCTATAGATTTGGCCCGATACCAGGTGGCCAATTGCTACATGGGTCGTGTAGGTTTAATCAATAGCGGTGGCGAAAGCAAGGGCGCTTCCGATATGGAAGAAGCAGTAACCACAGCCGTAATTAATAAAAGGGCCGGCGGCATGGGTTTAATAAGTGGAAGAAAAGCATTTCAACGCCCGCTAAAAGAAGGTATTGAATTGCTCAACAGCATACAGGATGTGTACCTGGATAATTCCATTACCATTGCTTAAGCATCCAATCTATCATCAAAACCCCAAAAGATGAAACAAGAAGAGGATATAGAAGGTAACCTTACCGGCGACCAGGAAAAAAGCGATATGGAAGCAAAAACGAGTTGGTTTAAACGCATAAAAAAAGGCATCCTCACTTCCACAAGCGATAAAAAAGATGCACCGGAAGGCTTATGGACAAAATGCCCGGTATGTAAATATACCAGCATGGTGAGCGAACTGGCCGAAAACAAATTTGTATGCCCTCAATGTGGCCACCATCACCGCATTGGCAGCGAAGAATATTTTGATATTTTATTTGATAATGATTCTTATCAAATTTTATTTGCCAACATAAGATCCAAAGATTACCTGCAATTTGTTGATTTGAAACCCTATGATAAAAGGCTTGAAGAAACTTATGAAAAAACAGGCATTAACGACTCCATAACCGTGGCACATGGCAAAGTAAATGGCCACGACCTTGTAGTGGCCTGTATGGATTTTGAATTTATTGGCGGCAGCCTTGGCAGCGTAATGGGCGAAAGAATTACACAAGCCTGCAACTATTGTTTTACACACCGTATCCCTTTTATGATTATCAATAAAAGCGGTGGTGCAAGAATGATGGAAAGCTCTTTTTCCCTGATGCAACTGGCTAAAACATCCGGCGGACTTACCTTATTAAGCAATGCAAAAATTCCATATATATCCCTTTGTACCGACCCGACTTTTGGCGGCACTACAGCTTCTTTTGCCATGCTTGGCGATATAATTTGTGCCGAACCTGGCGCCCTTATTGGTTTTGCAGGGCCAAGGGTAATAAAAGAAACCATTAAAAAAGACCTGCCGGAAGGCTTTCAACGCAGTGAATTTCTTTTGGAACATGGCTTCCTTGATTTTATTGTAAACCGAAAAGACTTAAAAGAAGACATTGCCAGGCTGCTTTTATTATTTAAAAGTTAATACTAATCTTTACTTACCTGATTTATAGCCGTAGAAAAATAACTACGGCTTTTTTGATTATTACCTACACTAAGAATACTGCTAAAAAAGTGGCAAAGTAAATACTAAAACTAATTTTGCGGCGTATTTATAGAAGTTAAAATCCGATTTTTCTAAGCAAAAATCTTAAAATCCAGTTAGCATGAGAAAACACCTACTTAAAGGCGTATGTACGTTCATATCTATGATTATTATATCACTGAACGTATTTTCACAAAGTTTTACGCCAGTATACAGCTCCATGACCGGCTTCTCAAACGGTTATTACGAGTACCTTCCGCAAGGTTATTGGAATAACCCCGATGAAAAGTTTCCGCTCATCATCTTTGTTCATGGAATAGGAGAATGTGGTAACGGCACTTCCGATTTAGGAAAAGTGTTGGTACACGGCACTCCCAAACAAATCAATAATGGCAGCTTCCCCACATCTTTTAATGTAAATGGGCAAAATTTTAAATTTATTGTATTGGCGCCGCAGTTTACCGGTTGGGCAGCCTATATACAAATGAACGATGTAATAAATTATGCCGTTTCGCATTACAAAGTTGACTTAAACCGTATTTACCTTACCGGCCTTAGCATGGGTGGTGGTTGCGTGTGGGAGTATGCCGGCTACAGCCAGGAGTATGCATCAAGAGTGGCAGCAATTGCACCCGTTTGCGGAGCTTCTTCGGCAACTACAGATAAAATTAACCATATTGCCAACTCCGATCTTGCCGTATGGGCAACACATAACCTGGGAGATGGTACCGTAGGTGTTGCAGCAACCAATACTTATGTAGATGGCATAAATGCTGCACCAAACCCTCCTACTCCATTAGCTAAAAAAACAATATTTCCTGTAAACGGGCATGATGCATGGTCGCAAACCTATAACTTAAGTTTTAAAGAAAACGGCTATAATGTGTATGAATGGATGCTCACCAATAAAAGAAATGTAGAAGCGCTTCCAGTTACCGGTTTCACTTTTAGTGCAATTAAAGCTTCACAAAATACATCGCTGCTCAAATGGAGTACACTTTCAGAAACCGCCAACCTGGGCTTTGCTGTAGAAAAAAGCATTAACGGCGTAAACTATACTCAAGTAGCCTTTATAAACAGCAGTAGTATAAATGGAAGTGGCGCTGTGTACCAGTTTATAGATCAGCAGCCGCAACGTGGTAAAAATTATTACCGCATTAAGCAAGTTGATATTGACAACCGCTTTTCCTATAGCAGCGTTAAAATACTCAATTTTGATATTAAGCCCGTTATACAGATTGGCCCAAACCCGGCAACTGATTTTATTACCATTAAAACCGAACTGGGAAATGCAAAAACGTCGGTAAAATTATTCAACCAGCAAGGGCAACTATTGCAAACTGCCGCCGCTACATCTCAGCAGCTTTTTAAGTTACCGGCAAGCAATCTACCCAATGGCGTTTATTACCTGCAGGTAAATAATGATGGCAATATTGAAACACAAAAAATCCTTATTCAACATTAACCTATAAAAAATACGTATCTGAACGGACTGCCTGTTTTTGGGCAGTCTTTTTTTTGCCTGCCTTATATTTGTAAAAAATAAAAGTTGGAACTTAATAACCGCAAAGCTTTACATGAATATTATATTGAAAGCCGCTATAATGCAGGTATGGTGTTAACCGGCACCGAAATAAAATCGTTGCGAACCGGAAAGGTAAGTTTTAACGATAGCTACTGCTATTTTCAAAAAAACGAACTTTTTGTAAAAAGCCTTCATATTGCAGAATATAAATACGGCACCGATGCCAACCATGACCCATTGCAGGACAGGAAATTACTGCTCACAAAAAGAGAACTGAGAAAACTCGAAACAAAAATCAAGGAAAAAGGCTATAGTATTATTCCATTACGCATTTTTATTAATGAAAAAGGATTGGCAAAAATGGAAATAGGACTGGCCAAAGGAAAGAAAAATTACGACAAGAGAGATACCATTAAAAACAGGGAACTCGAAAGAGAGTTGAAGAGAAAGTACAATAGTTAAAAGTTGAAGGTGAGTTGTACAAATTGTACATTATCAATTATACATTATCAACACTCACTAAGGCTAATAGGGATATTTACTGCAAGGCCACCATCGGCGGTTTCTTTGTATTTATTATTCATATCAAGGGCAGTTTGCCACATGGTTTTAATTACGCCATCCAGGCTTACTTTGGCAAAATCGGGTGTGCTTTGTAAAGCCAGCTGACATGCCGTAATTGCTTTTATAGCGCCCATAGTATTGCGTTCAATACACGGGATTTGCACCAGGCCTTTAATGGGATCGCAGGTGAGGCCAAGGTGGTGCTCCATGGCAATTTCTGCCGCCATTAAGGCTTGCCGTTGTGTTCCGCCCATGCATTCGGTTAATGCCGCAGCAGCCATAGCACTGCTTACGCCAATTTCTGCCTGGCAGCCACCCATTGCAGCAGATATGGTTGCACCTTTTTTAAAAATACTACCCACTTCAGATGCTGTGAGTAAAAAATTGATTATTTTCTCATCGGTATTTCCTCCTCCAAAGCAAACATAATATTGCAATACAGCCGGAATTACGCCAGCAGCCCCGTTTGTAGGTGCCGTTACTACCCTGCCAAAGCTTGCATTTACTTCGTTTACCGCAAGCGCAAAACAACTTACCCAATCCAGTATATAATTAAAATGGCTGCCGCCTTCTTTTATTCCTTTTACCCAGCTTTCATAATCGGTATAATGTTTTCCCTCCATTAATTTTTTATTGAGCGTTGCCGATCTCCTTTTAACCTGCAATCCGCCGGGCAGGTACCCTTCTGAATGGCATCCTCGATAAATACTCTCTTTCATTACCTGCCAAATTTTCAACAACCCTTCTTTTGTTTCTGTTTCACTTCTCCATGCATTTTCATTTTCCATTACTACTTCACTTACCGACATACCAGTAGTACGGCACCAATGCAGGAGGTCTTCTGAAGTATTTATAGGAAAAGGTAATTCTGCCTGCACCGATGCGGAAGCATCTTCACCTTCTTTTTGAACAAAGCCACCGCCAACGGAATAATAGGTTTCGGCCCAGCTTTCTCCATTGCTGAATTTTGCCAAAAAACTCAATGCATTGGGATGGTAAGGTAAAGACTCGGAATAAAGAAATTCAATATCTTCTGATGGAGAAAAAGTAATTTCATGCTTAGCATTCAAATGTATTTTACCCAAATGTTTTATAGCCGAAATTTTTTCGTCAATTGCATTTACATCAAAAGTTACGGGATCTTCGCCACATAAACCCAGCATTACGGCTATATCGGTACCGTGGCCTACGCCGGTTTTTGCCAATGAACCATAAAGAAGCACTTCTATTGAAATTACCAGTTGCAGCATTTCTTTTTCTTCCAGGGCCTTTACAAACCTTTGTGCTGCACGCCAAGGCCCAAGGGTGTGGCTGCTGCTTGGCCCTACGCCAATTTTAAACATATCAAATACCGAAATGGCTTCGTAATTACCCATACTGCAAGCTACGCAAAATTAGCACAGTAAAAAATGGGGTACTTGAAATGACCCAATAGTAACAAAACCTTTTGCTATGTAGTGATAGTTTTATTCCACGGCAACCAGTTCCACATCAAAACGCAGGTAAGAGTTTGCAGGAATTATTATGGAACCATTTTGTCCGGTAACTGCTGTACTGCCATAACCTAAAGATGGAGGTATAAATAAACTTATTTTTCCGCCGGGTTTAATTTTGGGCAAGCCATATTTCCATCCATTTATCAGGCCACCCAACTCAAATGATGCAGCGCTGCCCGTTGCAGTAGAATCGAATATAGCGCCGCTGGTAAGTATGCTGCCTTTATATTTTACCGTTATATAGGAACACATGGACGCAACAGCGCCCTGGCCATTGGTAGTAATGGTATAAAATATACCACTGCCATCCTGCGTAGCCGTAATATTATTCACTTGCAGAAAATCCTGCAATGCTGCAATTTCAGTTGCTGTTGCTTTTACAGTTGGATTTGCGTAAGGACAGGAGCTTTCTTTTTTGCAGGCGCTAAAGAACAAAAGCCCGCAAATTGCTGCCCATAAAAATTTCATTTGGTACATAGAAAAAATTTAAAAATAAAAATAAGACTTTATAAGATTATAATAATTGATGAATGGACAATTTTTCTACAATAATATTTGCCATTTTTAAAAATGCTTCATGGCTGTAGCCTGCAATATGTGGCGTAAGCAATACATTATTCCGGTTCATGAGGTTTTGGTACAATTGAGTTTCTTCTTTGTTCCAGGAAGTTATTTTTTCATTTTCAATAACATCTATAGCTGCGCCACTTATCATCTCATTATCCAAAGCCGCTATTACAGCTTGTGTATCTGCAACTTCTCCCCTGCTGGTATTGATAAACCAGGGCTTTAATTGCAAATGGTTAAAGAAATGTGCATTGGCCAAATTTTTTGTTTCGGCAGTAAGTGGCACATGAAAACTAATCACATCGCAATACCTGCTTATTTGCTCCATATTGGCTTCTCTCACATTATGCCCGGCAAAACCCGATTTATATTTATCGTAAGCCAACACCGTAACATTAAAAGCAGATAGCAATTTTGCAAAAGCGGCGCCGGTATTACCATACCCGATAATTCCTACAGTTTTGCCGGAAAGTTCTGTTCCACGGTTTTCAATTCTCAGCCATTTTCCCTGCTTTACTTCGGCATTGCTTTTTCCTAAATTATTCATTAAGTGCAGCAACATACCCAAAGCATGCTCTGCCACTGCATTGCAGTTACCTTCGGGGCTGCTGAAGCATTGAATATTTTTTGAATTACAATAGTCAAGGTCTATTAGCTCAAGCCCACTTCCCAGCCTGCCAATCCAAAGCAGGTTTGTGGCAATGGATAAAAGGGGTTTATCTACTTTAATTCTAGTAGTTACAATTAACCCATTTGCATTAGGAATTTCCTGTATTAATTTTTCGTAACTAATAGAGGGTGCATATAACACATCCCAACCTTTTTGAACAAAAGAATGCTGCATACTTTCATGAACCGGCGCTGTAATGATTAGTTTTTTCATTTACAGGCTATCATACTTATTTCTACTTGGGCATTTTTGGGTAATCCTTTTACCGCTACGGTTTCTCTTGCAGGAAACACAGATGCATCACCAAAAGACCTGCTGTAAACTTCATTTACCTCTGCAAATAAACCCATATCGTTTAAAAAAATAGTTGTTTTCACTACATCGGAAAAGCCATATCCTGCCTCTGTTAATATTGCCGAAAGGTTTTTCATAACCTGCACTGCTTCTTCCTGCAGGCTGGTATTTTTCATATCGCCGGTGGAAGGCTCAATGGCAACCTGGCCCGAAATAAATAAGAAATTACCTGCTTTTACCGCCTGGCTGTATGGCCCTATTGGCGCAGGCGCTTTTGTTGTTTTAATAATTTGATTGGTCATAAAATTAAATTTAAATTATCTTCTGCCTTGAAAAAGGGCAATATTGTATCCTGCACGAATAATGGGTACGGTACGGTTATAACTATCCTTATATGGTGAGTTTTTACTTTGGCCCACATCCCACAATACACATAAATAATAAAATGAATTGCTACGTTCCCTGCCGCCGGCATAACCACCACCTACCAGTAAGCTATGAGCATCTAATGAATGGGTTTCTTTTTGATAACCACTATTGGGAGCAGGGATATATTTTAACTTAATAAAATTAAATTCATATTGTGCCTGGGCAAATAAAAAGCGCAATGGGAAAACCCTAATAAATGCCCCCGGGCCATAAACCGTTTGCCTGATTTTATCGTCAAATACCACATTATCCCTTTGTGAAGTATAATTAAAATTAAGTGCGACTGCTGCATCCAGCCATTTAGTAATGCTGTAACCAAAATAAGGGCTCACTCCCAATGTGGTTACCTGGTTGCCAAACTGTAAAGTAATATTGCCGCCGGTGAAGAGTTTATCTTTTCTAAATCCGCCATTGCCGCTTTCTTCGTCTTTATCGGATTGAGCCAAAACAGATGAAAACAAAACAAACAAAATTGCCAGTGAAAAAATTGATTTTTTTATCATACTTTTTAATTTAAAAAATTTTTCCGGGGTTTAAAATATTATTAGGGTCAAATACTTTTTTAATGCCTTTCATCAATTGAATTGAAGTATTGTTAAACATAATATCCATATATTCTTTTTGTACCAGCCCAATACCATGCTCGCCACTAATGGTACCGCCGAGTGATTTAACGGTTTCAAACAGCGCCCTTAATGCTGGTATTACCTCAGGATTATTAAGGCTATACCGGCAGCCGGGTTTTTTAATGCGTATGTGCAGGTTACCATCTCCGGCATGGCCGTAACACACGGCATGAAAATCATATTGCTTTCCCAGTTCCTTTACTGCCTTAATTAATGCGGGCAGTTTTGCCCTGGGCACTACAGTATCTTCTTCAATGGTATAGCCATCTGCCTTTACGGCTTCTGCTACACGCCTGCGTAGTTTCCATAACTCTGCTTTTTGCTGCTCATCATCTGCAAATAAAATTTCACCGCAATCAAAACCTTCAAGCACCTGCGAAATTTTTTCCATTTCCTGCATTAAGGATTCCTGGTGGTTTCCATCTACTTCAATAATTAACTGTGCTGCAACATCATCATTAATTGTAATGGCTGAGCTATTTACATAACGGCTTACAATTTTTAGCGCATCTATTTCTACCAGTTCCATTGCGCTAGGTACAATACCAGCCCTAAAAATTTCACTCACCGCAGCTCCTGCATTTTCTAAATTATTAAAAGGCACAAGCATCAGCAACTCATACTTTGGGTACGGCAATAGTTTTAAAACTATTTTCGTAACAATACCCAAAGTTCCTTCGCTTCCCACTATGAGTTGTGTTAAATTATAACCTGTGGAATTTTTTAATACATTGGCGCCTGTCCAAATTACTTCACCTGTGGGTAACACCACTTCAAGGTTTAATACATAATCTTTAACTACACCATATTTTACCGCCTTGGGCCCGCCGCTGTTTTCGGCAATGTTACCACCAATAAAGCAACTTCCCCTGCTACTTGGATCGGGTGGATAAAACAAACCTTTTTCTTTTACGGCATCCTGCAATACTTCAGTAATTACTCCGGGCTCAGTTGTTACCTGCAGGTTTTGTTCATCAATATGCAAAATAGTATTGAGCCTTTCTGTGGATAAAAGTATACCGCCAAACTGAGGCAATGCGCCTCCACTAAGGCCTGTACCTGCTCCTCTTGGCGTAACCGGAATTTTATGAGCATTACAGATTTTCATTATTGCCGCAATTTCTTCTGTAGTTTTTGGCTTTATGACTATATCAGGAGGAAAATGCAAATCTTCTGTTTGATCCTGTGCATAATTATTTAAGGTCAACTCATCGTTAAATACAAAATTTTTGCCCACAATAGATTGAAAAGCGTGAATATGCAAATTGTAATTCGTGGATGAAATAGCGGGCATGAGTTTCATTTGGGCAAAATTCGTAAAAAAACTGCATTAATCAGAATTTGGGACAAAGTGCCTGCCTGACTGAACTTGAAGGATAAAACCCTTTTTTGACCAGGCTGAATTCCAGCGCACCTCTTCCATTATTATAATTTTTTAATGAAGACATAGTGATATCATAACTAAAAGTAAACTGAAGGTTATTGATCTCAAATCCTGCAACAGGAATAAGGGCATCTTTATGCCGGTAATATACACCTGCAATAAGCTGGGTTTCGCCTGCTTCGGATAGATTATAGTTACCGGTAAAGCCGCCTATTAATTCTGAGGCTTTTGCCTGCGTAGTAAAATAAATATTGGGTTTTAAAATTAAAGATGGCCCGGCTTTAACTATGGCGTTAATAAAAGCAATTTGCCTCATGGGAATGGTGGCACTTGCCGAGCCATCATCAAAAAAGGTTTCTTTGGGCTTATTTACATGATGAATGGAATAGCCGCCATTGATATAAACATCTTCATTAGGGAAATAAGCATAGTTAATGCCGGCCTGCATATCGAAATAACTTACATTATTGGTTTGCAATACTACTGATGTGGGCAGGTGGCCATCAAAAAAAGTTCCGTCCCATTGGTCGGGGAATTTGAGTTCGGCAGGATTTATGCGCTTATTAGCCCAGCCTAAATTAAAACCGGCGCTCAATAAGCTGCTGAGGCCAAGCATTTGGTGATAAGCCAAAGAGCCGTAAACTTTAGTAGAGCGAAGGCTTCCACTGCCTACCACATCGCTCTGTACAAATGCGCCTACACCAAGCCAGCCGTTATCAAATTTGTCTCTCATTAATTGTGCATCGGCAAATGCGCTCATGGTTTTATATGGCATTGCCATAATGCTGCTCCACTGGTTGCGGTAAAGCAGCCCGAACCTGTAATCGGCATCGGGAATAAAACCGGTATTGGCAGGATTGGTACTTAGCGGGGAATTATAAAACTGCGAGAAATGCAAATCCTGACCATTGCCTGAAAAAATGGCCATGAAAAAAACAATAGTTAATATGGTTATTTTTTTTATCAACCTTTTATACCTTTTAAAATAAATACGCTTTTTAATGTTTAGCGAATTAAAGTTATATCTCCTGTTTTTCTTAACTTTTTGCCATCGGTAAAAATTACATCCAATGTATAAGTGTACACATCCATGGGCTGTGGCTTACCTTTAAAAGTTCCATCCCAACCCTGTTGTTTGTTGCTGGCAGATTGAAACACTAACTGGCCCCAGCGATTATAAATCTTCCAATCCATTTTGCCAATGCCAAAACCCACTACATTTATGCTGCTGTTGATACCAAATTTTCCCGGCGTAAAAGCATTGGGTACATCAAGGGCAGGTAAAATTAGCGCCCTGGGAAAAAGGAAAAAAGTATCGGTACAACCAATATTATTGTACGCAATAAGCGCAGCAGAAAAAGCCTGTGAAGCATTATACTGATGTGTTGGATGAATAGCAGTGGAGCTTTCGCCATCACCAAAATTCCATAAAAAGCTAATTGCGCCGGTTGAGAGGTTGGTAAAATTGGTGGGCATATTTACAATAGGTGGATTGGGACTCCAGGATGCATTAGCCACCGGGCCATTTAAAACAGTTATGGTAAAATAGGCCGAAGTATCAACCAAATTACAGGTATTGGGATTTGCAGCTATAAGGCGCACCTGGTAAACACCAGGATTGGTATAGGTATGTGAATGTAAAGGATCGGAATTTGTAGAAAATTGGCCATCGCCATATTGCCATAAGTAAGTTAAGCCGCCATGTGAAAGGTTTATAAAATTAGCAGTAAATGGCGCACAACCCACTTCAGGCACAGAAAAACTGGCATCTACCAAATCGCTTACGCTTATGCGTTGCGTATCGGCCACTGGCGAATTACAAAATGCTGTATCTTTTATGGTGAGTATAACGGTATAATCGCCGGTAGTAGCATAAGAATGTTGCGGAGCCGTAGCATAATCCGTTACAACAATGGGGGAACCATCTCCAAAATCCCAATAAAAAGTTTGTGGGCTAAAGGTGTTTCCTACAGAGGTAGAAGTATTGCTAAATTGAAAAGTAAGGTTTTGGCAGGGCGGCAATTTTATCCAATTAAAAGCAGCCTGTGCGGCATTGGTGCCTACTTTTATGGTAACATAAGAGGTATCTCTTACATTACAGGTGCTGCTGTCTTCGGCTATAAGCATTACACGGTGGTTGCCTGCTGTAGAAAAAATATGAAAATTAGAAGCTGTTATTGTTGTATCAAATCTATTGGGGTTATCGTTAAAATCCCAGTAATATTTTTTGCCTTTTAAAACCAGGTCTTTAAAATCCACCCTTCCACCAACACAAATAATGGTATCATTTACTACGCCATCTACAGCAGCTTCTACCTTACTGCCCACACCGGAAAAATTCATTTCTATTTTAATAACGGCCAGGTTATAACCGCCATTATCCCGGCAGGAACTTGCCCCGGCTGTAATTGGAAAACCAGCGCTGCCATCACATTCTCCGCAAATTGCCTGGTAAATAACGCCGTTGGCATCAAAGCGGCTTGTACCGCCATCTACATGTTCGCCAAGGCCTCCGTTTCTACCAAAATGGCTGGCAAACAAACGGCTTTGTGCATTTTTTTCCAACACAAAGAAATAGAAATCTTTTCCATCGGGAATAGGGATGCCACTTAAAGGATTGGTTTCGGGCAGGCCCTGGGTTGTACCCGGGGAATAACTTCCATTAATACCTCCGCCCCAGCCGGAAACATATACATTTTCACAACGATCCACTAAAAATGCAATGGGTGAAATATTGGGCTGTGCTATTGCTGTACCAAAAATGGTAGAATAAACATAGGCAGAAAGATCGGGCTGCAACTTTGCAATAAATTGTTTTGAACCCGGGTTGGAATAAGCTGCACTTACAACGGGCCATGAACCGGTAGTGGTTCCCATTATATAGGGGAACCCTTTTCTATCGAATTTTAATCCATAAATAAGATCAATACCAGAAGTGCCGAAATAAGAAGTTTTAATAATGGCGCTGCCGTCATTTTTTATTTCGGTTACAAATCCATCTGCAATGCCACCCTGGAAATTAGGTTGCAGAACGCCGGATTTATTGCCCGGTAAATTATTGCTTGCCGTTGCGCCGCCAACATATAAATTTCCGGTAAAAGGATTTAGGTTACAAACAAAACAGGCATCATCGAGGCTGCCCCCAAAAAAAGTAGAAAAAATTACACTGGTTAAATTGTTGCTGAATTTTAGAATAACCCCATCCTGGCTACCGCCAAATGTTGTTTGAATGGGCGAATTGCTAACCGGGAAATCGTTTGATTGGGTGCAAGAGGCAAGGTAGGCGTTACCGGCACCATCAAGTATTATTTCACTGCGGGCATCATCGCCATAATTCCGCCGCAGGCTTACGGCATTATTTGTACCAACATATTTAGGCCGAATGTTTACGCCATCATCCTGAGAACCACCAATTTTTGTAGCGCCTAAAAGAACCGAGCCTGTAGCATTGAGTTTGGCAACGATAATGTCATACTTTCCGCCTATGCCCTGCTGCGAACCACCACCAGCCAATGGAAAATTAGCTGAGCTAGACCTGCCTGCAATATAGAGGTTGCCTGCTCCGTCTGCAATAAGGCTATGGGGTTGCTCATTTCCACTGCCTCCAATATAGGTAGAGAATAACTTAAGCCCGTTTGTTGCGCCAAACTTTGAAATACCAATATCGTAACCGCCAAAGCTACCTTCATCGAGGCCTCCATTATAGGTTTGATCGTAAGCGCCTGCACTTACAGGATAACCGCTGCCGAAAACAATTCCACCGCCATACAAACTTCCATCGGGGCCGGGAGTGGCCGTGTAACCCCAGTTTTGGGCCGTACTGCCGCTAAATGTTGAAAATATTATTGAAGGATCAATAATTAATGTTTCAAGTGGGTTGTAATCTTTTATGGCAATGCTTACTGTATTTTCTTTTAAAACAAATTCACTGGCAACTTCTTTGGGCTTTCCATCGTATGACTGATAAGAATATGGATAAAGCTCTTTTACTTCACCAACAGGTGTGGTGATAACGAGGTTTTTATTTTTGATGGCTAATTTGGGCCCGTCATATTGCAAAGTAATAGCCTTTGGGTTGCCTCCGGGCCTTACTATAAAATCATATTTTAAATTTCCCGAACTACTGTAATATCTGATATCAATATTAGGGTAAACATTTTTATAAGTTATGGCCTGAAAAACTTTACAGTCACTTGCCCATTGAGCCCGGTTATTGCCAATAAAATAATTATTTACAAATTCAAAAGGTTTATCGGGTTGTATAAACGGGGATGCGGAAGCATTTAAAAACTTAACCTTGTAGGCAAATGAATGCAAGGTAAATTTATCGGGGAAAGGCCGGGTTGCCGTTTCGTTGCCATGAACCATTTCTGTAAACATCTTTACATCATCTGCATTTTGCAGCAAAATGGTAAAGCCGTTTTTTTCCAGGTAAAGCGAACCGGCGCTTACCTCAGCTTTGTATTGTACATTATTATGCCACTGGCCTTTGTTTTGTATAAACTCAATTTGCCCAAAAGATTTTTGAGAACAAACCACAAAAACACTTAAACTAAATAAATAAATTATATGATAAAAACGGACCAATGCTTTTTTATTAAAAATACGAATTATAAACGAAAAAAAAAGGCAAATCGTTTGCCCGGTTATACATTTAATCTCACTTTAACGAATAATTTTTACATTCATTATCCTACTTTGCTCCACCGGGTTTTTGCTTTTTGCTGCAGTAAAAATTGCTTTACCCTTTCATGGCTTTTAAGTACAAGTTCGGGGTCGAGTTCTAAAATAATTTCAACAGAGTTTCGGGCAGCTTCCAGCATTTCTTTATCGTTTACAATACTGGCCAGTTTAAAATCGAGTGCGCCGCTTTGGCGTGTGCCGTCTATTTGCCCCGGCCCTCTTAGTTCCAGGTCTTTTTCGGCTATGAGGAACCCATCATTCGTAGTTTCCATTATCTGCATTCTTTCCCTGGCATCTTTCCCTACTTTTTGACCAGTAAGTAAAATGCAAAAACTTTTTTCTGCACCACGGCCTACTCTTCCTCTTAATTGATGCAATTGAGAAAGGCCAAATCTTTCGGCGCTTTCAACAAGCATTACCGAGGCATTGGGAACATTTACGCCTACTTCAATTACTGTTGTAGCCACCATTATTTGAGTATCGCCTTGTACAAAACGCTGCATGTTTGTATCTTTTTGGTCCGTAGGTTGCCTTCCATGCAGCATACTTATCCAATATTTGGGTTCGGGAAAAAATGCCTTCACTTCTTCAAAACCTTTCATCAGGTTTTCGTAATCCAGCTTGCTGCTTTCTTCAATTAAAGGATAAATAATATATACCTGCCTGCCTTTGGTAATTTCTTCTTTTATAAAATCCATCACCTGAGGCCTTGCTGTTTCGTTTCTATGAAATGTGGTGATGGGTTTTCTGCCCGGAGGCAATTCATCCATTACGCTATAATCCAAATCACCATAAGCTGTTAAGGCAAGCGTACGGGGAATGGGTGTTGCCGTCATTACCAAAATATGCGGTGGTAATAAATTTTTTTCCCAAAGTTTTGCCCTTTGTTCCACACCAAATTTATGCTGCTCATCTACTACGGCAAAGCCAAGGTTTTGAAACTTTACTTTATTTTCAATTACGGCATGTGTGCCAATAAGTATTTGCACAGCTCCATTTTCGCAGGCCTTAAGAATTTTTTTTCGGTTTGCAGCAGTTGTTGAACCTGTAAGGAGTTCCACCTGAATGGGCAGCTTACTTAGAAAAGTTTTAATATTTTCAAAATGTTGCAATGCCAGTATTTCTGTAGGCGCCATCAATACACTTTGAAAATGGTTGTCTGCTGCAATAAGCATACTTAAAAGAGCTATCATTGTTTTTCCGCTGCCTACATCGCCTTGCAAAAGCCGGTTCATTTGTTTGCCGGCGGCAGTATCTTTCCTTATTTCTTTTAAAACTTTTTTTTGGGCATGTGTAAGTTCAAAGGGAAGATACTTGTTGTAAAACGTATGAAATAAATCTCCCACTTTGTTAAACACCTGGCCACGGCTAAAACGGTGCCTTTGTAACCGTATTTGGCCCAGCCTTAATTGGGCAAAAAATAGTTCTTCAAATTTCAACCTGCGCAAAGCCTGCTTGTATTGCTCCTCATTTGCAGGAAAATGTATTTGGCGGTAAGCCAAAAAACGGGGAACAAATTTATACTTTACTAAAATTTCATCGGGTAAATTTTCATTGATATCATTTACTGATAATTTGGCCATTAATTCTTTGGTGAATTTTGCCAAAGACTGCCCCGTGAGGTATTTTGCCCTTAATTTTTCTGTTGTGGGGTAAACGGGTTCCATCCATGCTTTTCCCGTGGAACTTCCGGTATTGAAATTTTCTAAATCGGGATGCGCCATTTGTGGTTTCCCCAAAAAGAAACCCGGCTTGCCAAATACAAAATATTTGTGGCCGGTGTGCAAGGTTTTTTGCACCCATGCAATTCCCTGAAACCAAACCAGTTCAATAATTCCCGTATTATCTTTGAGTATACCTACAAGGCGCCTGGTTTTACCTGTTGTTATTAATTCAAGTGAAATTAATGTTCCGGCAACATAGGCATACTCTATAGAAGATTTTAGCGCTGCAATTTTATCTACTTTAGTTTTATCTACATGCCTGTATGGAAAATGGTTCAGCAGGTCGCTGAAGGTAGAAATATTCAGTTCCTTGCGCAGTAGTTCCCCACGTTGAGCGGAAATTCCGGTTAAGTATTCAATCGGTGATTGTAATATATTGATTGCCGGGTTGATAAATGTACTTTGTACAAATTTAAGGGATTAGTGTAGAGCGTTGAGCGTTAAGAATTTTAAATTATGAACTCAAAATTTATAATTCTTACCTCTTAAAAAAAATTCTTTTCCCTGAAGGTTTGGGTTTTGAATAAGGATTATACTCCGGCTGCTCACCTAAAGATTCAGGCAGCTTTTGCTTATCAATAGATTTATTAAGCAATTTTTCGATAGCGGTAAACTTCCTTTGCTCTTTTGGGTTAATAAGCGTTATTGCAGTACCATCGGCTTCTGCCCTTGCCGTTCTGCCAATACGGTGTACATAATCTTCTCCATCATGCGGCACATCAAAATTAATAACCAGTTCAATAGAATCTATATCTATACCACGGCTTAAAATATCTGTAGCCACCAATACCGGCAGCCTGCCACTACGAAACTGGCCCAGTACTTCTTCTCTTTGCTGTTGCTCCAGGTCGCTATGTATTTCGCCTGCAGAAATTTTATTGCGCTTTAGCTCCCTGGTAAGTTGTTTTACACTTTGCTTGCTGCTGCAAAAAATAAGTACAAATTTGTATTTATAATCCCGGAGGATATGCAAAACTGCAGCAATTTTTTGAGCATCATAAACCATAAATGCTTTTTGTACAATTTTTTCCGGTGGTTTACTCATAGAGATGCTCACCTCTACCGGGTGATGCAAAATGGACTGCGCCATCTTTTTAATATTATGCGGCATTGTAGCGCTAAACAAAAGATTTTGGCGCTTTTGCGGCAAGTGCTTAATAATAAACATAATGTCATCATAAAATCCCATGTCCAGCATCCTGTCGGCTTCATCTAAAATTAAATATTGCAGGTGCTGCAGTTTTACATAACCCATTTTAATATGGGCCATCATTTTACCGGGTGTACACACAACTATATCGGCGCCACTGCTTACTGCTTTTTTTTCCTGAACAAAATTATTGCCATCGCCTCCGCCATAAACTGCAATAGAACTTACATTGGTAAAATACGATAACCCTTCAAGGTGTTGCGATATTTGAATAGCCAATTCCCGGGTGGGCACAATTACCATTGCATTGATACTTCCCGGGTGGGAGCCTTTTACCAAAAGCTGGTTGATAATGGGTAGTAGAAAAGCTGCTGTTTTTCCTGTACCTGTTTGTGCAAATGCCAATACATCTTTTCCAGCTAAAATATGGGGAATTACTTTTTCCTGTATGGGAGTTGCCTGCTGGTAATTTGAGGCATCTATTCCGTCCATCAATCTTGCGTCAAAGCCAAATTCGGTAAAATTCACTAAAGCTGGTTTTCAATTAGGGCACAAAGGTAACTATTTACCTTAGATTAATTGGCATACCATTGCCCATACAATGCATTTACTATCTTTACCCTATGGTAAAAGCCGGGCAATACAATAAATTAAAAGTGGTACGTAAGGCAGATTTTGGGTTTTATTTAGATGACGGTGCAGAGGGTATTTTGTTGCCTAACAGGTTTGTACCTAAAAATTTGAATATCGGGGACGAGATTGAAGTGCTTGTTTACCATGACAGTGAAGACAGGCTTATTGCTACTACTCAAAAACCACTAGGCATTGTGGGTGATATTGTAAAATTGAAAACAGTAAGCACTACGCCACAAGGCGCTTTTTTAGATTGGGGATTAATGAAAGATTTATTTGTTGCCAAAAGCCAGCAACTCACCGGTATGCGTACCCAGGGAGAATACCTTGTAAAAATTTACCGTGATGAAAAAACCGGCAGGGTTGCTGCTTCTGAAAAATTTGACAGCTCTTTAAGCAACGATCAATTAACGGTAAAAGTTTTGGATGAAGTAGATTTAATTGTGTACCGCCGTACCAACATTGGCTATGTGGTTATTATCAACAACCAGCACACTGGTGTTTTGCACCACAACGAGATTTACCGCACCATATCTGTTGGCGATAATTTTAAAGGATTTATTAAAAATATTTACCCTGAAAATAACAATATTGATGTTGCCGCCGGAAAACCAGGCTATAAAAGAGTGGAAGATGAAACGGAAAAAATTTTGCGCTTACTGAATGAGAACAATGGTTTTCTTCCTTATCATGATAAATCGGCGCCGGAAGAAATTTATGAATTTTTTGGCATGAGCAAAAAAACATTTAAAATGACTGTTGGCAATTTATACCGGCAAAAAAAGATTTCACTGGAAGAAAACGGGATGAGGCTTTTATAATGAAATTACTGAAAAGCGCTTAATGCCACTGTAGGTTTGCCATTGCTATCAAATGCGCCCAAAGTATAGCCCTGCCATTGTGCATAGGCTTGCGGCTCCCAATACAAAACACCCAAACCTTTGTATTGAGCAACAGATTTTGTTTTATTAATTAAATCCTCCAAAAAAGATTTACAAGCCTGCGGGCTATCCCAGGCCATTCCCGCTTCTACAATCATTACCTCTTTATTATAACGGTCCACCATATCATTCAAGTTGGCAAGGCATTGCATATTTAATTGCTGCCAGTTAGTTACCAAAGGATAAAGAGACATCCCGATTACATCGAATTTTGCATGGTAAGTTTGCAACCCGTCAAAATTCCAGCGAAAAAGTGCATTATCCCAGCCATTGGAAAGATGAACAATAACTTTTGCATTGGGAAAAACAGATTTTACCGCATCGTAACCTGAATTAATCAAGGCTGCATAGTTTGCCATATTTATGGAAGCTTTCCCTTCCGGCCACAATATGCCATCATTGGTTTCATTGCCCACTTGTACCCATTCGGGAGTAATATGATATAACTTTAACGTATTTAATACATCAATTGTATGAAGAGCCAGCAAAGATTTTAACTCATTTATACCCTGAGTTGCCCATGCTGCCGGCTTGGTTTGATGGCCGGGATCGGCCCAGGTATCGCTGTAATGAAAATCAATCATAATACGCAAACCCAAATTTTTTGCCCTAATGGCTTTTGCTAAAACATCCTGCTTGCTGTTCCAGTAATTTACAGGGTTCACCCAAACCCTTAACCGAATGGTATTAACACCAACTGATTTGAGCAAAGCCATACCTTCGGTTTGGGCACCTGCATTATTATAAAATTTTTTTTCATTTGCCTCCATCTCGGTTAGCCAGCTTACATCTGCGCCCTTTGCAAAAACATAAATATCGCTCATATAAGGATCGGGTTTCTCGATACAGGTTGAAAAAATTAACCAGCTAAAAAAAATAATAAAGTGCTTCATATTTTCTACTGCAACGCTTAAAAAAGATATTAAAAGAAAAACATGCACAAGCCCAAACCTACTGTTCCACCAATGATTGTTGCAACAGCATCCCAAATATCGTACCTACCCAAGCCGCTTATTAAGGAAAATATTTCAAACCCAAAGCTTACGCATACCACGATAATAAAAGCAAAAATAAAAACCAGCTTAAGGTTTATATTCATTAAAATTCCGGCACTGCACAATAAAATAGCCATAGTAGCACCGGCATAAAAATGCCTCCATTTATCAGCTTCTATTTTCATGTATTTAAAAAATAATTTAGCCTAATGCAAGAAAAGGAAAATGAAGTCAAATGTAGGATTATTGTAAGAAATTAAATAGTTGCCTATATTAAGTGTAATTGAGAAGCAATCCGCACAAGGGAAGCAGTGTTTTTTGCTTCAAATTTTGCCAGCAAATTTTTACGGTGTGTGTCAACGGTTGTTACACCTATAAAAAGTTGTTTTGCTATTTCGGCATTTGTCATCCCTTCTGCAATTAGCTCAAGTACTTCTTTTTCACGGCGGGTTAAAACAATATGAAAACTTTCGTCTTTACGCAAAGCTTGGGAAGCTTCATCACTTAAAAAGGATTTCCCTTTTGCGACAGTAGTTATAGCTTCCATAAGCTCTTTCTGCGAAGCATTTTTTAATACGTAGCCCGAAGCCCCATTGTCCATCATTTTCTGAATAAAACTTTGCTGGTTGAAAGTGCTGAGACCGATGATAAAAACAGATGGATATTTCTCCCTTACTTCCTTGCACAAATCAATTCCGCTTTTATCCGGCAGGTTTATATCCATCAGGATTACATCGGGTAACTGCTGTTTCAAAAAAGCCTGGCAGGAAACTGCGTTCATAGCATGGCCTGCCCATTCAATGGCTTTTTCATTTTGCAATAATGAACGGATGCCTTCTATTACCATATAATGGTCGTCTACTATAAAAACTTTTATTGCCATCAGGTATTTAATTCAATTAAAACAGATGTGCCCTTTCCGGGCTGTGAATTTACATCGAGTTTTCCTTTTAAAAATTCAACCCGGTTTTCAATATTGCTCCAGCCAATTCCTTTAGCTTGTTTTAATATGGAAGTATCAAATCCTTTGCCATCATCTTCTACTGTTACTGCCAATAAACCATCTGATTTACTTACCTGTACAATAGCATTGTTGGCACCAGCATGTTTTATGGTGTTATTCAAAAGCTCCTGTACAATACGATATATTGCTATGGCAGTTGTTTGTTCTACTTCTACATTTTCCAATCCAATGGATTGGTAAGTTACCTTTAATGCGCCGCTTAGGTTTATATCATTGCAAAAATCTTTTAATGCCGTATTCAATCCAAATTTAACCAGGGCTTCGGGCATCATATTATGTGCCACACGGCGCATTTCTTTAATTGAACTGTCGAGCATATCCATGCTGCGTTCAAAAGCCTGTGCATTGTCAGGCGTCATAATAAGATTTCCTTTCATAGTCTGAAATGAATATTTAATGCCACTTAGCATCCCTCCTAATCCATCATGCAGGTCTTTTGCAAGGCGGGTTCGTTCCTGCTCCTCTCCTTTGAGTACTGCTTCGGTGGCGGTTAATTGTTTTTCGGTTTCTAATTCGGTGATACGTTGCTGCTGAAGTTTTTGCTTTTGCTTATAGTTGAAATATATAAGCAAACTGATACACAGCAATGCCGCTATGGCACCTGCAAGGAAAAGGTTGAGCCTGCTTTTTTGCTTTAGTGCCGATTGCTGTAACTGAATTTGCACATTTTTCTTTTCCGATTCATATTTTGCCTCTCTCTCAGCAAATTGCCTTGAACGTTCGCTGTTTAAAACACTATCGTTTATTGTATGATATTGCTCCGCATATAAATAAGCTTCCTTGTATTTACTTGTGGCAAACATAAGCTCCTGCATGGCAGCCAGGTAACTTCTTTTTTGATGCGGGTCTTTATTATTTTCATAATAACTGCTGCACTGCTTTAAATACTCCTGTGCCATTTTAAACTTTTTCTCCTGTATGGCTATCCTTCCCAACAACATGTTTACACGGGCAACAACATCAGGCACCTCCAATTGCTTCGCAAGCTGCATGCTTTTTTGGGCAAACAGTTTTGAAGAGTCTATTTTCTTTAACTCATAAAACTCTTCTGCAATACTTTGGTAGCTTGAAAGAACATAAACCCTGGGTACTACTCCATTTTCCAACTGTGGTAAATATTGCAAGCGAATACGAAGGGCTCTTTCAAACTCTCTGTTATCATAGTAATTGCCGGCTTTTTGCTGCATATAAAGTGCAATTATGTTTTTTGCTTTACTACTCTGCGCAACATAACTTTCAGCAATGGCCAATGCCTTATTGATGTATTCATCTGCTTTGGGTAAATTACCAAGTGTACTAAATACAGCACTTATATTTGAATACAGGTCAGATTTTTTTTTGTCCAGGATGCGTTGCGTAAGTATCTTATATTCAAAAACCTTAGGGTTTTCAAAAATTTCCTGCGTTTTAAGATAAAAATCAATACAGCTATCGTACTCACCAATTTCGTATTTAATAGTAGCCATTTCAAAATACGCTCCGGCTGTTAAGTACAAAATATTATTCTCTTTGGCCTTCTGTAAAGAGGCCCTGTAATACATCATGGCTTTATCCTTATCATTTACAGCTTTGTGCCAAAGTCCCAGCATTCTGTACGAATTAGATATGGATGCTGCATCATTAATTGCTTTACTTTTTGCCACGGCTTCTTCCAACAACTGTTTGGCAAGTGCACTGTCTTTTTCACCAATGACATAACCCACATCCCAAAGTTTTCTGACATGGCCTGTATCCACTTTGGTTTCACGAATATTATTGACTAATTGGATAACACTATCCCGGTTATACACCTGTGCACCTGCAATCATACTAAAGAACGGTAGCAAAATAAACCCAGGAAGAATTTTACAAAGCATTTTGCAAAAGTTTAAATTATATGATATATCCCACTTCCCCTTTTTCCATGATTTTTTCATTGCTTCCCTAAATATCCTGTTTTTAAAGGATATGAAAACAGAGTTGTTGAAAATAGATTTGTTGCAAAATATTTTTTATGCGAAAATTATTCATACTTATATCCCTGTTAAATTGTTATTGTGCATTGGCGCAGTGGAGCCCCAATCCTTCATTGAACAATGCAATTTGCAACTACACAAGCCATCAAATGGATGTGCAGATGGTATCAGATGGTAGTGGTGGCGCCATTGTTGTGTGGCGTGACGGAAGAAATATTGCCAATGCAATAGATATCTATGCACAACATATCAGCGCCAGCGGCAACCTGCTTTGGAATGTTGATGCTGTGCCAATCTGTAATGCAGCATCGGACCAGTTTGCACCAAGATTAGTTTCCGATGGAGCAAACGGAGCAATTATTGCCTGGTACGATAACCGTTCCGGCAACTATGATATTTATGCTCAACGCATCAACTCTTCTGGTGTTGTACAATGGACAACTGATGGTGTTGCTATTTGTATTGCTACAGGAAATCAAAATGCACATCAATTACTGGCCGATGGCAACGGTGGTGCATTTATTGTTTGGAGTGATGGCAGAACAAGCGGCCCAAATGCTGATATTTATGGACAACTGGTGAATGCAGCAGGCGTAGTGCAATGGACAGCGAATGGGGCGCCAATTAATTATGCCTCAAGTCTTCAAAATATTCCGCAACTAACGTCAGACGGCGGCGCCGGCTTTTTTGTAAGCTGGGAAGATTGGAGAAATTTTGGACAGACAGATATTTATGTTCAAAAAGTAAGCTCCAATGGATTTTATACATGGTCGTACCTGGGAGTAGGCATTTGTGTGGAAGCTAATGGTGCACAATACAATTCAAAAATTGTTGCCGACGGGGCAGGTGGCGCTATCATTTGCTGGCAGGATAAAAGAACCTCCAGCTCCGATGATATCTATGCACAAAAAATAAATACTAATGGCGTGGTACAGTGGACAAACAATGGTGTGCTTATCTGCAATGCAAGCGGCTTACAAATAAACGAACAAATGCTGAGTGATGGCGCAGGTGGCGCTATTATTTGCTGGGAAGACCGGCGGGCGGGACAGGATATTTATGCACAACGTATCAATACTTCTGGCGCTGTGCAATGGGCTGCAAATGGTGTGGCCGTTTGCAGCGATGGAAGCAATCAAAACGAAGCGCAAATAATAACAACAAGCTCCGGCGCTGCAATAGTTTGCTGGACAGATTATCGAAATGCACCGGGAGATATTTATGCCCAAAAACTCAATAGCTCCGGCGCAGCACAATGGGCTGTTAATGGTGTTCCGGTATCCAATGCCACTAATGACCAGGCAGCAGCAGCCATAATAAATGATGGTAACGATAATGCCATTATTGCATGGCGTGATTTACGAACCACAAATGATTATGATATTTACAGCTCCCGTTTATTAAGCAATGGAACACTACCGGTTCGGTTAATTGATTTCAGTATTACCGAAGCCGCAGACCATGTAAAATTATATTGGAAAACATCCGATGAAATAAATAATGCAGGGTTTGTTATTGAGAGAAGTAATGATGGTATAAACTGGGTAAACATTGGCTATGTAGCGGCAAACCCGGCTTCTTCATCAATAACCAGGTATAGCTGGAATGATTATGAGCCACTGAAAGGCAAATCGTACTATCGTTTACAACAAACAGATTTGGATGGCAGCCGGGAGTATTCTAAAATTCTTTTCATCAATCGAAACCTTTCCAATAATAGCATTACTGTTTATCCAAATCCTGCCACAGATATTATCAACATCAATTTTGGTGGACGTTCTTTTACAGGAACCGTTCAATTATTCAATCATGCAGGCCAGTTGATGTTGGAAAGTAATGTTGCCAACCAATTAACATTTGGAATGAACACAACTTCATTTGCTAAGGGAAAATATAACCTGGTATTTAGTTCAGCAAGTGAGAAATTTTCAAAACCAATTATTGTGCAATAGGATAAAATATCCTGTTTTAAAGGGATAAGCAGAGCCGCAAAAACAATACACATTTACATGCTCAAAATAAGTTTATGAAAAGATATTTGAGTTTAGTTTTATTTATTTCAGTTTCCGTTATTTCAATTGGCCAGCCAGGAAAAAAAACCGGGCAGCAAAAAGTTCCATCGCAAGCAGAAATAAATAAAATGATGCAGGATGAATTGGAGAAATTACCGCCTGAACAAAAGGCGCTGGCAGAGCAAATGATGAAACAGCAACTGCAAAAAAATAATGGCACTGGCGGCAATGGAATGATACCTGCACTCAAAAAAGAATTACTCGCCAAAATACCAAAACTTACTACTGCAGAACAATACAAAAGTTTTCTTGGAAAACTGAACCAGCAGGCCAGCCTGAAAATAAGAGCCGAAACAATAAATGCCGTAAAACAACTAATTGAAAAATACAAAGAGAAAAAAACGGGGTTGAATAATATACCGGTTACCTTATTTATGCAGGGGCAAATTGAAGCTGCCATATATGCCGCAATTATTTGCGCACAAAAAAATGAAAACATCCTGCTTTCACAAAACAACCTTGCATTTATCCTTCATCAAGCCGGTTATGCGCAATTTGCCTTGCCTATACTGGAATTTCACCTGGCAAAAAACCCGGATGCAGTTATATACAACAATGCCGGGCAATGTTATTTTACATTGGGCGATACTGCGAAAGCCTTTAAATATTTTATGGCAGCTATAAGACTTAACGACAATATAGCCGAGGCACACTGCGGTACGGCGCTTTTATTGATAGCACAAAAAAAAGAAGCCGAAGCAACCCAGCATATTCAAAAAGCATTCAGGGATGGCTATTCAAATATGCTGGAAGATGCCGTTACCAACCATAACATAAAATTGAAAACAGATAAAATGATAAAACCGGTGGAAGAATATTTTAAGCCGAAGGATTATTCACCGCTGCCGCCAGTAATTGAAAGGGTGTCACTCATAAAAAAGTATGAAAAAGCACAGCATTTAGAAACGATTCTCTCCGGATGGCAAGCAAAAAGCGATGCTACAGATACTTTATTTAAAACAGGCAACCAGGCCTGGGAACAAAGCAAGGTCACGGGCATTATTGCTCTTCCTATGAAAAGAAAGGCCTGGTTTATGAACCGCCTGCTCACATTGGATTTGCAACATTACATCCGGGAAAACGCAATGAAACTTCAACAGGTAAACAAAAAAATTACACAGGAATATAAAAAGATGGAAGAGGGTATTGAAGAGGAATATAAAACCGGGTCGTTTAATTCCATGTACGAACAGTGCAAAATGAAAGAAAGATACCTGGACGGTTACCTGAGGGCTACATTTACCCCAGCAAAAGAAGCAGAATATATAATGCACCAAAAACTCATTAGCAATATCAATCAACAATTACACTGGCTTAATTTTTTACTGGAGCCAAATGAGTTCAGGCACCAGTATTTTAGCATGGGTACTTATGTTTTATCCAGCCAGATAGCATTGAGTAATGTGCAACAAATGTATCCGCTGCCAATTAATATCGCCACAGCATGTAACGAAGTGCTAAATCACCCACCCAACCCGGAAGATATAATAGGTGTGAATGGCAAATGCAATTATTCAGTGAAAATACCGGCAGTAGTTGCAAGTTTTAAGTTTACCTGCGATGGTTGGGAGATTGAAGGAGGCGAAGGAATTGTAATCAACCTAATTGTAAAAAATAATGCAAAGCATGATTTTACAATCGCTTTTGGGCCTGGTGTTGAAGAACATGTTGGTCCAATAAGTTCGGGTGCGAAAGCACAGTTTTATGTCAGTTGCAATGATGATGGCCCTACTGATATGGGTGTTCGTGGAGAAATAAAATCGGAGCTGAACCTGATAACCAAACAATACGAAGCCGGCTATGCTGCTCAAATTGGCTTAAGTAACGTTACAGTATTTCAAATGGATGGAAGTGGTAATGACCCTGACCCAATTTTTAAGTATGACGCTAAAAAATAAATGCTTATGAAAAAAAATATTGTCTTAATTATCTTCAGTCTCCTTACTGTTCCGGCCTTTAGCCAGCTTACTGCAGAACAGCGCATACAGGACAGCGTAATTGGTTGGTGGAACGATAACTACTGGGATCGCAACTGGAAACCGCAAACAGACCCTGTTGGAAAAAAGAAAGAAGTCCACCTTAAAAATATGATAGAGTGGATGAAAAAAAGTTATACACCCGTTGGCGGCCTGGGTACTGTTACACGTTATTTACAAAATGGCGGGTATGGTGTAAAGTTTATGGTATGGAATGTAAGCCATGAAAAAGAATGGACAGATGCAAAAGGAAACTTTAAACCCATACCGGAAGAGAATACGAAATTCTATATATCGGTCAATAAACTTTTTGGCGCATACCCTGTTAGTTTTATTAATAAACCGGGGCTTTATCTTTTTACCTGGCAACCCGATGGATATGAAAACGAATATTATAAAGACAAACGTATCGAAGGCATACAACCTGATGCCGCAAAATACATTACCATACGAAACGAAATGCAGAATATTATTTTGGCACCGGATAATAAACTTCCCATTACCCCGGTTACAAAAGGAGAATACTTACAATTGGCTGATGAAGCACTGTCAACACAATTTGTTAAGGCCAGTGAGTATGACAAAAAAGCCATTGCCCGCATCCGGAAACATATTGCACAAATAAAAGAAAAACATAAGGCAACATTAACAGAAGCTACAATATTAAAAGAAATGCAGCCTTCTATGTACAGCCTCGATGGGTTTGACCCTTTTGAAATTTCGCCATACAATAAAACACAAAAACAATATTACCCTTTATATAAACTAACGGCTGATGTACAGCAAAAGCTAAAAGCAGCAGAACCTCAATGGGTGACTATTTCAGTACCCTTTAAAACAAAGCAGGATGGCAACCAATTGCATGAAATGTACACAGCTATCACAGAGAACATCAATTATGATTATATCTACGATTACTTTTTTAACCCGGATAAAATAAAAGGCATTCCTTACAAGGCGGCAAACGAAGAACAATTGAATGTAAGGCTAAGCAGATACCGCAATAAAAACAAAGCGAATTAAAAATACCTGATATTCTACTCAATTGTTTCCATCGGAAAAAATGATTGCGTAAAAGTCATTTAAAATATTCCCGGTTTACACAGGTGTAAAAGGGATTAAAAGGGTAAATCCTCAGATTGAAAAATATTACACAAGGTTATTTTTCACCGCCAGTTTAATTAACCCTGCCGTATTACTCACATTAAATTTTGCCAGCAGGCTTTTACGGTGAGTATTGACTGTAGGAACACTTATAAAAAGTTTCTCAGCAATTTCAGCATTGGTAAAACCATCGGCTACAAGGGTTAATACTTCTCTTTCTCTTCTGGAAATTAAAGGCATTGCATTTTGCGTTTCTCTTAATGCCAGCGCTGCTTCCATGCTGAGATAGCTTTTGCCTTTCATCACTGTGGTTATACCTTCCAGGAGTTCTTCCCTGGTAGCATTTTTTAAAACATAACCTGCAGCGCCACTATCTATCATGTTTCTAATAATAGGTTGTTGGTTAAATGTGCTTAATCCTAAGATATGAACGGAAGGCAGTAACCCACAAACCTGTTTGCACAAATCAATCCCACTCATGTCGGGCAGGTTCACATCCATCAATATTACATCTGGAGTGTGCATTTTTAAAAAAGCTAAACAAGACGCAGCATTGGTGGCATGCCCCATCCATTCAATATCTTTTTCATTTTGCAATAAAGAACGGATACCTTCAATTACCATGTAATGATCATCTACTATAAATATGCTTGCCTTCATAAAACATTTATTTCTATTAATACTGATGTGCCTTTGCCTATAGATGAATTTACATCTAATTTTCCTTTCAGAAATTCAACCCGGTTTTGAATATTGCTCCACCCTATCCCCGTTGATTGTTTTAGTAAAGTAGTGTCAAAACCTTTTCCATCATCTTCAACTGTTATTGCCAACTGCTTTTCTTTTGGTGAGAAATGCAATTGCACCAATACATTTTTTGCAGCGGCATGTTTAATGGAATTATTTACCAATTCCTGTACAATCCGGTAAACTGTAACAGCAGTAATTTGTTCTGGATTTACACCTGTCATGCCTACAGATTGATAATTTATACGAAGAACGCCGCTGCGGCCAATCTCATTACAATATTCTTTCACAGCTGTATCCAATCCGTATTTCATCAAAACCTCCGGCATCATACTGTGTGCCACACGGCGCATTTCCCTGATGGAACTATCCAGCATATCAATGCTGCGTTCAAATGCCTGGGCATTGCCAGGTGTCATGATTAAATTCTCTTTCATATTGCTTAGTGAAAATTTTATTCCGCTTAACATACCGCCCAGCCCATCATGCAGGTCTTTGGCTAGCCTGGTTCGTTCCTGCTCTTCGCCTTTCAATACGGCTTCAGTGGCGGTAAGTTGTTTTTCCGTTTCTAATTCCTCAATTTTTGCCTGTTGCAATTTTTGTCTGTTTCTATAATTGCGATAGATGAGCAGGGAAATAATTAACATGGCTATTACTCCGGCTGACAGAAAATAAATAAAGGTTGACTTTTGTTTGAGTTGATTTTGTTGAAGTAAAATTTTAATTTCTTTTTTTTCCGTTTCATATTTTGTCTCAAATTCGGTGGACAACTCCAGTAAATTATCAGCGTTAATGCTGTCCCGTAGTGCATCTTCCTTTTCTTCAAATTGATGTGCTGCTCTGAAATCCTGACTGGCGTATGAAATATCTGCCAACAGGTTGTATAATTTCAATGTTTGCTTCCGGCTATCGTTTTTTAAAGCAATAATAAGCGCCGAGTCTGCATACATCCTAGCCAGAGGAAAATTCTTTTTTTCCAAATTGTACATTGCTATCCCCTTTAAAGCAATAGCCTGTGTCTCCGCCAAATCCATTTCTTTTGCGATTAAATAGGCTTTGTCAAATGTTTTCCTGGCTTCTTCTAACCTGCCTAATTTATAGTGAATATCACCCAGGTCAAGCAAAATGGCGGACTCTGCGTACTGGTCGCTGATATGACGGCTTATTTGCAATGCTTCTGTAAAATAAATTTCTGCACTATCCAGCCTTTTTAGAGATGAATAAACAATTCCAAGGTTAGTTAAACAATAAGATTGATTTAAAGGGTCCTCCACCTCATTATCAAAAATTTCAAGCCCCTTCTTACCATATTCAATTGCCTTTTGATACTGGGTTAATTCAGTATAAATATTTTGAAGATTGCTGTATGCAATACCCAGCATTCGCTTGTTTCCCAGTTTATCCAAAATGGGTAAAGCCTGCATGTAATAATAAATAGCCGAATCCTCTTTTGAAATCATGTGAAAAGAATTGGCTGTATTGATAGTGGTCTTTGCAATGGATAGTTCTTCTTTCATTTGTTTTGCCAGCACCAATGCCTTTTTGTTTAAAAGGAGCGATGAATCAAACCTGCCCTGCATATTAAGCACAGCGGTATAATAAGAGGCAAATTTTATCTCGCCGGGTTTATAGCCAATTTTCTGGCTGAGTTGCAAAGATTGATGATAGTATTGCTTGGATGTTTCAGGTGCAACTCGTTCATATTGTTCCCCAATATTGAGCAAAAGGATTACCTTATTTGTATCCTCTTTTGTAGTTTTTAATACCTGCAACATGCTATCAATTACCCGGTCGCCCTGGGCACTGCTGTAAAAATAGCTTACCACAAAAAATAGTAGTGCCAAATATTTTCTCATTCTCTAAAATACATTTTTCTGTAGTTACAAAGAACTATAATAAGAAGCAGTGTTATATCATCTTTTTTAATGATTTTTTCTGCCCGGGGATAAAAATCATCTTTTTTAATGATTGCACGGCGAATAACCCGGCGCTATTTTTACATTAAACTTTTGAAAATGAAAATATTTTGCCTTGTTATAGCTACTGTTATCCTTAGCACTTCCGCATTTTCCCAAAAACAATCCTTTGATGTTGTTTCATATTCTACCCCCAAAGGCTGGCAGCAACAGCAAAATGAAGGCGGCCTGCAATTATCCATCACCGATAAAAAAACCGGCGGATATGCTCTTGCTGTTATCACCAAAGCAAGGGCTTCAACCGCAACTGCCAATGAAAATTTTATAACCGATTGGGATAAGTTGGTAAAATCTACGGTGCAGGTAAATGGTGAACCGGAGATGCAGGAACCAACAATAGAGAATGGATGGGATATTATTTCAGGATGCGCTAATTACACTGATGGCGGAAACACAGGCATGGCTACTTTGCTTACTGCTACCGGCGGCGGTCAAATGGTAAGCGTAGTTTTGATGACCAATGCAAAGCAATATCAAAATGACCTGCTTGCTTTAATCAACTCATTGGAACTTTCAAAAGCTTCGCAGTATAAAGTAAATATTAATTCATCCTCAGCAGGTCAATCCAATACTGCTGCTGTTGTGGGTTTGTGGTGCGTTTATATATTAGAAACAACAGGCTATTACAGTAACGGGCAGCCACAATACACGGGCGGTTACTTGAGAAAAGAATATTCATTTAACCCGGATGGTACTTATATATTTCGCAACAAACAATGGTTGACTAAATCAAAGGATATATTATTTATTTATGAAAACGGAACCTATACAGTAAATGGAAATCAGATAACCCTATCACCAAAAAACGGGAAAGGCCAATTCTGGAGTAAAACTTCCAGTACAAAAGAATGGGGAAAGCTATTGAAATCATCCGAATACAAATTGGAAAAAGTGACCTATAGTTTTGAAATAATAGATGATCCTGCGTATGGCCATAGTATAAAACTGAAACCTGGTAAACCTACTCAACGGGATGGTGGAAAATTCAATGCGCCTAATGACACTTATGAATTTCGCTACAAAAACCGTGGAGAACTGGGTTCATTAATTGATAACCCGCCTGGATTTAAGAATTGATAAAATCATCTTTTTTAATGAGGGAACCATCTCTGTTTAGCTCATATTTTTACTAAAATTCATTAGCAGATTCTAAAAACATTTCAATGATAAAATACAATTCTGTTTTATTGATTGCTTTGCTGTTTGCAGGAAATATTGCCGCACAATCGAAAAATCCTACTTCAAACAAAGAAGTACAGGATAAAATAAAACAGGCACAGCAACAATTCGACAAACTCACCCCCGAACAAAAAAAAATGATGGAGCAAATGGGTATGTCAACCAATGTACCTTCAATGCCCGCCGGAGTTACGGATGCACAAATTGGCCTGGCTGTAGGTGGTGATGAAGTACCTAAAAGAAATGCAACCCTGATTGGCGCCATTCCTAAGATAACGCTTACTGCCGCTACTGTTCCGGCATATATTAAAACCCTGAATGAATATATTGAAAAAGGGGTAGCCAATGATGTGAGAATATTCGGACAGCAGGTGTATTCGGGCTTTAAGCAAAATAAGTTTGATGCTGCTTCTATTGGTAATGCTGCCATTGGTTACTGGTCCATTGGCAACCCGGATATTGCCGTATATCTGATGGGCAGAGCCTGTGCAGATGACCCGTCAGATGCTGACTTGCTCAGCAATTTTGCCGCTATGATGAGCATGGGTGGAGCGCCACACAAAGCCATTCCGTTGTTGGAATACCTCAACAAAGAATACCCGGACAATACAACCATTTTGAACAACCTGGGGCAGGCATGGTTTTATTTGGGTGAAGTAGATAAGGCAAATGCAAACCTGGATAAAGTAGTAAAAGCTTTTGCCTATCATCCGCAGGCAAACTATACACAATGCCTGATACAGGAAAGTAGAGGCAATAAAACAGGGGCTATTGAGAAAATGAAAAGTTCATTGGCATACAATTATTCATTGGATAAAGTGAACAAGTTGCGCAAGCTGGGTTATTCTGTAAAAGGCAGTGATATGCGCATTCCATTTCGTCCCGATCCGGATCCATTGGGATTGAGAAAATTTGTTCGTCCCGATGCGCCTGCTTCTTATGAACAGGAATTAAAATTGAGTGTCGATTGGGATGCCTTTCAAAAACAGGTGAATGAAAAATCCATGTCGTTGGCAAAAGAATTGCTTCCATATCAACAAGCCAATAATCAAGAGGCACAGCAGAACTATAAAAAATTCAACAATAAGAGTGTAGATGACATTTTGAAAATGAAAGCCAGCCCTGTAAAAAAGTCTAATTTATATGAAGTAAATGCACAAAAAAACCTTGAAGCAATGAATAAAGATGGTGGAGTTGGCTATCGTTTAAACGCTGCGAAAAAACAAATTGACGATTTGAAAAAAGATTTTACGGCAAAGGATGAAGCGCAAAGAAAAACCATAGAGAAGCAAAATAGCATTAAAGCTGAAAGTGAAACTGAGCTTGCAAAAAAGGGAGAGAATATTGGTTTTGATAATTGTGTGGTACAAAAAAAATACAGCGAGTGGGTGTATGCCAATTACAATAAACCATTGGAAGAAGCCTACAAAAATTATTTACACCAGTTGTATTTAAAAATTAATGAAGAATTATATTGGAAACAATTTACGCAGGATGCACCCACCTTTGAAGCAACAAAAATTGCTGCAAAAAAAGAATGGCTGGCAGCGCTGGGTAATACAAGATATCTGGCCACTAATAAATATGGCAAGTGTGAAACACCCGAACAAAAACCATCCCGTTACAAGCTGGCTGATTTTGATGAGATGCATTGTAACTACACATCAGTACTTGACTTTGGCGTGTACAAACAAATTGTGGAATGCGGTAAAATGCGGGTGGAATTTGATGCAGGAAAATTGAGCGGTAATTTCAATTTCAAAGCCGGAAATAATGGTAAAGATGAATTTGTAAAAGGTAATTTGGAAGCTACAGTTATTGACAAATCTGTTTCTGTAAAAAAAGGTCCGCTGCAGATAGGTGCAAATGTGAAAGCGGGGATGGGGGTAGAATTTACCAACAAAGGAATCAGCGATGTGTATGCTACCGGCGAAGCGTCTGTTAGTGTGAAGTCAAATATTATAGAAACTTTTGACCAACATATTTCAGAAGCCAATGGCGGTGATAAAAGCCAGCCCGGCATGGGCGATGCCCAGTTGAGTGACAAAGGTGTGGAGATAGGAGTAAATGGAAGAATGAGTTTGATTTCAGGAAATACATCCACCAACATATTTGTAAAAACACCAAATTAAAATAGTAAACAATGAAAAAAAGAATTCTGATAATTTCAATAGTAACTATTTCTATTTTTTCGCAGCAGCTAAAAGCGCAAGACTGCAAAACCTCTGCAGAGTTAGATGCCTCACCCGGCAAATACCTCACTGCAGCCCAGTATCCCTGGCCTGCTGCCAGAACAGAATATTTTAGTAAGATGACCACTGCTACAGATAAAGCAATGGCAAAAAAAATATTGGGTGATTTGGAAAAAACAGAAGCACAAAGCCATGCAGGGTTTAATCTTACAGGGGGTAATTGGGAAAATGTTTATACTTCCGATGGCTATCAATATTTTGGCAAGGTCAAATTGGGCCAATACACATTTCAGGCAGCGTTGTACGAATACTTTTGTGCTAAAGGAAAATTGACACGCAATAGTGAATTCAGTTCTGTTTTGCGGATGTATGTAAATAAATTACAACTAACAACATTAGATAAATTTTTATCTGCCCCCTTTGGCAGCAGCTTCCCTACTTATGATTTTGGAATGCAATACGCAGATTGGAAAAATCATAAACCTGCTGATGTAAATGCTCAATTGATAAACCTGTTTACATACATTAGCTGCAATAATAAACAGCTATTAGATGCCATCAATACCGGAAAAAACTATTTTCAGAATGTAGCGGAAAAAGACATCAAACCGAACAACCGTAATAACTTTGCGTATCGTTATTGGTTTATTAAGAAAAAAGATATCCCTGTTTTAATTCCCGTAAGCCGCAAAGAATATTTGCAAAGCCTGCTGGAATATTACGAAAGAGAAAAAATTCATTTTACAAAACTGGTTGCACAATTGAAAGAAGAAAAATCTGGCAGCCTAAAGTATTATGCTAATTGGGAGAAAGATGTAGCCGACAAAATAGCTGTTGTAAAAAAAGCAATGAGCGAACATAATGAAGAATGGTTGTCGGCGCAGGCGGTGATAAATCCTGGAGCAGACAACAGCCAAACATATAATGCAAAACTTCGGGAACAAACAAATTACAATCGCTTCTGGAAATTTTATGATAGTGAAAAAAATATGTGTGGCTTATACAAATACAGTCCTGAATATTTTAAAACATCCCCCAAAGGTCCGGCCAGTCCGCAGTTGATAACAATCGTGTTCCGGTATGTTACCATTCCTTCATCACTAAGGATGCTGAACAACTTCACAAAGAATTTTGATTTTGACAGGTTGCAGAAATTGTTGGAATAAATGCATAGCTCACGGTTTAAACCGTGGGCTATGTTGGAAAATCAATCCACTTAAAATGGTTTCAACCATTTACCGTTATTTATTTTTTATCTCAATCATAAAAATCATCTTTTATAATGATTGCCCGGACTTCAGCTTCCCTCTACTTTTAAAAAAAATTATAAGGAATGAGACTATTATCTTTCTGCTCTCTATTTATTTTACTCACCATATCTGCTCTTGCCCAAAAGCCATCCAAGGAGCAAATGAAATCCGATAAAAAAAGGTATGCAGAAGCTCAGAAAAAATTGAATGAGCAGCTTTCTAAAATGAGTCCCGATGCCAGGAGGATGTACGACAGCATGACCGGCAGCGTGGGCATGCAACAAAAAATAAATGATGCTAACAATAAGCTGAGCAGTAATACTGCAAACTCAAAAAAGGGTACGGTTTCCAACGGTATTGTTCCTGAAAAAAACACAAAAGCAATAGCGACTATCGCAGCCATGCCATCTAATGCCAATATGAAGAATTATATCAGCACTGTTGGCAACACCACCTTATCGGCTGTGTTGCCAAAAGCAAAATATATGGCCGATGATATTTACAAAAGAGTGGGAAGGACGACAAATACCCGGATTTTGACAGGAAGAACAATGAGTTTCTCGCCTACGCCAATCCGTTAATCAGAAAATACCATTCAGACAAAATTGAAATATTCCGTACCTGGCTTAATGCATTTTGTACCTGGATATGGTACATAACCGGCAACCCCAAAAACACCGTGATGACGATGTGTATTGCATGGACTGAGGGTTTGGAAAATTATTATGAAAGTGCAGTGAACGACCAGGAAGCCATTGCAAAATCATGCATTGAACAAAACGGTGATGGCAGTAATTTTATTTCTGTACCGGAAATCCCAAACTTTAGTTGCCCTACCCTTGTAAAAGTTCCGCTTGGAAATGATTGGCAGCAACTCAGTAGCGCTGTTAATCATTTTGATGCCAACAGTTTGGGAATAAAAAATAATCCTTCTAACCCAATTCCCAACCATACGCAGGCATTGGGCGGCGGCCGAAATTCAATTGCACAGCTGGGTGTGCCGCCATTTGTACAATCGGCACAAGGCCAAATAAACACGGGAATGATTAATGACAACGATGATGAATTGGCTCCGTTAACCAAAATAAACAATACCGATGATTTAGTTCCACTGCCTAAAATTGCTGCGGATGAATTAACACCCTTACCCGATTTGCGCCGAAGTAAAATTTTAAAAAATCTTTTGAGTAAAATGATGAGTGCGGATTGTAATATAAATAAATTCAAATACAAGCCTCCTGTTTTTGAAGTGGGTATAGGAGAACTTACCATTGAAGAACCCACTAAATCTATAAAGGAAACCAAGACAGAAGGTAATGTAGTTTATGTAACTTATGATGATGGATCTGTAGCCGTTTTTATGGAAGACGGGTCTATATTGGAGATTGAAGCGCCCACAAAGAATGTAACTAAAACCAAAGAAGAGGGCAACATTGTGTATAACACCTACGATGATGGTTCGGAAGCCGTTATTATGGAAGATGGCGCTGTGCTGGAAATTGAAGCGCCTAAAAATCCGGAAAAAACAGTAACCAAAAAAATACATCTATAAATTCTCTCCGATAATAGCCAACGGCACTATGGCTTCTTATGTGGATGAATCGTTGATGCGGCACCTGCCTGCATCATCGCCCAATTGTAAATTGGTAATTGAAAAAGTAGAAGGCGGCAAAGCCAGCGGCTATTTTGTAATGGGCACAATGATACAAGGTCTTAAAGCTGTTACAAAAGGTGATGCCATGCAGGAAACATTTACAGACGGTTTTTCGGGAGAAATAAAATGTACTTTTACGAATGTGCCGGTTTATTAAAGCGGATGCTCAAATGAATGAGGTATGTCGTAACATTATAATTTATAACTGTATAAAATAAAGCAATACAAAGTAGCAAAAAATATTTAACCCTGCATTTCTCTCAGTTTCGCAATATACGCCTGCTTATTTTGCTCCCTGTTGTTCAATGAAAAGGAAGTGAAGTACTTATGAGAAGCCAAAAAATCAATTTGCTTTTTAACCCATTCTTCTTCAGTTGTTATCATAGAGCATTGCTTTAGCTCTTCAAATAATTTATTTGCGGTTATTTCTACTCCGGCTCTTCCTAAATAATCCAGGTCGGCATCGCAAATAATGCGTTCCAGGTGTGTTTGGGGGTTTTGTGGTGATTTAGTTGCCATTATTAAATGGCATATCTTTTCAACCTGGTCTTTGCTAAAATTATATTCAGGTAAGATTTCTTTTGCAAAATCACAACCTTTTTCTTCATGGTTATTATAAGAAAATAAAAAACCTGAATCATGTAAGGCTACTGCTATTCGAAGCAGGGATTTTTCTTCATCGGAAATATTTTCATTTGCAGCTATAAACATTGCCGCTTCCAACACATTACGGGTATGCCCAATATCATGATAAAAAAGCAGAGGCGATAAATTTTCTTCCAGGCGCCCCAGTACATACTTTTCTGCAGAAATAAAATCAGGTATAGAATCAGGCTTCAACATTTACCAAAATATTAATGGTTATGCTTTTTCAATTTTAAAATACCTCCTGTGGCTTCTTTTATATTTTGGATATAAACAAAAGCTTTAGGGTCAATTTCTTTGATAGCCACCTGGATTTGATGTATTTCCAACCGGGTAACTACTGTTACAATAATGTCGCAGTTGGTTTTCACATCAAAGCTGCCGGGCAGGTAACCTCTTTCTCCTTTATATACGGTTATTCCTTTTCCAAAACCATTTACCAGCAGGTTTTTAATATCTTCCTCATGAGAAGAAATTATGTTCATTGTGGTGTATTGCTCTATACCATCTACCACATAATCAGCTGCCCGTGTTGCAGTAAAAAAAGTTATGAGAGAATACATTGCCGTTTCCAGGCCAAATTGTGTGGCAGCAATAGTAAAAATAATGGCATTAAAAAGCATAATAATTTCGTTGCTGGAGAAGCCAGTTTTGCGCTTGGTAAAAACGGCAATTACCTCTGCCCCATCTATTACGCCTCCGCAACGAAGTACCAGACCTACACCTGCGCCCATTGTTAAGCCGCCAAAAATAGCTATGAGCAATTTATCTTTTGTAATGGCATTTATCTCTATAAAGTAAAGGCCTATAGCCATTAAAATTATAGCAAAGATGGTTTGCACTGCAAATGTTTTACCTATGCGGCGAAAGCCAAGGTAAACCAGGGGAAGATTAAGGAACAAAGTAAGGAAACTAATATCCCAATGATAAATTTCGTGGAGCAATATGGAAATACCGGTTACTCCGCCATCTAAAAAACGATTGGGGATCATAAAGCCACGCATGGCCAGTACGGCCAATCCCACGCCTGCAAACATTTGCAACAGGTTTCTAATGGAAAAAATATGTACCCAATTTATGGGATCATTAAATGCTTTTTTCTTCATGAATGCAATATTCTATAAAAAATGAAACGATTACCCGGTACAACCTGTTTAATTAAGTACTTCATAAATGACCACTTCCCTTGCTTTATTTTTTAAAAAAACCGTGCCTACTTTTTTACATTCAAATGACTGTTTTACTATTTCAAAACAATTGTCGGTAATTACAATTTTATTATTACCGGCAACAGACTGTAAACGGCTGGCAATATTTACTACGTCTCCAATTACAGTATAGTCAAGCCTTTTTAATGCTGCAGAGCCAATATTGCCAGATATCATTTCGCCGCTATTGATACCAATGGAAATCTTGGGAGTAAAGTTGAGTTCCACAGGCAATGCGTTAATTTTATTCCTAATGGCAAGGCAGGCATCAATTGCCCTATCGAGGTGAAAAGGTCCTTTAAAAACAGCCATCACACAATCACCAATAAATTTATCAACAATTCCATTTTGCGCTATAATCTCGGTAACCATAAGGTCAAAAAGCCGGTTTAAAAGCTTCACAACGGCATCAGGGTGTTCCTTTTCACTTATAGACGTAAAGCTGCAAATGTCAATAAACGCAACTGAAGCTTCAATAGTTTCGTTGGCGGTAAGCGATTGTTCATATTCATGGCTCACCATAAACTTGAGTACGTTCTCATCAACATACATCTTAAGTATGTTATTTTCCCGTATTGCGTTAAGGGTAATTTTAGTTTGCCTTACAAAATCAATTGTTTTTTTCATGGTAATCTCCAGGTCGGTAAAATTAACCGGCTTGGTAACAAAGTCAAAAGCGCCTCGATTCATTGCAACCCTGATATTTTCCATATCACCATAAGCAGAAACCATTACGGCTTTTATCAATGGATTAATTTCGTTAAGCTTACTTAATAAGGTAAGCCCATCCATTTCAGGCATATTAATATCACTAAGGATAATTTCTACATCGGGATGTTCCTGAACTTTTTTTAAAGCTTCATTTCCATTGGCGGCAAACATAAATTCATATTGCTGGTCCCGAATTTGTTGCCGGAATTTTTGCCTAATGAGCATTTCCAAATCGGCCTCATCATCTGCAACCAAAATCTTGGTCATATTTTCACATTTTTAAGTTTACTTAAAAGTAAGGTAAAATCAATTGGTTTGGTTAAAAAATCATCTGCGCCAAATTGAATAGCCTGCTTGTAATTTTCATCATCACCATAAGCAGTTATCATCATAACAATGGGCGGTGGCTTTTCATATTTTAATTTTATTTGTTTTAATAATTCCAGGCCGCTCATACCCGGCATATTGATGTCAGACAATATGAGTACGGCTTCCCTTGCATGCAGGTTCAGGTATTTGAGCGCATCTTCTCCTGAATAGGCAAAGTCAAAATCCAATTCATGGTTGCGGATTTCTTTTCTAAAACGCTGTTCAAACAAGAACCTTACATCTGTTTCATCATCAACAACGAGTATTTTCATTTTATTTAAAATTTATAAAGGTAATTGAATAATAAATTCGGCAAATTCCCCTTCCCTGCTTTCTACGGTTAAGTTACCGGAATGTACTTTTGTAATAATATCATAACTCAGCGACAAACCCAGCCCTGTGCCTAAGCCAGATGGCTTAGTGGTAAAAAAAGGTTGCAATATTTTATCTTTTATTGAGGCAGGTACTCCATTTCCGTTGTCATACACACGTATTTCAGCCGTTCCTTTATTGTGCTTTGTACTAATTTTTACTGTTGGCTCATACCCTTCTCCAAGCTGGTTTTTCTTTTCGGTAACCGAATAAAAAGCATTATTAATTAAATTTAATATTACCCGGCCCAAATCCTGTGTTACCACTTTAATTTCAGGAAGGGTTTCATCGAAAGAGGTTTCAAATTTTGCATTAAAAGCCTTGTCCTTTGCCCTTAATCCATGGTACGACAAGCGCAGGTATTCATCACATAAGGCGTTAATATCCGTGGGTTCTTTTTTGCCTTCACTTTTCCGGCTATGCTGCAACATGCCCTTTACAATGTCACCGGCACGTTTGCCATGAAAATTAATTTTTTCGGAATTTTCTTTAATATCATTTGCCAATAGATCAACATCTGCAGTATTGCCTTTCTTTATTTCTTCCACCAATTCAGTTATTAACTCTTTGTTTAACTCACTAAAATTATTTACGAAATTTAAAGGATTTTGTATTTCATGGGCAATGCCGGCAGTGAGTTCACCCAAAGAAGCCATTTTTTCGGATTGAATTAATTGCTGCTGTGCAGACCGAAGGTCTTTAAGGGTATTGTCTACTTGTTGCTTGGCAGCATCCAGTTTATTAAAATCTTCGTAGCGGGCATAAGCTGTAGAAATGGTATCGGCCAATGATTGCGCAAGCGATAATTCTTCTTCTGTTAAAAGATTTACATTGCCCACATACAACATGCCCTGCGGAAAAGGCAAAAAATGTAAATACAGGTTTTGAATGGGGTTGCTCATTAAATAATCTTCAGCAGAAGCTATTGCACCCAGTTTCACCAGGCTATTTGCCCATTCCAAAAATGTTGTTTCATTCCACTGATCTATTAAAGCTTGTTTCTTCTTCCAGGAATTAAATATTTTTTGACTAAATACAGTTTGATTTGCATTTATTTGTAAAGATGCAATTGATTTTCCATCTGGCGTAGCAAGATAAATTCCTAGTTTTTCAGTATCTTCATCATGCACCAAAACAACGCCGGAGCGAACGAATGGTATATTTAAAATATTTAATTCCAGCCAAATCAAAGGGGTTATTTTCTCAAGGTCTTTTGTGGTACGCATGGAGGCTATTTCGGCCCTTATACTGTCTAATGAAGCCCTGTGTGTTGCTTCTTTTTTTTGTTTTTCAATAACTGCTTTTTGTTTTTCAATTTCGCTAATACTTGCATTTAATATGTTGGTGATAGCCGCTTTGTCCATTATGGTTCGCTGGTAGCGAAATTCGGCGCTATCAATTGTTTTTTGTACAGCTTTCAGTTGTTTTAAAAGACGCTCTTTTTCTTCGCTGTTTATGTCAAGGGAAAGGATGATGTTCTTTAAATCTTCCATTGTATAAAATTACCGGTCTGTTTACTTTATTTCCTCCATCACTACCATGGAGCAGGTTTCGTTATGAAAATCGCAGACACTGTCCTTTGCCGTTCCGATTTCTCCGTATGTAAAAAAACCAATTAAAGGTTTATTCCAGATGCTCCTGATTTTTTCTGCTTCATCGCCTGTCATAGGGCCAAGGGCCAGGTGCCTTGCTTTGCATGAAAACATCAGCACCGCATCCGGGTTTTTAATTTCGTTTTTTAAGGCGCTTACTTTATCTGCTGTTTTTTCAATTAAATCAAAACCGGGCGGCACTGAAAATTTTACTTTACTGCCTTGCGGAATGCCACCGGCAAAAATCAAAGCCTTGCTGTCGGCATCTACCATCATCGGCGCCCGCAGCACCACATTGCCGTTATCTTTTTTTAGTTGCAAAGGATATTGGGCAAAATTCATCACCACAATTTCTGCTGCCGTATCCACGGTTCCTGCAAATTTGAAAAACTTTACAAATACATCTGCCGCAGGCTCGTCATCAATGGTGTACACAATATTACCTTCGGATTTGGTAATTGTTTTTTCAATGCCAATATCATCCCAACCGCTGGTGGCAAGGCCATGTATTTCCACTTTATCCCGGTTTACCACAAGTGCAATAAGGCCGTTGGAGCTTTCGAAAGTATTACTGAAAACATAGGAAGCCTTCATGGTTAAATCATCGCCGGCAAGGCCGCCATAAAGTGGAATTGTATCATCTACATCTTTTACTCCTTTTATGATTTGTTCGGCATCAATGGTAAGCCCGCTGGAAATAACAATAATGGAAGGCTTACTAAAAGTTTCCTTTGCTTTTTTTGCAAGGCTGGATGCAATGCTGTATGTATCGCTGCCTTCTTCACGCAATATTTTAAAATTCTCTTTGTTCATATCCAGCAGCATGATAACCGATGAGTGTTCCAGCACTTCATCATCCACAATTTCCCCGGCGGTAGTGGAGCCAAACACCGTTACATTCTTTTCGCTGAAAAAATCAACAATGGATTTCCTGTCCCTTGTGATGGAAGAAAATACGATTGCCAGAGTGGGGGCAAAACCATCTTCAATAGCTTTGGCGTATTTTGATTTTATTTCATCAATTGTTTCGCCGTATATATTTTTTGCAAGCATAAAATTGGTTTAGAATTTGAAAATAATTAAGACTGTAATTTTCTAAAGGATGCAATTTGAGATACGTTTTGTATAATAATATTTATCAATGTTGGAATAAATGAACCGTTAACGGTATTGCTCAGCCAGGGATTCATGATGGTGGATATAATAAAATTAATCGGGTCATTGTATCCGTCGTTTCCATTCACACCAAGCCTTTTTCTTAAATCGTCCATAAGTACATTGCCGTTATTGATTCTTGTAAACTGAGAAGAGGTAACAACGATGGGTGTTTCTTCTGTATGTTTTTCATAAGGCTTAAAACTAAAGGCTGTATAAATTGCATTGTTAAAATCATTAATTGACTGCATGTTTCCGTTTGGCGTTCTATCAGCATTATAATCATTATACATATAGGTAATAATGGTTTGGTCGCCACCGAGTTCTTTAAACAGTGCAAATGCTTCCGGGTCGTTTATCAGTTGTTGGGTACTTACGTTTACAATACGGTCCCGTATAAACTGGTACTGCTGCAACACTTGTGGCGCCGGTAAATTTTGCTGTATAGCCGGAATGGGAATAAGTGGAACAACAAAGAAGGGAAGGTTTTGAATGTTTAAACAAACCAATGCTGCATAAAACCGTTTTGCATTGAAAAAACATTCGCCGGAAATTTTGCCATAGCCACTCATATTGGGGCGAATTACTTTATGGCTAAAATACACCGCCGCTGCGGCAGCGCCGGGTTTGGAACCTTCCACACCATATACGCCTACCGTTGGGTCAACACCGCCATGATACACTACCGGCGCCGTAAATGAAACTAAATTTCGCATAGCAGAATTCCGGTAACACAATCCGCCGGCAGGATAAGGCACATAACCGGATTTATGTGGGTCTATCGTTATTGAATCGGACAATTGCAAAACTTTATATTGCTCCGTTACGTAGTTGCTCATGGGCAAAGCAACAATTGCATCTTCGTTCATTAGTTTAAATGAAACAGGATTGCTGTCGTCATTACTATTAAGCATGGTTTTATAATAACCGCCCCATGCAGCATCGGCATGTATGGCAAACTCCATTCCCTGCTGCCTGTATTTTTCCCTAATGGCTAAAATACCATTTAAAGGGTCTACCTGGCTTTCTTCGGTAGTGCCAATGATGGCAACAACATTCATTACCGGAATTTTTTTAAGCAGGCATTGGCCGAGCGCAGCATCCAAATGCGTTAAATCCATTCTTGCCTTTACATCCACGGGTATGCTCCACATATTGCTGGCGCCAATACCCAGTATAGCTGCGCCTTTGGGCCAGGAGTAGTGGCGGGTGGAAGTGCAAATGGATACAGGTGTTTGATTAATATCGGGCAGGTATTTGCTCAAAACATCATGGTAGCCGATATTTTGCACAGTATAATTAGCAATGGCATTGCTTACATCCGCAATAGGAATATTGTATTGCGATGATAAATTGTTAGGAATAGCCAGCACTTCGTCAATGGGCAGGTTGAGTAAAGTCCAGCTATCTAAATTAATTAAGGTTGCAGTTGTTCCATTTAATAAAGTAACCTGGAAGCCTTTTGCATTTTGAAAAATAGTTTCGTTTAAAATAGCCTGCTTTACACTTGCTGCATAAAATTTTAAATTTCTTGCCATCCATAAACCTTCCAGGTTGGCAACGCTTCCATCGCAGGTGATATGGCCCCAGCCGGTAACCTGGCCCTGCGGCAAATCAAATTCTCCCGGCTTTTTACCAATGGGGTTTACTGAATAGCCAAGCATTTTACACAGTTCATTACCTACATGCATTTCCAGCAAAGTGGTAACGGGTGATGCTTCAGCAGCCACGTTGTTTTGATTGTACATTAACGCCGCAAAATAGCCGAGCATACCGGGCAGCGTGGTATCCCAAAGCATGTGACCAATGGTGCGCATGCTGAAAAAAGTTCCTGATTGCTGTAATTGGGTGATGAGTTTATCATATTCCAAACCCATTAACAGCATGGTTTCCTTAAAGCCTTTTGATTGCTGAATATTTGTATCGAGATAATCGGGGTCGTTTGGAAAATAATTTTTACGAAAATCAACATTACCCTGCAGGGCAAAGCCCATGAGCTCCAGCATGTATTTTGCATTACCACCACGGGTGCCGAGGAAGAGAGCTTCTAAAGTTTCGCCGCCGGTACCTTCTAATTTTATCCGTTTTTCTTCCGGCTGGCTCAAATGAGATTTTAATAATGCTTCGGCAAAATGTACCGAATGCTTTTTATCTGTGTGTTGCATGATGGTGGAATAAAAGATAAATTAAAATGAACGAAGTTGAAATGACTTGTAGTAAAGTTTATAACAGGATGCATATTTTATTGTAAAGCTGTATATTTTGATAACTGACTAAATATTTTCTATTTACCTTTTGCTTGTATTAAGCCCGGTGATTTTGAATTGCCATCTCAGATGCCTAATGGTATGCAGACGAAAGGATTGCGACGCAACGATGATGCCATGAAAAACTAAAGCTGGTATCAAAATAAAAATATTTAATAACAACACTATACCGTTAAATCGGAATTAAAACAATCCCTGAAAATTTTCCAGGAGCCTTCTTCTTTTTTCCAAAGCTGAATGGATTTTCCAATATCCTTATTGGCGCCGCCTTTCTGGCTTAAGGTATAAGCTTCCTGCACGCCTACTATGCCGCTATCGGCATACACAATAGTTGCAGTAACGGCATACTCTGTAAAACCCTGGCTGATGTAACCGGCAATGGCCGCCTGTATATTTGCCCTGCCTTGTACAGAAGGGGCGCCACCTGCCATAAATTCGGCATCTATGGTATAGCAGGCTGCAACACCTGCTGCATCGCCTTTGGCCATAGCAGCGGCGAAGAGTTGGTTTTTTTCAAAAATAGCTTCCCGCACAGCGCCGAGGCTGTCGGTGTGATTGTCTTTTGTTGTCATTAAGAAAAATTTAGTTGTTTTGAATTTTGAAAAATACTTCATCCATATTTTTCAAACCCTGCTTGAACAATCTAAAAGCGAAAGTGGTTTTTAATAAGTTATTTCCAGGATTTAAAAGGGTAAGGGTTGAATCAAAAAACTATAGTACCAATACTAAAAACTTTATATTAAATAATAAAATTCTTTACTAAAAAATTTTTTGCTACTCAATTTAACTAAGTTTTGGTAGAATTACAAAAAAATATCGATTCTCCTGCTTTGAGAATAAATTTTTTACCAAAACTCAGGTATTGGGTAAAATAATTGTAAACTCTGTTCCAGACTGTGCTGCAGCTTCGCCAGGCATAGTTTCTACTTTTATTTCCCCGCCATGAGCTTTCACAATATCATAGCTCAAACTCAATCCCAATCCTGTACCCTGCCCTGTGGGTTTGGTAGTAAAAAAAGGCTGAAAAATTTTGTCTTTTACACTTTTAGGAATGCCATTGCCATTATCTTTTACCTTAATTACTACTTTACCATCCAGCTTTTGCGTAATTATTTTAACAGTAGGTTCAAAATTTTCAGGAGCAGCTTTCTTTTTTTCTGCAACTGCAAAAAAGGCATTATTAATTAAATTTAAAATCACCCTGCCCATATCCTGTGAAACCACTTTAATTTTGGGTAGGTTTTCATCAAAAGCAGTCTCAAATTTTGCATTAAACGTTTTGTCTTTTGCCCTTAAGCCATGATAACTCAACCTTAAATACTCGTCGCATAATGCATTGATGTCTGTTGGCTCTTTTTTGCCTTCGCTTTTGCGGCTGTGGTGTAACATTCCTTTTACAATAGCGTCGGCCCTTTTACCGTGGTGGTTAATTTTATCGGAGTTTTCTTTTATATCGAGTGCAATATCTTTTACTCCTTGTGTATTCCCTTTATCAACTTCATCTACCAGTTCACTTATTAATTCTTTGTTTACTTCGCTAAAATTATTTACAAAATTTAATGGGTTTTGTATTTCATGCGCTATGCCTGCGGTAAGCTCACCGAGGCTAGCCATTTTTTCAGAATGTATCAATTGCACCTGTGCCGATTTTAAGTCCTCCAAAGTTTTTTCCAGTTGAATATTCATGTTTCTTTTTTCCCTGAATCGTTTGAAAAATATTAAAGCCCAAATAAAAGCTATCAGTAAACCAACAATGGTAATGTTGCGTACCAGTTTTTGTCTTCTAATTTCCGATTGCTGAACCGAAAGTTGTTTATCCTGGCTGGCTTTCAGCATGGCCTTTTTGTTTTGAAACTCCAACTGGTTGGTGAGGCTGGCGAGTTTTGCGGCTTTTTCAATTGCAGATACCGAGTCGCTATAACGCTTGTATTGTATGCTGCTGAGATAAGCCATTTTATAATTTTCTGAAGCTTCATAAGCGCCTGAAATGCGCCGGTAAATATCTTCCAGGTTACGGTAATCGGAACTGTCTGTATCTTTAATGGCCTTAATGAGGGTTACCTGTGCCAATTGTGGATTATTTTGCTTTAAATACACATCTGCCATGCCTTGCAGGGCATACGAAACCCTGTATTTATCTTTGTAAGCCGTGCCAACCTGGTAAACAGTATCAAAATATTTCAACGCATTTTCATTATCATGGTTGAGCAGGAAATTACTGGCAAGTTCAGCATAAGAATCTAAAATAAACCGCCCATCTTTATTTTTTTTAGCATAGTCCAATGATTCAAAATTATAGGCAATAGCTTCTTTATATTTACCTTGCTTAACAAGGATATTGGACATATAAAGCAAATTGCTGCTAAGGTAAAAATTCAATTTAGAACGTTTGCGAATAGCTAGTGCCGTGGAGAAGTTTTTAAAAGCCGTATCAAGCCTACCTGAGCGCATATTTGTATTACCCATATCGCTGAAAGTAGTGGCAATATTATCGGAATCATTTAGTGCTCGTGCAATTATTAATGCATCTTCCTGGTTTTTTAATGCTGCAGAAAAATCTTTGGCCAGCATATAGATAAACCCATTGGCTAGCAGACATTCTATAATAAATGAAGAGTCTTTTATTTCTCTTGCAATGGCAAGCGCCTGCAGGTTATTTTCCAGTGCATCTCCATACTTTGCCATTCCTCTTTGGGTTAAGGCAATAACATAATACAAGTAAGCAATTTTAGTGCGGTTACCTATTTGCTGGTATTGCTTAAGGCTTTTATTTAAATATACCAGCGAACTTTCATAACTATTTTGATTGGCATAAGTTTCACCAAGCTTTTGAAATACAGATGCCAAACCATCTTTATTACCAGTTTCACTATATATTTTTTCAACATTTTTAAAAGAATCTATAGCAGTCTGGGTATGTATTGCCATAAATGAGCTAGCTAAATTTTCTAAAGATTTTGCCCATAAGTTTTTGCAATAGAGGGTATATTCAGGATTTTCATTAACCATAGTGCTACTTAATAGCTGTTGCGATAGCTGCAAGGCTTTTTCCGCATATTCTTTGCAGCTGTCGTATTCGTAAACATTAAAGAAAGCAGTAGAAATAGTATTGAGCAAACGCAATCTTGCCGTATCGCTTTTAGCCAAATGTAATTGCCTCCCCAAATCATTCACATTCTGCGCCAGTATATTGCCACAGCAAAAAAACAATAGAAAAAACAATAATTTTAAGTGTTTCATACCCTATTACCAATTAAAATGTTGTAACATTTCATCGTTTAGAAACGGTATATTTAATTGCTTGTAAATATACAATACTGCCTGCAAAATTCATCCAAAAGGCAATATAATAAGAAACCCAGTTCCCTCATTTTCTTTAGTCTCCACCTTTATTTCTCCTCCATGCGCTTTCACAATATCATAACTCAAACTCAATCCCAATCCTGTTCCCTGCCCGGTTGGCTTAGTAGTGAAGAAGGGTTGAAAGATTTTATCTACAATGCTTTTTGAAATGCCACTGCCATTATCTTTTACAGTAATCAAAACCTTGTTGCCTTCTTTCTTTGTGCTTACGTCAACTATTGGTTCATAGCCGGCAATGTTTTGATTTGATTTTTCATTTACAGCATAGAACGCATTCGTAATTAAATTTAAAATCACTCTGCCAATGTCCTGCGGAATAATATTTATTCTGTCAATAGAGTTATCAAACTCTGTCTCAAATTTTGCATTGAATGATTTGTCCTTTGCCCTGAGTCCATGATAAGCCAATCTTAAATATTCATCACATAAAGCATTGATATCTGTTGGTTCTTTCTGCCCTGAACTTGTTCTGGAATGTTGCAACATGCCTTTTACAATTTCACCGGCCCGTTTGCCATGATGATTTATTTTTTCTAAATTTTGTTTTAAATCATTTGCTATTTCCTTAGCATCATCCAAATGCCCTTTTGATATTTCTTCGTTCATTTCATCAATGAGTTCTGTACTTACTTCTGAAAAATTATTGACAAAATTCAACGGGTTCTGTATTTCATGTGCAATGCCGGCGGTGAGTTCGCCGAGGGAAGCCATTTTTTCTGATTGGATGAGTTGTTTTTGGGTGGATTTTAAATCGGTAAGAGTGGTTTCTAAAACTTTATTGGCTTTTTGCTTTTGTTTATTGTTGCGATAAAGGATAGAAACAACAACTAAAAAGATTGCCAGCCCTGCCAATAGTGCCAGTTGCTTTTGTTTATTTTGAGTAGCAATCCTTTTAGCTTCATTTACGTTCTGACGTTTCTGCTGATCTAAAATGATACGTTGCAATTCCTGGAATCTTTTAGGTCCTGTTAAACTATCTTTTTCTGTATTGGCTATAGATAAATATTTATAAGCGCTGTCATACTTATTTTTTTCCTTAAACAGATCACTTAGTAAAATAGAAGCATCATAAATACCTTTTCGAAAAGAAACAGTTTTCCCTGTATTGATAGCATTGTATGCATACTTAATACTTGAATCAGTTATCTTCATATCTTCATATAGTTTTGCCAGTAACACATTGTTCATAGTAAGGTTCCTGATGTCATTATCAATGTTTGCTTCAACGATTCCCTGCTTATAGAAACGCATAGCTTTTTCTTTGTCCCCTTTTAAGTTATATGCATTGCCCATTCTGAACATCATTTCTGACCATGTTATAAACTCTCTATCATTATGTTTTGAGCTACTGGCCTTATATACCAGTTGCTGATAATACAATGCGGAGTCCGGCATATTCATCAATTCATAGATATTACCAATGTTCGAAATTTCATTATAAACCATTCCTATGCTTCTTATTGCCCGAAACAAGTCCTTAGATTGAAAATAATATTCATTGGCCTTTCTGTAGTCAGCCAGTTCCATGTAGGTATTTCCAATGCGGTTTAGCACAAAGGCTGTAGTATTGCTATCTCTTATTTTTCTACTAATATTCAATGCTTCAAACTGTAGTTGCAGCGATTCGGGCAATTTGCCACTTTCCAAAACAGTGGCGCCTTTTAACGATAACATTCTGGCCTTTGATGCTGGAAATTGTAATTTGATTGCATACTCCAATGCTACGTCGGAATAAAAAAGTGAGGAATCTACATTTGAAAACCGGTAACCATTTGCTAATTGGAAAGCAAGGTTTAATCTGGCTGTATCATGAACAGATGTAAGTAATTGTTTTTTTAGTTTAGCAATATCCTTATTTTGCATTTGTGCGAATGAGGAAACGGATAAACATCCATAAAGAATAATTGCCAATAACATTTTACGCATATTTTTTTATTTGAATGGTAATTGAATAATAAATTCGGTCCCTTCCACTTTCCTGAAATCATCAGGATTAACTTCGTCAACTTTTACTGTTAGCGCTGCTTCATCGGCATACAGGGTTTTCACTTTCAACTCCCCACCATGCGCCTTCACAATATCATAACTCAAACTCAACCCCAGCCCTGTTCCCTGTCCGGTTGGCTTGGTAGTAAAGAAAGGTTGAAAGATTTTATCTTTTATTGCCGATGGTATTCCGTTGCCGTTATCACTCACTTTTATTTCAATCTTATCGCTCATTTTTTTTGTTTGAATGGATACGACAGGTTCATAGCCATCCGGCTGTTGTTTCTTTTTTTCTGATACGGCATAAAAGGCGTTGGTAATAAGATTAAGGATTACACGGCCAATATCCTGCGGAATAATTTTTATCAACCCGATGCTATCATCATATCCGGTTTTGGTTGCTGCATTAAATGTTTTGTCCTTAGCTCTTAAGCCATGATAAGCCAGTCTTAAATATTCATCAGCCAGCGCATTAATATCTGTCAGTTCTTTTTGCCCGGTGCTTGTTCGTGAATGCTGCAACATTCCTTTTACAATTTCACCGGCCCGTTTGCCGTGATGATTTATTTTTTCTAAATTTTGTTTTAAATCATCTGCAATTTCGGTTGCCAATTGCTCATTGCCTTTTGCCAATTCTTCTTTCATTTCATCAATGAGTTCTGTACTTACTTCAGAAAAATTATTTACAAAGTTCAACGGGTTTTGAATTTCGTGTGCAATGCCGGCGGTGAGTTCACCGAGGGAAGCCATTTTTTCGGATTGGATGAGTTGTTTTTGTGTGGCCTGCAATTCTGTTAGCGCTTCTTCTGCTTTTTTTCTTGCAGCTTTTATTTCAATTAAATCCTGTTCGGCCTGCAATGCATGTGTTTCCGCCACTTTCAGGTCATTGAATCGTGTAAAAGTGAGGTTGAAAACACCGGCGAACCGTTCGAGTAATTGCAAAGTATCTTCCGGTTGTTCATCCGGCGAAGCCATACCAATAAATCCTTTGTTGAAATAAGCGATGTATTGCAATCTTCTTTGTTGTGCCATTCCACCTTTGAAAGGAACATGAATGCTGTTGAGGTATTTAAAATATTCCTGTAGTTCTTCACCTTTCATGTCAATGACCAAAGATTTTTGCTGCTTCTTCCAACCGGCAAACATTTTTTTAAATGAAGAATTATTGTTGAGGTTATCTTCATAAGCCATACTTACTTTGCTGCCGTCTTCATCTGTAATCCAAAATTCAACATCTCCATTTTCGTTTTGTGCAATGCATATATACAAACGATTTGGTTCGATACCAAGCAGGATGAGTTGTTGAAAAAGTACGGCAGCTGTTTCTGCCAGTTCATCGGATTTCTGCATGGCCAGTGTTCTGCTTCTTACTCTTTCCAACGCTGTTTCAATCTTTGCTTCCCTTGCCTGCGCTTCTGCTTTTTGCAAATCAAGAAAACGGGTATAGGTCTGTTCAAAAACTTTTCCAAATCGAAGGAATATCTGTGTTTCAGTAAATGGTTTGGTTGTAATAATAAGCAGGTAGCCGTATTTAAAAGTAACGGCATGATTTTTTTGCCATGTGGGCATAGGCTGCCCGCTGTCTATCAGTTTTTGAAGACCTTGCCTAAAAGCAGGTATCTCCATAAAAGATTCATAGTATTTTTTTTGTTTTTCCCCTTCATAAATTTCTTCATAAAGCCCTGCCTGGATTTTCCATGCTTCATACATGCGTTGTTCACCCGGTTCAATATTATATGGATGAGAGAAAATACCAATACTGGTCCATTTTTGAACCATAGTGTTGTTTTTATCACAGATAGCAAAAGCTACACCTTGCAGTTCTGCACCTAATTGTTTTAATTGGTCGAATAAGAGATCAGCAGTCGGAAGCAATTCATCACTTTTATGCATTGCCATTGTTCTGCTTCTCACCCTTTCCAAGGCTGCTTCTATCTGCGCTTCTCTTGCCTGCGCTTCTGCTTTTTGGAGATCGAGAAAGCGGGTATAGGTTTGTTGAAATACTTTTCCGAAACGCATTAGTATTTTATTCTCTTCTTCTGAAAAAGGTATTGCATCAAAATTCTCAATGTAAAGGCCAACATTATCTAACATAACCGTGGAAACCGCAAGTCCTTTGCATTGCATATAAAATTGCTTTGCTTCTTCAGGTATTGTGAATAACTGAAAAAGGGAATGATAGAATTTATTTTTTTCTTCAAAATCCAAAAGATCGGGATGAAAGGTTGTTCCTCTTGTTTTGGCTTCAAGAAAACTATTCCAGGTAGGTGTATCAAAATAGGGAATGACTGCAAAGAATGGTTCCAGGTTAGGGTCAGCCAGCCAGATGTGCATATCATCATGGGCTTTGTAATCAATATAAAAACCGGCATGCTCTGCATTTATTTTCAAATGAACAAATTGCTCCAGCACCAACCGAATCACTTCTTTCAGTTCATCACTTTTGTGCATAGCCATGCTGCGACTGCGCACTCTTTCTAATGAGGTTTCTATTTGCGCTTCTCTTGCCTGTGCTTCTGCTTTTTGTAAATCAAGAAATCTTGTATAAGTCTGTTCAAATACTTTTGCAAAGCGTTTGAAAATATCATGAGCTTCGGGTACCGGTTTGTAAGTAATAAATATTAAATACCCGTACTTGTGAAAAGCAACATGGTCTATTTGTGAGGCAGGGAAAGGGATACCGGCTGCTTTCATCTGAAGTAATTGATCACCGACACCAGGCAGGCTGCATAAATATTCATAATGTGTGGGACATTCATCTTCGCCAATTTCATTGATGAGTAATGTTTCTCCTCTCTGCCCGGCTTCATAATAGCGAAGAAAAACACCTTCTCTCGGCGTTACATATTTTTCAAATGTTCCCTGGCCATTGCTGCCCCATTCTAATGAATCATTTTCTCCATAAATATTAAATGCGCAAAACCAGGTGGCCACACCCAGCGCCTGCACCTGCTTTACCAATTCAAGAGAGAGAGCAGCAAGTTCATCACTCTTTTGCATGGCAAGAGAACGGCTCCGCACTTTTTCCAATGCCGCTTCAATTTCCAAATCACGGTTTTGTGCTTCCACATCTTTTCTCTTTTGCTCTAATTCAGCAATGGTTTCTTCCAAAAGAATGGCAGTAGTTCGCTTTACTTTTTCGGTACGATCTAATTTGAATTCAGTAATGGCTATTTCTTTGTCTGTATCCTTTACCGCTTTCAATAAAGTATTTTTTTCTTCCTCAGTCAGATGTTCTGATTGTTGGATAGAATTTAATATGGATTGAAGATGTTGATTCATTAGATAATTGATAATGGTGAATTGTGAATTTTTTTGTAGCTACGTGACTCTAATAATAGTGCTACCTGAATTTCTGCGGTAGAATTGCCTTTTTTTGATTTTGCTTTCATACGCTTTTTCTTTTTATTAAACCCTTTCAGGGTTCTTGTTACTTCATTTTGTTTTCCCCTGGGTTTCACCCTGGGTTATTTATATTTAAGCCCTTCGGGCTTGTTTGTTCACTTTTTTACCTTCCGGGTTTGGCACTAACTATTGTTGTTTAAGCTGTCTGGACTATTAGTCATTTCAAATTTGTTAGTATGCCTTTTTATGGTTAATGCATGTTGATAAAGTTTAAGTAACCTTCCTACATTCACGATTATCATCACCATTCACAATTCCTTCAGCGTTACCACACAACAAGTATTATTATGAAATTCATGTTTTCCTCTCTTCGATTTTCCAAACTCACCATAACAGAAAAACCCGATGAATGGCGCATTCCAGACTTTCATTACCCTTTCAATTTCCTCACTCGTCATTACGCCAAATGATAAATACCTGCTGATACAGGAAAATATGATTACGGCATCTGCATTATTTTGATTTTCATTTTTTAGTTCCGAGCATTCACTTACTACGGTATCAATTACATCAAAATCTGGTGGTAACGAAAAACGGACTTTAGCGCCTTGTGGCACTGTGCCGGCACATATTAATGAACGATCATCTCTATTTCCAAACATGGCGGTTCGCATTACAGGTGGTGCACCTTCTCTTTCCAACTGCAAAGGATAATAAGCGCCAATATTTGTTAGCACATCTTTATCCGGATCGAGATCAATATTCAGCCCCAGGTATTTTATAACAAGATCGAGCGCAGGTTGGTCATCTATTGTGTAAACGACATTGCCCACACTCTTAGTTACTGTTTTGGTAATGCCGATCGGTTTCCAACCGCAGGTGGCAACGCCTTCTACATGAATTTTTTCTTCATCAATAATTAAGGCTACTATTCCCGTTGTACTTTTTTTACCGTAAGTAAAAACTAAAGGTTCCCGCAATTGCAGGTCATCACCGGCCATGCCGCCAAAGATGGTTGCTTCACTTCCAAATCCTTCTTCAATGCCTTTGATGATTTCTTCGCCATCGGTTTGCAGCCAACCCGAAGCAATGATGAATGCCGGATGAGCAAAACTACTTTTCCCTTCTGCACCTAACTGCCTTGCAATTTCATGAGTGCTGTTGTCACCCTTTTCAAAAAAGGCCACTTTAAAATATTCCGGATTTATATCGAGTAGCATGATGACGATACTTCCTTCCTGAATTTCGCTGCTGATAAATTCACCGGATGTGGTGGTGCCAAAAACCTGGATTTCATTTTGATGAAGAATGGAGACAACAGCATCCATATCCTGCTTTACGGATATAAACGCAATGGCGAGTGTGGGTTTGAAATCTTCTTTCCTACACTCTAATATTGCTGCTTGAATTTCTTCAGTGGATTTTCCTTTTATTGACTTTGCTTTCATTCGTTTTTGTTTTATTGAACCCCTGCCCGTCCGATCAGGCGGGCCTTCAGGGTTCTTGTTACATCTTTCGTTTGCCCCGGATTTCATCCGGGGTTATTCATATTTAAGCCCTTCGGGCTTTTAGTCATCGCAACTTATTTTCTATTTTATCCAGTTTTTTTGCCTTCTTGCCCTTCATGGTTTACAATTTATTATACACTGTTCCACTACCATTTGTTTTGCTGCTTTCATATTTTTGAACCCTTTCAGGGTTCTTGTTACTTCCTTTTGTTTTCCCCGGATTTCATCCGGAGTTATTTATATTTAAGCCCTTCGGGCTTTTAATTCCTTCTATAGTGTTCCTCTTTTCTTCCCATGTTATTTACCTTTTAGCCCTTCGGGCTTTTTAGTGGCTCACTTTTTTACATCCCCGGGTTTTACATTAGTTAATCATGTTTAAAACCTACTGCTTTGTTAGTTCACTTTTTCACTTCACTGGTTTTTATCAGGTTTTATATATATTTAAACCCTTCGGGCTTGTTAGTTCTTTAAGAATTGTTCCCAGTTTTACAAGCGGTTAATTTCACTTTTGTTTTTTTAGCTTTTTACAATTAATTTTTCCATGAACCCTTCGAAATTTTTCTATTTAAAATGCATTCTGTTTTTTTCATGAGTTAAGTAACGCAAAATCCCGAAGGGATTTAATTTCAATAACCCTGTATGCAATGCAGGAATATTGAGAGACCGAAAGCACCACAACCACGAAGTGGTTGAATATTTACAATAAATACTTTTCATCGAATTCTAATTTATATTCTATTAAAAGTTCTTTCAGTTCTTCAACAAAGGTTTTTGTCTTGTGATGTTCTTCCTGGTTCTTTACATAATTGATAAGATTTTCTTTTGTATCGATAGAGTACGTAAAAGCGGCATAACCATCCTGCCAGCCATTAAAATTTGGGAAAAGCTTTTTGTTTTTTATATAATCACTACTTGCCAGTTTTATATCCTTTACTAAATCGGCTAAAGCCACGGAAGGATGCAGGTGTGTTATGATATGAATATGGTCTTCTATACCACCAATCTGGTACAGATAACATTTATTGTTATTTAAAATGCCCCAGATGTATTTATACAACTCTTTTCGGTTTTCAGCCTCAAGAGTTTTCTCCCTGTATTTTGTACTGTAAACTATTTGATACAGTATTTGTGTGTATGTACTCATTCATTTTATTTTATTGAACCCTTTCAGGGTTCTTGTTTCACTTTTCAGCTTTCCCCGGATTTCATCCGGGGTTATTCATATTTAAGCCCTTCGGGCTTTTAATTACTTCTATAGTGCTCCTATATTCTTCCCGTGTTAATAAAATTTAACCCTTGCGGGCTTTGGTAACTTCCTTCAATTGTTTTTCCTATGTTACATTTTGAATTCATTTTATTTTAAATCCATATAGTTATTCCTTTAATTCCTGCAACGAAAAATCCCGAAGGGCTTTAATTTCATTTACCGTGCATTTCATGCAGGGTAAATGAGTATGAGAGCAACACAACCACGAAGTGGTTGAATAATTACAACAAATACTTTTCATCAAGTTCAACTTTATGTTCTATTAAAAGTTCTTTATATTCTTCAAAAAAGGTTTTCGTTTTGTAATATTCTGCATATTACTTTACATAGCTCATAAAGTTTTCTTTTGCTTCAATCCATAAAATTGTTTCTACAAAACATTTTCTGCTTCGCCAATCATCACCGTTACTCCCCCAGTTGCAAAATTGGCAAGGTCGGCTACAGCAGCCTGTCCTTCGGGTGAAGCCATTGTTTGTTGCATGGTTGCCTGGTCTGGAAAATGCAATTCTGCCATGCGGTAGTAAGCCGGTTTACCACCGGTAGTATCCGAAACAAATTTTGTAAGATCCACTTTTGATACATTCTGCATCTTTGAAGAAAGCGGCAGATGTGTTTCGTAATAATACTTTTCGAATGCCAGGGCATCCACTGGATGGCCGTAGAGCAATGTTGCTTTGATCATAATTGATAATTGTGAATTGTGAATGATTAATTTTTGACCTCTTATTTGTTTTGATGTTTTAATTATTGAATTCAATAGCTATTTATTTCGGTGCTATCTTTTAATGTTCAATTTATACTCCTGAATAAAAAAATGGCTCTCTTCTATTCACCATTCACCATTCACCATTATTCTACATTTCCTTCAGCGCCACTACACAGGTTGTCAGGTTATGCATTTCCAGATTACCACCTGTTGCCCTTCCTAATTCTGCATTCGAAAACATTCCAACCATTGGTACATCCCAAACATTTTTCACGCCTTCCATTTCCTCTTGTATCATAGGGCCAAGCGCAACCTGCCGCCCTGCACAACTAAAAACAACTACTGCATCTGCTTCAGGCATTTCGGTTGATTTTAATTCTTCAACGCCATTTATTACTTTATCCACTACATCAAAATCGGGTGGTAATGAAAACCGCACTTTACTGCCCTGGGGCACTGACCCACTGCAATAGAAAGAGCGGTCATTCCAATCTATCTGCAGACCTGGCCGCATGACAGGGTCGCCCTTCTCCCGTTGCATTTGCAACGGAAAGGTAGAAGCTATTTCAAGAATAAGTCCGGTATTATCTGGTGTTACATTCTGAATGCCACCATACTTTGCCGTAAGGTCCAATACAGGAATATCATCAACAGTATAAACATGATTTCCTTCACTTTTGGTGACGGTTCTTACTGTGCCAATAGCATTCCATCCACAGGTTGCCTTGCCTTTTATCTTGATTTTATCTTCATCCAAAACCAATACCACCATGCCCCTGTTACTTTCCTTTTTATTGGTAAAAACAAATTGTTCAGAAAAAGTGTAATCATCCCCGGCGCCGCCTCCATATACATTTACATGCTTGCCAATTATGTCTTCAATACCAAGCAACAATTCTTCGGCATCTGTTTCGGTATTACTGCTGGCAATCAGGAAAGCCGGATGAGCAAATTTTTCCAAAGATTGTTTTGCAACGGATCTTGTTTTCTCCCGGCAATTTTTTTCAGGAAACTCATCGAAACTGACATAAAAATATTTTGGGTTGATGTCTAACAGTAAAACAACAATGGCTGCGCTTTTTGTATCATTCATCAATGAATTGTCCGTTCGTGGTTGCTCCAAAAACAGGAATGCCTTCATCATCCAATATTTTGCAAACACTTTTTCTATCTACTTTAAAGGATAGAAAAATAATAGCCAATGTTGGTTTGAAATCCGCTGACATACTTCGTTGTAAAGCAGCTTTTATTTCTTCTGCAGAATTTCCTTTGATTGATTTTGCGGTCATGTATTTAATTGTTAATGGTGAATGGTGAATTAATTTGACACTCTGTTTTGTTTGGCAGTTTTAATTATTGATGTTAATAGTTTTCTTATCTCTGTGATGTCTTGAAATATTGATTCGTACTGATTTTTATCTATATATCCTGACTGATTTAAGAGTTCAATCCAATATTCTGTTTCGTTCGCTTCTTTTTGCGCTATCGCTAATTTGTGTATGAAATCAGATTTGCTTTCTGCTTGTTCCGACTCCCTCACCATCGCTCCGATGGAAGTCCCACATCGTAATAATTGCTTACTAAGAATAAATTCTTTCTTTTCAGTTTGCAAAAATTGATACAGTTTAATTATCCGCAAGGCAAATGCAAAACTTTTTGTTTTTATAATATTTTCTTTCATAAAGCTCAATTTTTATAGTTAGTTTGTTTCTCCTCATTCACAATTAACAATTCACCATTCACAATTCTTTCAACGCCACCCAGCTTACTGTTGTTCCATGAAATTCCGGTCGGGTATCATCTAATTTTCCATACTCTCCAAGCGAGAAAAAACCTGCCATTGGTTTATTCCAGGTTGCAGCTAATCCATCTAATTCTGCAGACAACATTGGCCCCAATTGAGATAATCTGCCTACACATGAAAATACAATCATGGCATCTGCTTCGGGCAATTCATTTTCCTTAATCGTTTTGGCGCTTTCAATAACAGCATCTATGACTTCATAGTCGGGCGGAAGTGAAAAACGAAATAGCGAGCCTTCTTCCGCTGCAGCACCTAACATGATTGACTTTTCTTCTTCATTCCATTGTACAATTGGCCGCATCATAGGTTTTCCTTTTACTCTTTGTACCTGTAATGGGAAACTGTCAATCCCTTCTGCTTTGTTATTCAGAATTATATCTTTTCCCAGAAATTTTTTTATGACATCCAATGCCGGTTCATCATCAATGGTATAAACCCAGTTGCCTTCGCATTTTGTAATCCTTTTTTCTGTGCCCACCGGTTTCCAACCTGATACAGCTACACCCTTTACTTCCACCTTATCTTCATCTACAATCAATGACAATAAACCGGAATCATACTTTGATTGATTTGTAAAAACAGTTCCGGAAAAGTTTACCGGTTCACCTGCACCGCCACCAAAAATGGCAACATCTATTCCTGCTTTATCCAAAATCCCCCTGATAACATCCTCGCCTGGTATTCTTATATCGGCAGTAGAAATAATAAATGCAGGGTGATTAAAACTTTCTTTGCCTGATTCTCCCACAGCACAGGCAGATTCATATACTGAGGACACATTAAAATCTTCCAAAACTATTTTGAAATGAGCCGGAATCATATCGAGCAATAATGCAACAATGCCTGTTTGCTCTATTCCTTCTTCATTAAATTTTTCTGCAGTGCTGACACCAAAAATGGAAATACCTGCTGCATCTAATATTGTTGACACTGTATCAATATCTTCCAGGTTGGTAATGAAAACAAAAGCCAGCGTGGGTTTGAAGCCGTTGCTTGTAGCTTTCTCCAAAGCGGATTTAATTTCTTCGGGCGTTTGTCCTTTGATTGATTTTGCTTGCATTCGTTTTTGTTTTATTGAACCCCTTTCAGGGTTCGGTTACATCGTTTTGTTTCCCCCTGGGTTTCACCCGGGGTTATTGATGTTTAAGCCCTTCGGGCTTTTTAGTTTACTTTTTTCCTTCATGAATTTCATCTGGGGGTATTTTATGTTTAAGCCCTTTGGGCTTATAGAACCCCTTTTTTATCTCTTACTTTTCCATCCGGTTATTCATATTCATATCTTTCAACCTTAATAGTTTTTGTATTTAGTTTTTTCTAAGTATCGTTCATACAATTCAAATTTAAATTTGGAACTCTTAATGTCAAACAAGGCAAAATCCCGAAGGGATTGAATTTCAATAACCCTGTATGAAATGCAGGGTAAACGAATACGAGAGTACCACAACCACGAAGTGGTTGAACATTTACAATAAATACTTTTCATCGAATTCAATTTTATGTTCTATTAAGAACTCTTTCAATTCTTCAATAAAGGTTTTTGTTTTGTGATGTTCTTCCTGATTCTTTACATACATTGATAAGATTTTCTTTTGCATCGATAGAGTAAGTAAAAGCGGCATAGCCATCCTGCCAGCCATTAAAATTTGAGAAAAGTTTTTCGTTTTTTATGTAGTCGCTACTTGCCAGTTTTATATCCTTTACTAAATCGGCTAAAGCCGCGGAAGGGTGCAAATGAGTTATGATATGAATATGGTCTTCTATACCACCAATCTGGCAAAGATGACATTTGTTGCTATTTAAAATGCCCCAGATATATTTATATAACTCTTTACGGTTTTCAGCCTCAAGCGTTTTCTCTCTGTATTTTGTACTGTAAACTATTTGATACAGTATTTGTGTGTATGTTCTCATTTCTGCTTATTTTATTGAACCCTTTCAGGGTTCTTGTTACATCTTTTTCTTTCCCCCGGATTTCATCCGGGGTTATTCATATTTAAGCCCTTCGGGCTTGTTCGTTCTTTAAGTATTGCTTCCAGTTTTAGAAATGGTTATTTTCATTTAAGCCTTTTGTTTTTTTAATAACTTTTTACAATTAATTTCCCCATGTACTTTTCGAAATTTTTCAATTAAAAATAATTTTAGTTTTTTTTCGTGGTTTTAGCAACGAATAATCCTGAAAGCCCGCCTGACCGGACAGGCAGGGATTTAATTTTAATAACCCTGTTTGAAATGCAGGGAAACTGCATACCCGAATACGACAACCACGAAGTGGTTGAATAATCACAATAAATACTTTTCATCGAGTTCAATTTTAAGTTTTATTAAAAGTTTTTTCAATATTGTCAGCATCCCTTTTTTAAGTTCAAAGAATATTGATAAAGTTTAAACAACCTCCCTACGCTTACCAACATCAATTCACCATTCAAAATTCACCATTATCTCACAATTCTTTCAACGCTACCATACAACATGCATTATTGTGATATTCATTTTTACCGGTTTGAGATTTTCCATATTCTCCATACGTAAAAAAGCCTGCCATAGGCGCATTCCAAATTTTTTGAACCTGCTCTATCTCCTCTTTTATTACCATTCCAAACGATAAATGACGGCTCACACAGGAGAACATAATCAGGGCATCGGCTTGCTGTTGTGCATCGTCTTTAATGCTTTTACAATCTGCAACAACTTTATCAATGGAATCAAAATCAGGTGGCATCGCAAATTTTATTTTTGAACCCTGCGGCACATTGCCCGAAAAAATAAGTGAGCGGTCTTTGCGATTGGCAAACATGGCGGTACGAATTACAGGGCCAGTATTTTCACGTTCTACCTGCACCGGGTAATACCAGGAGCTTAGAAAGGTTACGATTTCCTTATCGCCACCCTGCTTTATCTCAACGCCAAGAAAATTCAGTAACACATCCAATGCCGGTTTATTGTCAACGGTATAGACAATATTACCTTCGCTTTTAGTAACTGTTTTTGTAGTGCCAATCGCATTCCAGCCACAAGTAGCAATACCTCTTACGTCAATTTTATCTTCATCAATAATGAGTGTTACCAATGAATTGTTTCTACTTTTTCCGTTGGTAAAAACAAAAGTCTCTTCCAGTGCCAGGTCATCTCCTGCCTTACCGCCAAATATGGTTACATCTTTTCCTTCTGATGAAGAAGCTATTGAAAAACCATGTATGATTCCTTCTACTATTTCTTCTCCATCCAAAGCCACTCCTCCCGTTGCAATGATAAATGCAGGTTTATCAAAAGTTTCTTTTCCGGTGATACCCAATTTGCTTGCATCTTCGAATGCGGCCTCTCTGTTGGTTTCAATAAATTCTATTTTAAAACAATCGGAATTCATGTTGAGCAGTAATATCACAATGCTGCCCGCTTCAATTTCGCCATCAATAAATTCTCCTGCAGTGGTAGCGCCAAATATCTGTATGCCTTTTTCGTCTAATAACTTAGAAATAGCTTCCCTGTCTTGTTTTACAGAAAGGAATACAATGGCGAGAGTAGGCTTGTATCCATCATACATACTTTCTTGCAACGCTGATTGAATTTCTTTGGTAGATTTTCCTTTAATAGATTTTGCTCTCATTATTTTTCAGATAACTTATTAATAATTGAATCTTCAACCGGCGTTTTAATTTTTATTACAAAATCCATTACAATATTAGGAACCGTTGCCGATAAAATATACTGCTGCACTTTCCAATCATTGCCTTGTTTCACCAACACACCTGAGCCACGACAAATTTTCATTTGCGTATTCAATAATTCATCAAACCAGGCAAACATTCCGGTTTTATCAAAATAAATATGGCGTTGCAGCGCAGTGAAATTCCAGGCACGACCTTTATCGAAAATTGGTTTTGCCCATTGCATAAATTCTTTTTTATCCCAGCGCTCGGTAGCATCTGTGCCGGTGAAAATGGCATCATCGGTATAAAAATTAAAATAGGCTTTGTATTCTGCTTTTGCAGCAGCCCTGTTAAAAGAATCAAGCAGGGTATTGATTTGCTGCTGCTCCTTTGCAGTATCAATTTTTGAGGTCTCGGATATAGCAGCAGGTTGGGTGCAGGAAAATAGAGAAGCAATAAAAATCAAAGTAAGCAATCCTGTTATTATCTTCATGGCAAATAAATTATTGTTGTTTAAATTGGGAACGGCTGCTCATGCAGCCGTTCCCAATTTTATTTTGTTTATTTATGAACTTCCATATCTATTTCTATCAGTTGCCCTACCAACGCCAATTCTTTAACGCCTATCCAATTACCAGCGGGGAAATGTTTTTTATACAAGCCCGCCCTGTAGCCACATACTTTTATAAACTCCTGCATGTTGGTTGTAAAAATATTTTCTACTACCACATCATCAAATGTGCATCCGTAATGTGCTAAAATTTTTTCCAGATCGCTATAGCAGTTCTTCATTTGCTGTTCCAAATTACCAGGCGCCAAAAGGGTACCTACACTATCCATGCTTACTGCCCCGGATATTTTAATCACATTTCCAATTTTTACAGCATGAGAATATCCGTAAGTTTTTTCCAGTTCTGGACGATATAAATAGAATTCAGGTTTTGCAGGTTCTTCTACAGTTCTTTTTATCTCCGTTTTTTCTGTTGCAGGAGCATGTTGGTTACAGCTTGTATTAAAAAAACTTGCGGCAATAATTACTACAATTAGTAATGGGCTTAAGTAATTTATTTTTTTTATCATGTTAGCTTTGATTTTTAGTTTAATAAAATGGTTGATAACTCTATTTTTGAAAAATATTAATAGCCAAGGATTTTTAAACACCATACTTTTATTTTTCTTTCAAAGCCACCCAGCAGCAAGCACCGGAATGAAATTCCTGTCTTCCGTTTTTAGCCCTTCCATATTCTCCATATGTAAAAAACCCAGCCATAGGCGTTTGCCAAACATCGGCTAAACCATTGTTTTCGACAGTTACCAGCGGGCCTAATACCGGTGGCCTTCCCGCACAGGAAAAAATAAGTAATGCATCCGCATCACCCATGTTTTCACTTTTTATTTGTTCTGCCTGTGCAATGATTTCTTCCGCAATATCAAAATCAGGCGGTACTGTAAACCAAAACTCGGTTCCTTCCTGCATTTCACTATCCATCACTAAAGCATTTTCAACATGGTCAATACTCATCGGGGAACGCAGAACAGTTTCTCCCGTCTCCCTTTTTACAATAAGCGGATAATGAATGGAAATTTCTTTAAACATATTAAAGTCCTTGTCATCCAACTTCTCCGTTTGACCTAGATATTTAAAATACATTTCTATTGCAGGTTTGTTGTCAATTGTATAAAGTAGCGTCCCTTTGCTTTTGGTTACTGTCCTTGAAATTCCCATAGGTTTCCATCCCGTTATAGCCATTCCATTCAGGCTTACTTTGTCCATGTCCACCACTAGTGCCACTATACCCAAATCAGTTTCCTGCTGATTATTAAAAACATAAGTACCAGAAAACGTCCAATCATCCCCTGCCATTCCGCCAAAGAATATTTTATCCGTGCCAAAATAGTTTTCAAGGCTTCTTACAAAAGTTTCGCCATCAAAATATTCTCCCTTTGCAGTCATGCCGGTACTGCAAACTATTACTCCTGGATTCTTAAATTTTTGAAGTGCATCATTTGCCAGTTTAGATACGGCATCACTGATGCTTCTATCATTAATCTCTTCAAATAAAATAGAATAAAACTCTTTTGCCATATCAAAAAGTAAAACAACAATTTCTCCTTCGCTCTGATGGCCGTTAATAAATTCTCCGCAGGAAGTGGCGCCGAAGACATCTATTTCTTCTTTTTGAAGTATTTCACAAATAGCTTTCCTGTCCTGCTTTACAGAAATAAATACAATGGCAAGTGTAGGTTTAAAATTTTCGTTGAGGTGCTGCTGCAATGCCAGTTGAATTTCCCTGGGATATTTTCCCTTTACCGTTTTGGCTTGCATAAACTGATATTCTAAATGATGAGCGTTTTATTTTATTTTCCTTTTACTTCATACTATTCACTCAAAAATTTTTTTGGGTTGAGGTATTAAATTTACGTAAGTTTCCAGTAAATTACTGCTGTTTTTTTATTGAAGTAACGCAGCCTGGCATTTCAAAAAAATACGGAACAAGGGTTTTTGAAGGTTCAATAGTAGCGTTACTTTCCGATGCAAAATTTTCCAAAGATGGTTCCTAAAATATCCTTGTCTACTTCTACCCTACCCGTAATTTCGCCTATATAATGCAATGCCCTGCGGATATCTACCGACATAAGGTCGCCGCTAATTTTTTGAGTAAGCCCTTTTTCTACTGCATTAAGGCTTTTTTGTGTTTCTCTTAATGCGGTAAGGTGTCTTGCATTGGTTACAATGGTATTTTCTAAAGTAATATCTTCTTCTACAACTTTATTATAAAGCATTTCCTTTACCAGGGAAATATCATTTGTATTTGTTGCACTAATATATCCTTGCATCAACAGTAAATCAGTCCTTTCATTACCCATTTCTTCCTGTAAAATATCGGCTTTATTATACAAATCAATAACCTTGGTTGCATAAGGTTTTAACCATTTTGCAATTTTTTGGTCTTCGTACTTATTTCCGGATGCATCGTGTAAATGAATAATTATGCCGGCTTTTTCAGCATACTGCCGGCTCCGTTCTATGCCCAGGTTTTCTATAGTATCGGTTGAGTGGTCTCTTATTCCCGCTGTATCAATAATTCTGAAAATAATTCCATTAATATTAAGAGATTCTTCAATGGTATCTCTTGTGGTACCGGCAATATTGCTTACAATAGCCCTTTCTTCGTTGAGTAAACTATTAAGCAAAGTAGATTTGCCTGCATTGGGCTGGCCAATAATGGCTACCGCAACCCCGTTTTTTATTACATTGCCCAGCTGAAATGATTTTATGAGTTGGGCTATTTTTTCCTGAAAAGTCTGTATGAGTTTTTTCAATTGGGAGCGATTGGCAAATTCCACATCCTCTTCGGAAAAATCAAGTTCAAGCTCAATTAAAGCTGCAAAATTTATCAACTGCTCTCTTAAATCATTCAACTCTTTTGAATATCCGCCCCTTAACTGGTTTAGCGCCGTTTGCTGTGCCGCTTTTGAATTTGCCGCAATAAGGTCTGCAACGGCCTCTGCCTGTGCAAGATCGAGCTTACCATTTAAAAAAGCCCGTTGGGTAAACTCACCCGGCTTTGCCAGTACCGCACCCTGTGCAATAATTGCTTCCAAAATTTTTGATTGAATAAATGCTGATCCATGGCAACTTATTTCCACCACATCTTCGCCGGTATAAGATGCAGGGTTTTTAAAAAGGCCAATTACCACTTCATCCAGTATTTCTTTTTTATACCTGAGTACACCCACATGAAGCGTATGCGAATATTGCTGCATTAAATTTTTATGAGGAAATAAGCTGTTGGCAATGCTTAATGACTTATTTCCGCTAATGCGAATTACGCCAATTGCTCCAATACCCTGAGGCGTAGCTAATGCTACAATTGTATCGGTTAAATCTGTTTGTACATCCATTTTATGTAATAAGATATTTGCAAACTACACATGTAAATATAAATAAAAAAGCCCCCGAAACAGGAGCTGATAAAAAAGAAAATTTGATTTTATTCTTCGTTTACCTGGAAAGTTATGGGCTGGCTGCGGTAGGCATTTACGTAAGTACCATTTTGTAGTGCCGGCACCCATTTAGGCCCATTTTTAATTACTCTTATGGCTTCTTCTTCCATTCCATAGCCAAAGGATGTTTCTGCTTTTATTTCGCTTATTGCTCCGGTTTTGCTTACAATAAATTTAATAATTACCTGGTAAATTCCAGGTGATGCGCCATTTTCTACAGGTTCATTTGCGTTTAATTTACTTTTGAGGTAGCGTATCCAGGCAACCTGTCCGCCGGGGAAACTTGCTTCTACCTCTACCTTTACAAAATCTATTTCTTTATCACTGCTTTTTCCTGCATCATCTAAAACATGTGTTCCTTCTTCTTTTACAGGTACCTTTATCACTTGTGTAGTAATTTCGCTTTTTATAGTTTCGGTGCTGATAACCTGGGTTTCACTAATGTCTTCAATTTTTTCATCGGGATTTACTTCTTTATCGTCAACAACTTTTAGTGTTACGTATTTCACCTGGTTTACTTTTTTTGGCAAAACTGTTTTGGGTAAAGGTTTCAAAGCCGGTGGCTCCGGCAATTTATCTTCTTTTATTTCTCCAATACTTACTTCTTTCCACCAAATTTCTGCTTTGCTTTTTCTTACCATTTTATGAGCAAGTAAATTTCCTGCCCAAAAAAGAAGCAACAAAGCTGCAATGCTAAGCAATGCCTTTGCCATTGCATCCGGATATTTTTTTCGTAGCTGATAAGCGCCGTATTCTTTATTTTTTCCATCAAATAAAATGTCCAGCAGATCTGCATATAAAATTGTATTTGCTTCCATGGTAACCATGTTTGTTTTTTATATAGAAGCACTATTACTATCTATTCCATAAAAAAAAATTTAAATTTTTTTTTTTTTTAAACCCACAATAATCAACCGGATTAAATGTATAAGTTAATCAAAAATGGAATTTTTATGTCAGCAACAAATGATACACTTTATCAACTAACTGCCCTCTTCTTTACCCATAAAATTGATGATTGCTTATTGTAAAATTTTAAACAACAAAAAAGCCCCCGGAAACGGGAGCTTATATTTTAAAAAAATCAATTGTGCTTATTCTTCGTTCACCTGGAAGGTAATAGGCTGGCGGCGGTAGGCATTTACGTTACGGCCGTTTTGAAGAGCCGGAGTCCACTTAGGCCCATTTTTAATTACTCTTACAGCTTCTTCTTCCATACCATAGCCATGTGAGGTTTCTGCTTTTACATCGCTAATGGTACCGTCTTTACTTACAATAAACCTTACAATTACCTGGTAAACCCCGGGAGGGGCGCCATTATCTACCGGTTCATTGGCATTTAATTTACTTTTTAAGAATTGTATCCACTTGGCTTGTCCACCCGGATAGCTGGCTTCAACTTCTACCTTATTGAAAATTTTATTTTCATCTTCATCCACTTTTGGCGCTTCTACTACATTTGTACCTTTGTCTTCTACAGGAGCCTGTACCACTTGTGATTTATTATCACTTTCAACTGTTTTAGTGCTGATGGCCTGGTCTTCTTTTACTTCTTCAATTTTTTCATCGGGTTTTACCTCTTCATCTTTTACCACTTTTGGCGGCACAAATTTTACCTGGTTAATTTCCGGTGGTGGCGGTGGTGTGGGTGGTGGAGGCGGAGGCGGAGGCGGAGGCGGAAGTGGCTCATCTTTTTTAATGTCTGCCATTTGCGTTTCCAATACATCAATCTCTGCATTTGATTTTTTGGCAACTTTATTGGCCAGTAAAGATCCCAAAAATACCAGCAAAATCAAAGCCGCAGTTATGAGCAGCGCCCTTGTCATGGTTTTAGGGTAATTTTTACGCAGTTGGTATGCTCCGTATTCCTTATTCTTTCCATCAAATAAGATGTCCAGAATATCGGCATTTAAAATTTTATTTACATCCATTGTAATACTGTTGGTTTATTGTATAGATTCAATAATGCTATAAATTCCACAAATTTATTTTATACCATTGGCCTGCTCTGTAAGCCTTATGAGTTCCATTTCTGCCGGCGTAATATCTACTTCAGCATAATGGCCGGGTTTTATGGCAGATATACTCATTTCATCCAATATATCAATGGCATTCTTAAATGTGGATTTTGGGGCAGATTTAATTATATACATCAAATCTCCCTCGGGTGTACTCTTCTTTTTCTTTACAATAATATCCCTTATATCTTTAAAGCTTGAAGATTTAAACTGTTCGCTTAAAGTATTGGGGTCTAACTGGCCAAAGTAGTAATAAACCTGATCTTTTTGCCCAAGCAAAATAGTCATAGCGCCTGAGTTTTTTACTTTTAGTTGCTGGGTGGTATCATCATCTTTGGGCTCGTTCATGTTCATGGCCGTACTTTGGCTCATGGTTGTTGTAAACACAAAGAAGGTAATCAGCAGGAAGCCGAGGTCCACCATTGGCGTAAGATCAACCCTGGTTGATAGTTTTTTAGATTTTTTTACGCCGGGCCCTTTTTTATGGCCGCCACCCGACGAGGTATCCATTTCTGCCATTGGAAATATTTTATGTGTTTATTAAATAAAGTTATTTAGCACCTGCTCCGGAAACCGATTCGTTGTACAATTCCGAACCTATAGGAACAGATTCGCCATTGGTTACTATCCTGAATTTAAAAATATCGTTCTTTTTTAAAGACTGTTTAATAGATTTAAATTGAGGGTATAGTGTTTCATTATCTCCTTTTACGAGAAGCATTTCCTGTAACGTACGCTGATCGGAACCTGCATACACATTTGATATGCTTCTAATCCAATCGGTCATTTCATTATTAGCACTGTCAATGGGTATGCCGGGCATCTTGGTAGCTGGCAACTGCTGGCTTAAGCCCAATGCGCTTTTAACCATATTAAAAGGCAAACCGTAAAACTCCTGCTTTTTCCATTTTGTAAGTTCAGGTGCAGAAAGGTTTAGCCCTTTGGTAAGGTTAACATTTTCCAAAATTTCACCCTTTTTAGTGTCATCTCCCAACATCAGGAAAGCTTTTCCGTCTTTGGTGAGCGTTATCATTATGGATTTATCCGGCACCGCCTTAGCCGAAATAGAACTTGGAGGAGTAACTGCAAGCACTTCCGGTGGCTTTTGCTTGGTAGCCAAAATGAAGAAAGTTAACAAAAGGAACGCCACATCACACATTGCCGTCATGTCAATATTTGTGCTCTTACGTGGTATTTTAACTTTTGGCATGCTGAAATTATTTTATAATGTTTTCTACTATATAGATGCAAAAAATCCCTGCTTCCATAAATTATTTGTACAGGGAAGCAAAAGACTGGGTTAAAGTAAAGCCCGATTCGTCAATTCCGTAAGTAATAGCATCAATTTTAGTAGTAAATATATTATAGAAAATAATGGCAATTGCTGAAGTACCGATACCCAAAGCTGTATTATACAAGGCTTCGGCAATACCTACAGAAAGTTTTTGAGCAGCGCCACTTCCTCCGCTGTCTTCTCCAAGTGCAGCAAAAGAGCGTATCATTCCCAATACCGTACCCAACAGCCCAAGCAGGGTTGCAACAGAGGCAATGGTAGAAAGAAACACCAGGTTTTTTTCCATCATTGGCAGTTCAAGTGAAGTTGCTTCTTCTACTTCTTTTTGAATAGCCAATACTTTTTGTTCGGTATTTAACTCGGTATTAGAAACCATTTCTTTGTACCTGTGCAGGCCTGCTTTCATTACATTGCCTACAGATCCTTTTTGTTTATCGCATTCTGCAATGGCGGCATCTACATTTTTATTGGCAAGGTGATATTGTACTTTACGGACAAAGTCGGCAATATTACCATTACCTTTTGCCCTGTTGATGGTAATGAAACGCTCTACCACAAATACCATTACGGTTAAAAAGCAACCGATAAGGATAGGCACAATAATACCACCCAAATACATTTTATGAATTGAGGCCGGGTCTTTCAGCCCTTCGTGGCTTGGCCAAAACCAGCCAGTGCCTACATGAGTAAACGCATCGGCGTTACCCAGGTAAAACCGCCAAAAAATATAGGCGACTATTACACACAGTACCGGGGCGATCAAAGAAATAATGTTACTTGATTTTTTTGCCTGAACCGATGTAACCGGTTTTGAAGTTGCAGTTGGTTTGATGTCTGCCATAAATTTCTAATTTTAGAAAGTGAAGTTGATAATTTTTTGGTGCTTAAATTTAGTCTTGCAATGCTAAGGAAAAAAATTAATAATTTTTCTCTCTTAACAAAACGAGCCAACAAGTTAATAAAATAATTGAAAGTTTAAGGGCAGAAATACAAAAAAAATAAAATAAAAATATAGAGAACTAATGTAATACAGTATTTTTCCCCAGCTTATTCATACCGGAGCGCTACTATAGGATCGAGGTTGGAGGCTTTATAAGCAGGGTACAAGCCTGCTACTAGGCCGGTAAGGCTGCATACAATAATGGAAATAAGTACCCATCCCCAGGGCAATACAAAACCTGTTTTGAGCAATATGGCCACTATATTTCCTACTAAGATGCCGGCAACAATACCAGCGGCAGCGCCCATTAAACTTATTAAAATAGATTCAAAAAGGAACTGCCTTCGTATATCCTGCCTGGTTCCGCCCAATGCTTTAAGTAGCCCAATTTCTTTGGTACGTTCATTTACGGCTACCAGCATAATATTCATAAGCCCTATTGCGGCGCCAATTAAGGTAATAAATGCAATACCTATAGTGCCTTTCTCCAGCCAGCTAAGGTTGTTAATAACCGTTTCTGCAATGCTATCGCTTTTATCTATAGAAAAATTATCATCGTCTGTTACCTGTAATTTGCGGATAGGCCGAAAAACAGCAGTAGCTTCACCCGAAGCAACATCAATCATTTTAATATCACTCACTTTTACGGCAATACTATAGGACGACCTGGAGGTACTGTAATATCGCCTTACATTGGTAAGAGGTAATAGCACTACCCTTCCGGTATTAAAAAAAGCGCTTGAGCCTTTGTCTTTTAAAACGGCAATAACTTTATAGGGCCGGTGATCTACATTCACTACTTTATCAATGGCTTTATTCGCATTACCGGCAAATAGCTTTTCGGCAACGGAACTTCCCAAAATACATACACTGCTGCCCGAATTTACTTCTACGGGTGTAAAATTCCTTCCGGTTGCTACACTGTACCCGTTTAGATCAACATAGTTTTCATCAGCGCCAAAAATATTTATATCAGGATTGGTTTTTTTATTATTGTAACTGGCCACAATTTCACTTGCTCCCATTAAGGCTATACTGGTAACCGTTCCTGGAAATGTATACCTGTTTTTAAATTCTTTGGCTTCGGTAAAACTTATGGGGATGCCGATATTGGATTTTTTTTGCCTTTCGGGGGTTTTCTTTTGTACATTTCCGCCACGATTATTTCCAAAACGCATGAACCTTGCATTGTACCTAATACCAAATGTATTGGAACCCATGGTAGAGAAGCTATCTGTTAAGCTATTGCTTGCCGCCCTTATTGCAGTAATGATAAGTATCAAAGCAAAAATACCCAGCGCCATTATTATAACGGTAATTATAGTACGCAATTTATTGCTCTTAACATTTGCCCAGCTTAATGCAATAGATTCTTTAACATTGGATGCCATAAGGCGAAATTAGGCTTTAAGCCTTAAAAGATGTATTAAAAATATAACCAGCCCAGCAACGCTTCAGGATAAGCACCAAAAAGAATAATGAGCGCTACAGTAACTATCAGCCAAAATTTAAAACCAGTAGTTATTTCTTCATTTTCTACTATTGGTTCCCCCGGAGCAGGTTTAAAATATATTGCCTGTATAACCCTAAAATAATAATAGGCGCTTACTGCTGCCATTAATACGGCAACAATTACCAACCAGAGAAATTTACCACTGTTAACAGCGGCAAGTAACATATAAAACTTTGCCGAAAACCCTGCTGTTAAGGGGATACCAGTTAAAGACAACAAACAAACTGTAGCAACAAAACCAAGTACAGGCTGTTCTTTTCCTAATCCGTTAAAACCATCAATAGTATAATCTTTCATTTTAAGAAGTATGGCAAAAAAACCTATTGATGCCAGGCAATAAGCTGCAGCATATAAAATAAGCCCTTCTTTTGCCGGTTGGCCAAGGGCAAAAATGGCAAAAAGCATAAATCCGGCCTGCGCTATGCTCGAATAGGCCATCATTCTTTTTACACTTTGCTGAAAAACCGCCGTAATATTACCAATTACAAGCGTTGCCAGAATTATTAATGCAATCAAATTTTGCCATTGCTGCTGAACATTATTGAAAGAAGTATCAAACAGGCGGAGAAACGCCACAAAACCCGCCACTTTAATAATGCTTAGCATGAACGAGGTAAATACTGTTGGCGCACCATCGTAAACATCGGGAGCCCAAAAATGAAAAGGGGCAGCCGAAACCTTAAATGAAAGGGCAATCATTAACAATACAATGCCTATTGCCATCATCACCGATAACTTCCCCATACCTATTTGTATCCTGTCTATATAAAATGACCCATTAGCATTGCCGCCATAAATAAAAGTGATGCCCAGTAATAAAATACCGGTAGAAAAACTGCCCAGCAAAAGGTATTTTAAAGCGGCTTCATTACTTTTTAAATTGCGCTTATCGCTGCCGGTGAGGATATATAATGGGATAGACATTATTTCAATACCCAGGAACAACATTAATAAAGTGTTGAATGTAGCAGAGATACATACCCCACACATTATGAAGAAAAGAAGGGCAAAATATTCGGGGATATGCTTTCCCACTTTTTCAATATCCTTCCCACTCAACAAAAAGAAAAGAAGCAGCGCAGCATAAACAATAATAATAAATGTAAGGTTGAAGTTATTGGTTTTTAAATGATGTAATGCATCATAAGCAAACAAAGGGTTGCCACTTTGCAACTCCAGTACGCTAACAATAAGCCCTATTAATGCCCCGCCAATTGCCATAGGCCTTGCCATTGCTTTGTTTTTTAAAAAAACGCCGGCAAACATCATCAGCACGCCCCATAAAGCAGAAAATACTATTGCATTCATAATTTTATTTCTCCAAATTATTTATACCTGTTCATTAGGTTAATTTCATTAATATCCAGTTGGCCACATCGCTGGTAAGGTCAAAAACAGGCTGTGGAAATACCCCCGTAATTATGATACCCACAACCACTATTGAAAGGGCAACTTTTTCATCTATAGAAATATCCTTTACATGATCTGTTGCCGCATTGGTATTGCCATAAAAAATCTTTTGCAGCATCTTTAATGTATAAACCGAAACCAGTATAACACTTAATGTTGCAATTGCCGCATACCATTTATTTACACTAAACAACCCGCTCAGCATCATAAATTCGCCAACAAATGAATTGGTGAGTGGCAAAGCAAGATTGGCCAAACCAATTATAACGGCAAAGATGGTTAAAGCTGGTGCTTTTTTTGCAATACCGCCCAATTCGCTCATTTTTCTCACATTCACCTGCCGCTCCAGTAATTCTGCAACCATCCACAATCCAATTACACTTATACCATGTGCAAGCATTTGAAACATCATGCCCTTTATAGATAACTCATTAAATGAAAATATTGCAGCGCTCATTAATCCAATATGAGCAATTGAAGAAAAAGCAATTAATTTTTTAAGGTTATCCTGTACCAGGGCAATACAACTTGCATAAATAATTCCAATTACCGAAAGCACCATTACCACATGGGCAAATTTTACCGAAGCCAATGGCACCACAGGCAACAGCCATCTTAGTACGCCGTACAAGCCCATTTTAACCATGATGCCGCTGAGTACCATGGTAACCGGCGCAGGGGCCTGATCATAAACATCTGGCTGCCAGGAATGAAAAGGGAAAACCGGCATTTTAATGGCAAAGGCAACAAAGAACAACCAAAATAACCAGGTTTGTTCGGCGCCGCTTAGTGATGCGTTGTAAAAGGATGAAAGTAAAAAAGAATGTGCAGCATAAGTGCCATCAGAAAAAGTACGTGGCGCAGTATGCAAATACACATAAATAATACCTACCAGCATCAATAAAGAGCCGGCAAAAGTGTACACAAAAAATTTAAAAGTTGCCTGTATGCGCCTTTCATCGCCCCATTTACTGCTCAAAAAATAAACAGGTATAAGTGCCAGTTCCCAAAAGAAATAAAACAACAAAGCATCCTGCGCCGTAAACACACCCATAATACCACTTTGTGCAAGCAACATTAATCCAAAAAAAGCCGGTGCATTTTTAATCTTCCTTCTCCAGGTAGCAGCAATTATGAGCGGGTAAGCCAATGCCGTAAGCAAAGTAAGCAACCGGGACAAACCATCGAGGCTGAAAAAAATACTGCTACCCAAATATTTTAACCAATAGTACACTACATTGTTATAAGAAAAATATTGTTCATCACTATAGCAAAGGCTGGTAAGCGAAACAACAAATACCACAATAGAGGCAAGAAAAGCCAGGGTTTTAGCAGCTTTTTCTTTGCCCGTAAAAAAACAAAGTATACCGGCAACAAACGGCAGCCAAACCAACAATTCAGGAAAAGTAATATAAGTACCCAAAATGCAATATTTTAATTTACACGAACAATTGAATTACAAATAATAAAATCATGCCCAGTACCATCAGCAGTACATAAGCGCCTACCTGCCCGCTTTGTAACAAGCGTGCCTGCCTGCTGGCATAGTTTACCAGTTTTCCCACGCCATTCACCGTACCATCAATCCCTTTTTTCTCTGCAATACCATCTAAAAATGCAGATAGCGCCATTAGTGGTTGTACCACTATTGCATCATACAATTCATCTACATACCATTTGTTTCGCAAAATTTTTCCAAAGCCTTTTGCATCTCCTTCGCCCTGGTAATTTTTAAACTTGAACCAGGCAAATAAAATAGAGGCTATAACCAATAAAGTAGACAAAGCCATTAATATATATTCTGTACTATGGCTTAAATGAAAATTTTCGTGTGGCACAACAGGCGAAAGAAATTGAGCAAGTTCATGATGGCCGCCCAACACTTCGGGCACTCCAATATAACCGCCGATTACACTTAATACGGCAAGAGTTATCAATGGCAAAGTCATTAACCATGGGCTTTCATGCAAGTGGTGCTGTTGCTCCGATGTACCTCGGAACTTTCCGGTAAATGTGATGAAGTATAAGCGAAACATATAAAAAGCCGTAAGCAATGCAGCAAACAAAGCCAGCCCATAAAAAATTTTATTGCTGCCGAAAACACCGGCAAGTATTTCATCTTTACTAAAGAAACCCGATAAGCCGGGAATGCCGGAAATTGCCAGGCAACCAATAAGAAAAGTAATGCTCGTTATTTTCATGTGTTTATGCAAGCCGCCCATTTTACGAATATCCTGCTCGCCGCCCATTGCATGTATTACGCTGCCGCTGCCAAGGAATAATAGCGCCTTAAAAAATGCATGAGTAAGTACATGAAAAACAGCAGCAACATAATAACCGGTACCTAATGCAATAAACATAAAACCCAATTGGCTCACGGTTGAATAGGCCAATACTTTTTTAATATCATTTTGCCTGATGGCAATTGAAGCTGCAAGCAAAGCAGTTGCCAGGCCTACAATGGTAATAACTGATTGTGTAAAAGGCGCCAGTGAAAATAATGCATTGCTGCGGGCAATTAAATAAATACCAGCAGTAACCATGGTGGCTGCATGTATTAAAGCACTCACCGGTGTTGGACCGGCCATGGCATCGGGCAGCCAGGTATACAATGGTATTTGGGCGCTTTTACCCGTAGCGCCAACTAATAATAATAAAGTAATGCCCGTAATATCGGTAACAGAAAATTTGCTTAGTGTTTCCTGGCTAAATACTATATTAAAATCGAGTGAACCTACCCTTAACACAATCCAAAAAACCGCCAGCAGAAATGCGAAGTCACCTATACGGTTCATATTAAATGCTTTGTTGGCCGCATTGGTAAATTCTGTGTTTTTAAACCAGTAACCTATAAGCAAATATGAGCAAAGACCTACGCCCTCCCAGCCAATAAACATAATTACAAAGTTGTTGCCCAATACCAGCAGCAACATCATAAACACAAAAAGGTTCAAATAAGAAAAATACCGTGCAAAATCTTTCTGGGGTTCATCATGCATATAGGCAACGGAATATACATGAATTAAAAAACCCACGCCGGTAATAATCAATAAAAATAGAGATGAAAGCGCATCTATTTTAAAATCAAAGCCCAGGTGGAGGGTATTAATATGTATAAAATCAAATAAATGTACCGTACCTGAAAGGCCATTTTTTACCTGCCAAAAAACCAAAATACTAATGACAAAAGAAACCAGTATTACTGCACTGCCTAAAAAGCCTGCAACGGTTTTTGAAAGAAAATTACGGCCTGCACCATTAATAATAAAACCGATTAACGGCAATACCGGAATTAACCAAACTAAATTCAAAATATTACTCATAAGCCTGAATATAGTTGCCCTTTACGGGCAATTAGTTCTTTAACCTGTTCAAAAAATTTACATCTATGGAATGAATGTTCCTGTACAACATTACAATAATGGCAAGGCCCACACTCACTTCGGCGGCAGCCACTATCATTATAAAAAACACAAAAATCTGGGCATCGCTGGCAAATGTTGCCGAATCTTTTGCCACGGTAGCCATATTGGCCGTATGCATTTTGCTGAATGCTACCAGCAGCAGGTTTACTGCATTCAACATTAATTCAATACACATAAAAATAAGTATAGCATTGCGGCGAATAAGTACGCCTACAATACCAATAGTAAATAAGGCCAGCGATAATGTTATGTAATAAGTAATATCCATTTTTTATAATTGTACATAAAGGCCCACTCCCAGGGTTTCCGAAGCAGGTTTTATGGAAAGTATGTCTTTAATTGTTTTTGTGGCAACACCATTAAAAATATCCACCGCTTTATACGATGCGCCTTTGGTAAGCAATTTTACTATTACTCCACTGGCAATAGTGCTTATGCCCGATGCTATGGCTACCTGGTATTCACTTTTCTTCACCGAATTTTTGAGCGACCTGGCAGTACCATATACCGCAACTGCAGCGCCTGCATAGGCAGCAACCTTGTAAATAGTTCTTCCGGTTTTAAAAGTTTTAAACAGCTTGCTGGCTTTTTCATTCTTTTTTAAGCCAATAATTTCAGCAACATTAAATATTTTATCAATTGGACTTTTACCCAGTGCAAATTTTGGCGCCCATCCTTTTTGTACATTGATAGTTTTACCCAAAAGAGAGCCGATATCCAGTTTGGATAAATCAATCTTCCTTAGGTCAATATTTTTTAAATCAATTTGAGCATGTACATTTCCTGTAAAGCAACAGGTGGCCAGCATTAAAATAATAAGTTTTTTCATGAGTATAAATTAAACAGGTTTATCTTTTTTACCAATAATTACTGCACCTATCATGGCGCTTAAAAAAAGCACGCTACTAATTTCAAAAGGCAACACATAATTGGTGAATAATGTTTTACCTAGTTTTTCAATCAACCCCGATTCACCAGTTTTCATCAATACGGTATTGTGTACCCCGGAATCTTTAAATGCTGCAAGCAACACCAAAAAAAGGCAGCCGCCAGAAATAATTCCAACCAGCCGAAGCCGGTAATTTTTTACGGGTTCCGATTCTGCATTGAGGTTCATGAGCATTACCACAAATAAAAACAACACCATTATTGCCCCGGCATATACAATAATATTGACTATGGCAAGGAACTGTGCGTTTAATAACACATAATGGCCGCTAATGGAAAAGAATACCACAATCAGCCACAAAATACTTTTTACGGGATTCTTCGAAAACAGCATCATTAGTGCACTTCCCACTGCCATTGCCGATAAAATATAAAATAAAACTGTTACCATTCTTTTTTTTACTTACGTAATTTTTAACTTTCTTTTTTGGCCCTGTTGCCCAAAGCTTTTTTATACTCCTCCGGGTTTTCTTTTGGATGAGGTATTAATAAATCCTGTTTATTATAAATAAATTGTTTACGCTGGTAATCTGCCGGCGCAAAAGTTTCGCTCAAATAAATGGCATCTTTGGGGCAGGCCTCTTCGCAAAAGCCGCAAAAAATACACCGCAGCATATTGATTTCGTATTTAGCGGCATATTTTTCTTCCCGGTAAAGATGCTCTTCTCCCGGCAAACGCTCTGCCGCCTCCATGGTAATGGCTTCTGCAGGGCAGGCAACAGCACACAAGCCACATGCAGTGCAGTTTTCACGCCCTTCTTCATCTCGGTTCAAAATTTGCAAACCCCTGAATACCGGGCTGAACGGACGGGTTTTTTCGGGATATTGTATGGTAGGCTTTTTCTTAAAAATATGCCCGAATGTTATAAACATACCTTTAAATATTGCCGGCAAATACAACCTTTCCCAAAGGTTCATTGGCCTTCTGTCTACTGGTTTTGCCTTGTTGGTTAATGCCTGCATTTCTTTTTCACTAAGTTTTACAAAAATATGTTAACCCTTACTTATTAAGGAATAAAATTACTGCTCCTGTTACCAGCATGTTAAATAATGCCAGCGGAATTAAAATCCTCCATCCTAATCTCATCAATTGATCATATCGGAAGCGTGGAATGGTCCACCGCACCCACATAAATAAAAATATAAAGCAAATGATTTTTAGAAACAGGGAAACGATACCTAATATTGCCGCAATGTTTGGTGATAAAGAAGATTCATCCACAAAAGGAATATCGTAACCACCAAAAAATAATGTAGCCATTACCGCACTGCTTATAAACATATTGATGTATTCGCTAAACAGGTAAAGGCCAAGTTTCATAGATGAATACTCGGTATGGTATCCTCCAATAAGTTCATTTTCTGCCTCCGGCAAATCAAATGGCGTACGGTTACATTCTGCAAAAGCGCATATCAAAAAGATGAGGAAACCTAAAGGTTGTTTCCAAATATTCCAGCTAAGCAAACCACCCAATGCCCCTTTTTGTTGTTGTACAACAATTTCATTTAAACTAAGTGTGCCGGTTATCATTAGCAACGCAATAAATGATATACCCATTGCCAGTTCATAACTTATGATTTGCGATGCAGCCCGGAGCCCGCCCATTAATGAATATTTATTATTACTTGCCCAGCTCCCAATCATAATGCCATATACACCCATACTTACCACTCCAAATACATATAAAATACCAATGTTTACATCGGCAATTTGCAACGCTACTTCCCTGCCGCCTGGTAATATTATTTTGCTGCCCCAGGGAATTACGGCGCTGGTCATTATAGCGGTAAGCATGGCCAGTGCCGGCCCTAAAATAAATAAGGCTTTAGAAGAAAAATTGGGTATTATCTCTTCCTTAAAAAATAATTTTAACCCATCTGCAAGTGGTTGTAACATGCCAAATGGCCCTGCCCGGTTTGGTCCCGGCCTGTCCTGCAAAATTCCGGCAACTTTTCTCTCGGCAAAAGTGGTGTACATGGCTACCACTAATGAAACAGAAACCACTACAATAATAAGCACCAGTTTTTCAATAAACATTGCCCAGTCAAAAAATAATAAGTCAATCATTTAGTATTTTTGAGTACTGTTATTTTAATCATTAAAATCAGAAGAATTTGCAGGGCGGTTGAGTTTGCTCAAATCCCTGTTTTCTTCATTAACGCCACTTACGTTATGAATGTCCATCAATAATTTTGGTTTCCTTCCATCCATTACTTCTCCAAAAGTTTCCTGTGGTTTGTCATCTGTTTTATATTTATTGGCGCCAATTACCGAATGCCGGGATATGGTAGTTAACCCTTCAATTACCCAATCACATGTTTTCTTTTTATCGAATCTGCAGGTGTTACAAATCCAGCCCGGTTTACCATCAAAACTTTGCACTTCGCCAAAAGGGTCTTTACGGGTTGTTACCCTGTACACTTCATCGCCCCTTAACCACAAAGTTGTTTTACCACAGCAATTTGACGTTTCGCAATTTCTATGGGCATCTACGGGCTTGGTAAACCATACCCTGTTTTTAAAGCGGAAAGTTTTATCGGTTAATGCACCTACAGGGCACACATCAATCATATTTCCGCTAAAATCGTTATCAATTGCTTTGCTGATATAGGTAGAAATAGCAGCATGATCGCCTCTTTCAATAACACCATGCACCCTTTGGTTGGTTAGTTGAGCAGCTACATAAACACAGCGGTAGCAAAGTATACAACGTGTCATGTGTAACTGTATGTAAGGGCCAATATCTTCTTTTTTAAAAGTCCTTTTTACAAATTCGTACCGGCTTCCGGAATTGCCATGGTCGTAGCTCAAATCCTGCAGGTAACATTCGCCGGCCTGGTCGCAAATAGGGCAATCTAATGGATGGTTAATAAGCAAATATTCTACCACACCTTTTCTTGCATCAAGCACCCTTTCGCTGGTAGTATTTTTAACTATCATCCCATCCATTACTGTTGTGCGGCAACTTGCCATTAATTTAGGCATTGGCCTTGGGTCGGCGGAAGAACCTGCAGCTACTTCTACCAGGCAGGTACGGCACTTGCCTCCTGTATCTTCCAGCTTACTGTAATAGCACATGGCCTGCGGCGCTACTTCAAAACTTATTTGGCGTGCCGCATCTAATATTGTTGTGCCCGGGGCCACCTCAATGGTAAACCCATCAATGGTAACTTTTAGTTTTGCCGGGGTTTCTTTTTTAATTTCGTCTGCCATATTGTTTTATTTATTCCCTGCACTTCAGGAACTTCTCATCAAACAACCTATATCATTTAATTTCTCTAATTCAGAAATTGAAATTTTCTTATTAAATATTTACACTGCATCAACTTTAAGTTCATCTGCATAATGTGCCAATCCATAATTTTCCCTTAGGCACAGTTCAGGATTATTTACATGCCACTCAAACTCATCCCTAAAATGCCTGATAGCGGCAGCCACCGGCCATGCGGCGGCATCTCCCAACGGGCAAATGGTATTGCCTTCGATCCTGCGCTGCACATCCCAAAGTAAATCTATATCCTTAATGGCGCCTTTGCCTGTTTCAATTTTATGCAATAATTTTTCAAGCCAGCCTGTGCCTTCCCTGCAAGGGCTGCACTGGCCGCAACTTTCGTGGCGGTAAAACCTTGCTAAGGTATAAGTGTGTTTTACCACACACTGGTCTTCATCCAATACAATAAATCCGCCAGAGCCCATCATGGTGCCGGTTGCAAAGCCGCCATCGGCAAGGCTTTCGTAATTCATTAATCTTTTTTCGCCTTTGGCGGTAGTGAGCAATAAATTTGCCGGCAATATGGGTACCGAGGAGCCGCCGGGGATACAAGCTTTTAATCTTTTACCATTGGATATGCCGCCGCAGTATTCATCACTGTAAATAAATTCTTCTACTGAAATGGTCATATCTATTTCATAAACACCTGGTTTATTAATATTGCCACAGGCAGAAATTAATTTGGAACCGGTGGATTTTCCTACACCTATTTTTGCATACGCTTCCCCACCTTCGTTGATGATGGGTACTACAGCAGCAATAGTTTCTACATTGTTTACCACAGTTGGCCTTTCCCACACTCCTTTTACTGCCGGAAAGGGTGGTTTTATTCTTGGGTTGCCCCTGTTGCCTTCAAGCGATTCAATTAAAGCAGTTTCTTCTCCGCAGATATAAGCGCCTGCGCCTCGTTGTACATAAATTTCACAATCGAAACCGCTGCCCATAATATTTTTTCCTAAAAAGCCATTTTGCTTTGCTTCTGCAATGGCTTCTTCTAAAATATTGGTTATCCATGCATATTCTCCACGTATGTAAATGTAACTTACATTACTGCCCAGCGCAAATGAAGACACGATCATTCCTTCAAGCAAAAGATGCGGAATAAATTCCATGAGGTAACGGTCTTTAAAAGTACCAGGTTCGCTTTCATCGGCATTAACCACCAGATGCCGTGGTACACCTGCTGGCTTTGCTATAAAACTCCATTTTAAACCAGTAGGGAAGCCGGCGCCGCCACGGCCCCGAAGGCCGCTCTTTTTTACTTCATCCACAATTTCTTCCGGCTTCATTTTTAATGCTTTCACTACACAGCTGTACCCACCCTGCCTGCGGTATACATCAAAAGATTTTATGCCCGGAACATTGGCGTCTTTTAATAAAATTTTTTTGGTCATTGTCAATATCAAAAATCAATTGTAAATATTCAAACCCTTTATTGCATGCTTATTTACTTTTGATACATTATTTTATTTTTTAGGATAATCGTAATTAAACATCCAGTGTACGCCAAACTTATCTTTTGTCATGGCAAACCTTGCACCCCAAAAAGTATCCTGGATAGGCATCGTAACCGTACCGCCTTCAGCCAATGCAGCAAAGGTATGTTCGATAGCTTCGAGGCTGGTAAAATTTAGCGATAAACTTACCTGGTTGCCTGATAGTGTACTTACACCCGGAGGACAATCACTAACCATAAACTTTAAACTACCCATTTCAAATACGGCATGTAATATTTTATTTTTCATATTATCATCCTGCGCCATATTGGCTTCGCCAAATGTAGATTGCATGGTAACCGCACCATTCAAAGCCTTGCAGTAAAAGGCCAAAGCCTCTACTGCATTGCCGTTAAAATTTAAGTAAGGTATTATTGCTTCCATAATTATTAATTTTTAAATTTTAAATCTAAACTTTCAACCCCTTACATTCTTCAATAATTGTATCTACTTTTTCACGGGTTAATTGTTCTTTATAAATTTTACCCAATTGCATCATGGGAGCATAGCCGCAGGCGCCAAGGCATTCAACGGTTTTTAAAGTAAACATCCCATCTGTTGTAGTTTCGCCTTCTTCAATATTTAGTTTTTGCCTGATGTAATCAATGATATCATCGCATCCGCAAACCATACATGGGCCGGTACGGCATACTTCAAACACATATTTACCTACGGGCTTTTGGTTATACATGGAGTAAAAGCTCACCACTTCATATACTTCAATAGGCTCCAGCTTTAATAGGGTTGCTACATAATTCATAACAGGCACATCAAGCCATCCGCCAAATTCTTCCTGCGCTAAATGCAGTACGGGCAGCAAAGCGCTTTTTTGCCTGCCTTCGGGGTAGTGGCTGATGATTTCAGCTACTTTTTCCAGTTTTTCTTTTGAAAATTCAACACTCATATTGCTAAACACAAAATTTTATTAAGCATCTAATTCGCCTGCAATTAAATTTAGGCTACTCATGGTAATAATGGCATCGCTAAGTAAGCCTCCTTCAATTAATTCAGGATAAGCCTGGTAATAAATAAAACATGGTCTCCTAAAATGCAGGCGGTATGGCGTTCTTCCTCCATCGCTTACAAAATAAAAACCCAACTCACCATTTGCACCTTCCACACTATTATATACTTCGCCTTTTGGCATTTCTGTTTCGCCCATTATTATTTTAAAATGATAGATGAGCTCCTCCATTTTGGTATAAACATCTTTTTTCTTGGGAAGATAAAATTCCGGCACATCTGCATGGTACACTTCTGCATCGGCACCTTTGATGGCTTGTATTTTTTGATAGGCCTGTTTTATAATGCTAAGGCTTTGCCACATTTCCTGGTTACGCACCAAAAACCTATCGTAACAATCGCCGGTACTGCCAACAGGAATGGTAAAATCAAATTCTTCGTAACTGCTGTAAGCTGTATGTACCCTTACATCATAATCAACACCTGCAGCACGTAAATTGGGGCCGGTAAAGCTGTAATTCAATGCTCTTTCTGCACTTATTGCGCCGCAACCAATGGTGCGTTCCATAAAAATACGGTTGCGGGTAAACAGGTTTTCAAATTCTCGTAATTGTGCCGGATACCCTGTTTTTTCGTCGAGAAATTTATCCAGCTTTTCCCATGCCACCGGTGTAAAATTTCTTTCAAAGCCGCCTATACGGCCAATATTAGTGGTGAGGCGTGCCCCGCAAACCTCTTCATAAATTTCATAAATAAGTTCCCGAAACTGCATTACATAAAGGAACCCTGTATAAGCACCGCTATCCACACCTACTATTGAATTACAAATAAGGTGATCGGAAATACGGGCTAGCTCCATAATAATAATGCGAAGGTAATCTACCCTTTTGGGTGTTTTAACGCCCAGCAATTTTTCGCAGGTAAGCTGCCAGCCAATATTATTAATGGGAGATGAACAATAATTGAGCCTGTCAGTTAATGGCTGGATTTGGTATAATGGCCTTCGTTCTGCAATTTTTTCAAAAGCCCGGTGAATATACCCTACGGTAGATGTGGCTTTCATGATGCGTTCGCCATCCATTTCCAGCACATTTTGAAATACACCGTGTGTTGCTGGATGCGTTGGGCCAAGGTTTAGCGTAGTGGTTTGCTTTTCCAAAGAACCTTTCGGCAACAATATATGTTCTGTAGCTTCTGACATATTATTTTTTGAAGCAGCTTTGCTGCAAATTCACTTTTAAATCAACCTTTATAATTTCCCCTGCCAAACATTTCATCATCTTTATCAGATCTGGTTTGGTCTTCTACCGGGTATTCTTTGCGCAGGGGAAAATAATCCATTTCATCTACATTTAACACCCTAATTAAGTTAGGGTGACCTACAAATTCTACCCCAAAAAAATCATAAGTTTCTCTTTCCATCCAATTTGCACCGGCATACATTGCAGTTGCGCTGTACACTTTGGGATCTTGTATTGAAGCAAAAACCCTAAAGCGCAACCTTACATTATCTATCATATTATGCAAATGATAAACAACAGCAAGTTCACTACCTGCATTATCAGGAAAATGAACGGCCTGAAGGTCGGTTAAAAACCGAAACCTCAATTCCTCATCATCATAAAGAAACTGCAACACTTTTAAATTAATTTCTTTGGGTGCCGTAAATGAAAGCATACCGTAAGACTGCTCCCAATTAGAAAGCAGTTCTCCAAATTTTTCTGTAAGTCTTTGCTGTATCCTTTCGTTTGTCATTTTTTAAGAACAATACATTAATGGATGATAAGTATTTACTATTGAATGCCGTAACCTGCCAGTAATTGTTTGTAATGATCGCTGTTACGGCGGCGCAAACTTTCGTTATGTACCAAATCCTGTATTTTTAAAAGCCCATCTAATATAGCTTCGGGCCTTGGTGCACAACCGGGTACATAAACATCTACTGGAATAATTTGATCTATACCCTGCAAAACGGAATAAGAATCGAAAATACCTCCACTGCTGGCACATGCACCCACAGCCATTACCCACCGGGGTTCCGCCATTTGAATATACACCTGCCTTAATACCGGCCCCATTTTTTTTGCGATGGTACCCATTACCATTAACAGATCGCATTGCCGTGGACTAAAACCTACCCTTTCGGAACCAAAGCGTGCCAAATCATAATGACTGCCCATGGTGGCCATAAATTCTATACCGCAGCAACTGGTGGCAAAAGGCAAGGGCCAAATTGAATTTTTGCGGGCAAGGCCTACCACTTTTTCAAAGCTGGTTGCCATAAAACCTTCGCCCATGTATCCTTCCGGTATGCCTGCAAATTTTACGGTATTGTTATATTGAACCGGGCGTTCCATTTTACGTTTTATTTTTTATATTATATCCTAATTTTTCCTATCGCATCCCTTTCACTACAGGTTACTTTTTAAAAAAGTATCAGCATCTTATATTATAACCTCATTTTTATTTGTTTTAATCTTCCCACTTTAAAGCGCCTTTTTTAGTGATATATATAAACCCTGATAAAAAAAGCGAAACAAATAAAGTTACGGCTATAAATCCTTCCCATCCTAATTCCCTGAAGTTTACGGCATAAGGATAGAAGAAAATTACTTCCACATCAAATAGCACAAATAAGATAGCCACCAAAAAATATTTTATGGCAAAGGGTTGGCGGGCATTTCCTTTTATTTCTATGCCACTTTCAAAATTTTGCAATTTTTCTGCCGTTTTTCTTTTTGGGCCCAAAAGGCTTGACCCAATTATCATTGTTGCTACCAACCCTGCGCCAAAAATTAATTGCAGGGCTATAGGGAAGTAGTTATAGGCGCTATTTAACTCGTTGGCTTGTAATAAATAAAATTCCATGGTATGCAAAACTCTTTCAACTGCAAAAATAAGATAGCACAACGAATATTCCATCATATAAAATAAAAGCCTGCATTATCTCTTATTATGCAGGCTTTATAAAAACACTTAATGTGAAATTATTTTCGTGGCGTTCTTGGTGGCTTAGGCGCCTTAGGCGGCTTTGGTGGTGCGTTAGGATCGTTATTGCTGATAAACTCCTTATTGGCCAGTAACTGTGCATCCTCCGGTTCAAGCATCAGGGCTTTATCCAAATAAGTTAAGGCTGATGCTTTATCTTTTTTCTGGTTGTAATAATATTCAATAAAAAACCTGTAGGCGCCTGAAAGCTGGTTTTTTACTTTTGATTTATCAGGAGCTGCTTCACCCAACTCCACCACTTTTGTATAAGCTGTTACAGCAAGCCCTAAAACACCTGTACTGTCTTTTGCCTGTAAGGATTTGCCTTCCATATAAAAGCCAAACACATCGGTAGGATATTTGGTTTCATACAGTTGATAATAATACGCTGCAGAATCGTAATTACCGGCACGGTAATAATTATATGCAGTATTGTGAATATCTACATTAGTATAGTTTCTTTTTAGGTCAAGCACTTTTTTATACCATTCTGCTGCTTCTTTATACCTTTTTTGGTTATCAAATGCCTGGGCCATTCCCTTAAGATAAGAAACCTTATTGGCTTCAATACTGTCCATATCTACTGCTTTTAAAACATACATGGCTGCTTTATCTTCATTGCCCGGCAGCTTTAATAATATTGCAGAGTAGGCCGCATAATCGCCACCGCCAATTTTATCCGAAATTTGATTTTTAAAATATTCTTCAAATAATGCCTTTGCATTTTCACGGTATTTAATTGCAGCAGCAGTATCCTTTGCTTTTAATGATGCATTTTCTAACTTATCATTGGCATATGCTTTTAACCCGTATAAATTAGGGTATGGGCTTGAGCCTTCTGCAGCTATACAAGCATCTGCAGCTTGAATAGATTCCAGGAAAAAACCCTGTGCGTACTTCATTGATGCTTTATAAAAACAAGCTTTAGGGTCATCATCAGAGTTTGCCAGCCATTTATTGAGATATTCGGCAGATTTATTAACATCAATATTATAATAATAATTATATAGAGTTGCGTACACCGGTGCATAAGCAGGGTCTTTGGCAATGGCATCGTTATAATATTTTAAATACAAGGGTTCCTGTGCCACACCCTGAGTTTGATATACCCGGCCGGTGCGGTAAATAGCCCTTGCATAATTAGGGTCGAGCCTTAGCGCTTCATTGTAAGAAACTACGGCATTGCCACCATCGGCAAATTTACGGTAAGCATCCCCAAGGTTTGCCAAAACTTCGGGGTCATTAAATTTTTTAATTTGTGTTGCCTGCTTTAATTTTTGAATGGCATAATTTGCATCGCCGTTTTTACTGTCGGGGTTGCCATTGGCATAACCCACGGCATTGAGTACATCTATTCTTTTGCCTTCGCTTAGTGAAATTGCCGTTTCAAAATGGTTGCGGGCATCTGCAGATTTTCCTTCAATTAATTCCACATGGCCCACACCTGCCAATACCAGCGGACTATTGGGGCTGGTTGCCAGTTTTTCCAGGTATAATTTTTTGGCACCGGCATAATCTTCAAGCCCAATATAAGCCTGTCCCAGGTAGTAAATAGCTACTTCGTTTAAAGGCTCTTTATCTACTATCTGCTTAAACAAATCCCTGGCGCTTTGATACCTTTCATAATACAAAAACTTTTTACCCTGCTCCATACTTTGGGCAAAGTTTACCTGCACAAAGCATAAGAAGAATAAAAAAAGACAAGCTGTTTTAAGTTTGTTCATCGTTGGTTATGTTTTGTTTTAAGATTAGACTGTTGCAATGTCTGGTAAAAATATAAAAAAACGTTAAGGAGCTTGTTAATTTTCAGGAATTTTCTCGTTTACCTTTACTGCCCTTACATCAAACTGCATTACGGGCACCAGGTAAGCCCTCCTAAATATTAATTGCCCCCGTTCAAATTTTAAAAACCCGGTAAAATCGGTTCCCAGCCCCAAATGGGTTTCATTAATAATATAATATATTCCTCTTACTAATGGGTAGTGCTTACTGCTGATGCTTTGTTGCATCGGTTTTACAAATGGCGAATCGGGGCAAATAGTACACTGCACATATGCCATTTTTACTTTTTTAAGTTTATTTATCTGTGCAGTATCTTCCGGGTTGCCTATATGGCTAAAACCCACCAGGCCAATAGCATTTGGGGTTTCTGCAATGTAATCAATTACTTCATCGCTGTTTTTTGCCGCTTTTACTACCGTGGTATCAAATTTATTTCCTTTTAAAACAGAGTCCAAAATAAAACGAACAGTTCCGGTGGTATTTACACCATCGAAAACAATTTTTTGTTGTCTGTTAATTTTCCCTTCCATTTGAAGTTTTAACCTGTTTAGCGTAAAAAGACTGTCGCTGCTTTTTGCATTTACCAAAACCACTACAGCATCCAGCGCCACTATGTTCCATCCGGGCACATAATTCATGTTATTTTTAAAATAGTCTTCTTCCTTGTCATTTAATCCACGGCTTACTATAATGAGTCTTGTAACCGTATCTTTCCATAAATCTTTAAAGCATTCAGCCTCGGGTTTATAATGTGCAATTATTTTTGAATCGGGAAAAGATGCTTCGTACATTTTTATTTGTTCCTCTATTACCGGCTTAAAAGATTCATCAACACTAATGTTTATTGTTCCATGCCCGGGTGTATCATAAGCTTTTTTATCCTTTTCGGAATTATTACATGACATAATAAGGCAGTAGGCAAAGCCGGCAATAACCATAGGGTATCTTAGTATAAGTATCATTAATTTTTCCTGAAATAATTTTGCTTTACTCCACGGTAAACCCTAAACACACCATATATGACACAAATACCACCCAGTAATTTCATAGTGCTATCATCCAGGTTTACATCAAACCTTGTTTCAAAATACTTATTAAAAAAAAGGAAAACACCCATTGCCGTCCATAGCAAGCCCATACCCAGGTCCATAATACTCCGCATCCTGGCGTAGCCACGGTCTCTTTTATTGAGCTCGTCATTATCAAATTCTTCCAAAGCCATTTTTTAAAGTTTAGAACAGGCAATTTACAACTTTTAATTTTTTTGATTTAAAATCTAAAGTCCAAAAATATCTTAGCCAAAAGCATGCTCCATTTTAATCAAATTTCTTACTCATTATTCTAATCTGAAAATGTATCAATAAGATACAATTTGTTTAAGATTACATAACTATTATTGCTCAATATTTACGTGTTGTCTGCAAAAATAAGCAGTTACATAAACACACGGAACCATCTAAATAAGCACTTTTGACAGCATTTTGGCAAACCTTATCTTTGCCGGATGAAAATTTTAATGGTTTGCCTGGGAAATATTTGCCGTAGCCCTTTGGCAGAAGCTGTTTTAAGAAAAAAAGTTCGGGATGCCGGGCTCAATTGGTTTATAGACAGTGCAGGAACAAATGGATTTCATACCGGCGAAGCGCCCCATCATTTTACGCAAAAAGTGGCAAAAGCAAACCATATAGACATTAGCAACCTAAGGGCAAGGCAATTTACGGCCCTCGATTGTGAATTGTTTGATAAAATATATGTAATGGCTGCAGATGTGCTGGAAGAAGTTAAAGAAATTGCTGGCAAACAATTTAACCCCGGAATGACAGATTATTTTTTAAACGAACTCCACCCCGGAAGAAATGAAGATGTTTTTGACCCCTGGTATGGCGGTTACGATGGATTTGAAAAAGTGTACCAGCTTATTGACGAAACCTGCAATGCCATTCTTAAAAGTTATTTTACAGCACTTAAAACAACACAAGCCCAACTATAAATGACGAGGCCAACTTTACCACAGGGAATGAGGGACTTTTCTGCAGAAACAGTGCAAAAAAGGGCATACATTTTCAACACAATCAAATCTGTTTTTGAATTGTATGGGTTTCAGCCATTGGAAACGCCGGCAATGGAAAACCTGGAAACCCTCATAGGCAAATATGGCGAAGAAGGCGATAAACTCATTTTTAAAGTATTGAACAACGGGCTCAGCGACCCCAAAAATATTGACAAGGCAAAAGAAGGTTTTGAAAAATTATTGTTGGGAAAAAATACAAACGCACTTACCGAAAGGGCTTTAAAATACGACCTTACCATACCCTTTGCCCGCTATGTTGCCATGAACCACAAGCAACTTAACTTTCCGTTTAAGCGCTATCAACTGCAACCCGTTTGGCGTGCAGACAGGCCGCAAAAGGGCCGATACAGGGAGTTTACCCAATGCGATGCAGATGTTGTAGGCAGCAATTCCTTATGGAACGAAACAGAGCTTGCATTAATTTACGATACCGTTTTTAAACAACTTGGCCTTAAAGAATATACTCTTAAAATTAACCACCGCAAGATTTTAGCAGCGCTTGCCGAAAAATGTGGCGGCTTTGAAAAATTAACTCCCATAAGCAATGCCATAGATAAGCTGGATAAAATTGGGCTTGAAAAAGTAATAGAATTATTGGGGGCAAATCTTGATGCGACGCAGGTAAAGCTTGTGGGGGAATATTTGCAGATAAGCGGAACCAATCAAGAAAAATTATTGAAAATAGAAAAGCTGTTTTTAGGAAATGCTGGTGCCAAAATGGGCGTTAATGAAATAAGGCATATCCTTTCCAAAGCAAATGCGGCAAATATTGAAATAGATTTTACCCTTGCCCGTGGGCTCGATTATTATACCGGTATCATTTTTGAAGCTAAAGCGCCTGAAATGGTAAATATGGGAAGTATTGGCGGTGGAGGGCGCTACGATAACCTTACCGGCCTCTTTGGTGTACCCGATATTCCTGGCGTGGGAATTAGTTTTGGTGTTGACCGTATTTTTGATGTAATGGAAGAACTCAACTTATTTCCTGCAACCATTCAGCAACAAATAAAAGCTCTATTTTTTAACCTGGGCGAAAAAGAAACGGAAAAAGCTTTTGAAACCGCACAGCTTCTTCGTAGCCAGGGTATCGCTTGTGAAATATATCATGAACAGGCCAAAATGGACAAGCAGTTTAAATATGCCGAAAAGAAACAGATTCCTTACGCCATTATTATTGGAAGCCGGGAGTTGGAAAGCGGAAACGCTGTTATTAAAAATCTTCAAAAAGGAGAACAACAACTGTTATCTTTGACAGATTTGGTACCTTTTTTTAAATCAGTTTAAATAGCCTTAAAAATTATTCACTTAACAAATTTTAAATTTAAAATGAAACAGCAACGTTTTCTTTCTTTTGTAATACTTGCATTTTTATCAGTTATGGTTTTTTCCTGCAAAAAATCAACAAACACTATTGGGTTAACGATACCCAGGGATGCAATGTTTGCCTTTTATGCAGATGGCAAATCGCTGAACACAAAATTGCCCTGGGATTCCATTAAAAACAATGCTGCAATAAATGAATTGCTTAGGGATAGCAGCCTTTCTGCAGTAGCCAAAGCCGCAATTGAAAACCCCGAAAGCACAGGTATAGATATCAATACCGATTTTTTATTTTTTATAAAAAGCGACTCAAGTGGCGGCTACGCTGCTCTAGAAGGCAATTTAAAAGATGCCGCTAAATTTAAAAGCTTCATCAGCGCTGCTTACCCTGGCATTACCCATGCAGAAAAAGACGGCGTACATTTTTACAGCAAAGACCAAATTACGGCCTCGTACAAAGAAAACCGTTTTATTATTGCCGGCGAATTACCAGAGTTCAATAAACGCAATAAGGCTTTTAATTATGCAGAAAATGATACTGCAGCAAAGCCTATGCATGTTTCAAAAATGGATTTAAATGCACTGGTTGCTTCTCTTTATACAATTAAAAACAAAGAAAGCCTTGGCACCGATAGCAGGTTTACTGCCGTAACCCAATTAAAAGGCGATATACATTTTTGGTTCAATGGAGAGGCTTTTATGAGCAGCAATATAGGCACTATGGCAGCCGTAATGCCCATGCTCAATTTATCGAAACTGTACAATGGCAATGCATCCGGCGCAGCAGTAAATTTTGACGATGGAAAAATTACTGCACAAACTTTATCTTTTGCAGGCAAAGAAGTAGAGGACCTCTGGAAAAAATACAAAGGCTCAAATGTTAATGAAGACCTGCTCAACCGCATCCAAAGCAATGATATTACCGGCTTTATTACTTTAAACTTTAAGCCTAAAGGCCTTGAAGAACTAATAAAATTAACTGGCGTTGACGGCCTCATCAATATGGGTCTTGCAGAAGCAGGCATTAACCTTGATGATTTTATAAAAGCCAATGGCGGCGATGTATTATTTGCCGCAACCGATTTTAAAAAAGATACTTCCGGAAGGCAGGATGCAAATTTTGTATTTGCCGTTTCTATTGGTGATAAAGTTTCATTTAAAAAATTAATTGATGCCGGCAAAAAAACCGGCGGTATGGGCGCTTCATCAAAAGTCGCCTACAACTCCAATGATAAATATTTTGCCATTGGCAACAACAAACCCTATATAGATAAATTTATTGCAGGCGGAAAAACAGACATGCCGTTCCTGGGCAAAATTTCCGGTAACCCGATGGGTGGCTATATTAGCCTCCAAAAAATTATTGGTTCCATGCAATCCGGCAATTATTTAGATTCCTTGGAAAGGGAAGGACTGATATTGGCCAAAAAATATTGGGACTATGCCTTAATGAACGGGGGCAAAATGAATGGCCATGCTATGGAAGGCTATTTTGAAGTAAACTTTGTAGATAAAAAAACCAACAGCTTAAAACAATTGAACCAATTTATGGTGGCTGCCTACAACCTCGAAAAATTAAGAAAAGAAAAATTAGATGCACAATACGGGCCAGTTACCGATGTTATTATTACGCCTGTACCTCCTTTAGATACAACCGAAGTTGCAATTCCGCCTGCTCCTTCTTCTAAATAAATAAAACAATTTTTAATAACCGCCAATAGCAATATTGGCGGTTTGTAATATACTACTGTACATGCAAATAATTCTCAACGAAGTTGCCCCGGTTTTTATGGATCAAAGCGCCTTTTCCCAGTCTGATATTTGGGGCAAAAAAGTAGTAATAGAAAAAGGTGAGCGGTTACAAATTGTTGCAGCAAGCGGTAGCGGAAAAACTTCTCTTATTAATTTCATGTACGGCCTGCGGAAAGATTTTAAAGGCGATATTATTATTAACCAAAAAAATACCCGTCAATTCACAGCCGAAGACTGGGCAACATACCGCTCAGCGCATATCAGCATTATGTTCCAGGATCTGCGCTTGTTTCCACTCCAAACCGGCAGGGAAAATATAGAAATTAAAAGGAAACTCAACCCGTTTAAAAGCCCTGAAGCTTTGGAGTTAATGAGCAATGGATTGGGGATACAAAACAAATTAAACCAGCAGGTGCAAATTTGCAGTTATGGAGAAAAGCAGCGCATAGCAGTGGTGAGGGCGCTTCAGCAACCTTTCAATTTTATTTTACTTGATGAACCCTTTAGCCACCTGGATGACAATAACCGCAAAAAAGCCATGCAGCTTATTGAAGAAGAAGCCACACAACGTAATGCAGCCATTATACTAGCGGATTTAAAACCTATTGAATTTTTCAATGCCCAACGAACCTTATACATGTGAAAAAAGATATTTCCTATAAAACTATTGCCCGCTTACTCAATACCGGAGAAAACCGTTTGTCAAAAATTGGAAGCTATACCGGCCTTGGCGTAGGCATGTTGTTATTATTCTGCTGCGCCCAAATGTTTATTAACCTGCAGCAATTAATAAAAGATAAAAACCTGCGCAAAAACGGCTTCGATTATATCTCCATCTCCAAAAATATTACCAACCAAAATATGGGCGGCGACAACCGGTTTAACAAAGCCGATATTGAAGCCTTAAAAAAACAACCTTTTATAACTGCTGTTGCACCTTTAATCAGCAACCAGTTTAGGGCAAAAGCAAGCGCCGGAAATATCCTGCCATTTAGTACCGATCTTTTTTTAGAATCCATTGACGATGAATTTATAGATACACTCCCACCCGGTTTTAAATGGCAGCCCGGGCAAGTAGATGTACCCATCATTTTTTCGTCGGATTACCTGGAAATCTATAATGTATTTGCGCCAGCACAGGAACTGCCGCAATTAAGCCAGGCAACCATACAAAGCGTTAATATCACACTGGAATGTTTTTCACCATTGGGTATCCAATCTTTTCGTGGGCATATTGTAGGCCTTAGTGACAGGATAAATTCTATACTGGTTCCAAAATCTTTTCTTACCTGGGCTAACTTACATTACGGCAATTCCGAAAACCCCGAAGCTTCGAGGCTTTACCTAAAAACCAACGATGCCAACAACGCTGATTTACTTAATTATTTACAACAAAAAGATTACCGGGTAAATAAAGATAAAACCAAGTTTGGCCGGGTGAAACAAGTATTGCAGGCCGTTTTAAGTGGTATGGCCGTATTTTCTGTTTTGGTGATACTGCTGGCTATGCTGCTGTTTTCTTTTTACCTGCAGCTCATGATTGCCCGCAGCAAAGACAATTTGCAATTGTTGGTTACGCTCGGTTATTCTCCTCAATGGCTGGGGAAAACGGTATCACAAAAATGGGTTCCTGTGTATGCCATTATTATTTTAATTGCGTTGGCAATAACACAAATATTTCATTTAATTTTCAGGCAGGGCATTTTTAATGGAGTAGAATTATTACCGCTATATATCCATTGGATGGTAGCTGCACTTGCTGTAGTACTGTTCCTTATTTGTATATACACAAATGAGAGGATGGTTAATAAACTAATAAGGAAATTATAATTAAACTGATTTCAAATGTAAAGAACGTTATGAAAAGTTTATTGCGTATTTAAACCGATTCATAAATTATTGCAGCACCCTGCCCTACTCCTACGCACATTGTAGCAAGGCCAATCTTGCTTTTTCGTCTTTTCATTTCATGCAATAAAGTAGTGCTAATTCTTGCACCGCTGCAACCCAATGGATGGCCAAGTGCTATGGCGCCGCCGTTTACATTTACTTTTTCAAGGTCCAATCCCAGGTCGTGTATGCAGGCAATGCTTTGAGCAGCAAAAGCCTCATTTAGCTCAATTAAATCCAGGTTATTTATAGTAAGCCCGGCACGGTCAAGCGCTTTAAGGGTGGCAGGTACCGGGCCAATACCCATTACGGAAGGCTCTACACCGGCAACTGCCATAGATTTTATTTTTGCCATTGGCGAAAGGCCATACTTAATAACTGCATCTTTGCTTGCAAGCAATAAAGCTGCTGCACCATCATTTATTCCGCTGCTGTTACCGGCTGTTACTGTTCCGTTTTTTAAAAAAGCAGGTTTTAACTGGCCAAGTTTTTCCAGGGATGATTCCCGTGGATGTTCATCTTTTTCAAAATCAACTAAGTCTTTACCTGCTGTAATTTGAAGTGGCACAATTTCATCTGTCCATCTTTTTTCTTTAAATGCGGTTGCATATTTTTGCTGGCTTTCCAAAGCAAATTCATCTTGTGCATGTCGGCTGATATTCCATTGTTTTGCCACATTTTCTGCGGTTTCTCCCATAGTATAGGGATAATACAGGGTTGATAAATTATTATTTACAAAACGCCATCCCATGGTAGTATCAAAAATTTCAGGTTTCCTGTCAAATGCATTTGAAGCCTTTGGCATTACAAAAGGCGCTCTTGTCATACTTTCCACACCGCAGGCAATTATAAGATCGCCATCGCCGCAGGCAATTGCCCTAGCGGCATCCATAATTGCCTGCAGGCCGCTTGCACAAAGCCTGTTTACCGTAACTCCGGCAACCGTAGAAGGCAGGCCCGCAAGTAAAGCCGACATTCTTGCTACATTGCGGTTATCTTCACCGCTTTGATTGGCAGCTCCGGCAATAACATCTTCAATGGCAGTTACATCAATTGCATTATTACGCAGCAATAATGCTTTAATTACATGGGCCAGTAAGTCATCGGGGCGAACCGTACTTAATGCCCCTCCATATTTTCCAATTGCTGTACGTACTGCATCTATTACAAAAACTTCCTGCATACTTATTAAAATAGGCTTTTAAATTACCTTATCCATAACAAAGAAAGCCAAAATTCCCCAATATCAGGCTATCCGTATCTTTGCGCCATGGATTACCCCAAAAACATTAGGGAACTGGGTTTAGACCAGTTAAAAGAGTACTTTATATCTATTGGCGACAAAAAATTCAGGGCCATGCAGACCTACGAATGGCTCTGGAAAAAAAATGCCCGTAAATTTAGTGAAATGACTAATCTTTCGCTGGATTTAAGGCAAAAACTGGAAGCCGATTTTGAATTAAACAGCATTAGCACCGACCTTGTTCAAAATAGCGCCGATGGAACCGTAAAAATGCGCTTTCGCACATTTGATAACCATTTACTGGAAGGCGTAATAATCCCAACTGAAAAAAGGTTTACCGCCTGCGTTTCTTCTCAAATAGGTTGCAGCCTCAGTTGTAGCTTTTGTGCTACCGGCCGTATGGAAAGAAAACGCAACCTTAGTTTTGAAGAAATCTACGACCAGGTTGCCATACTTAATGAGCAATCAATTAAAAGCTTTGGCTCAGGGCTTACCAATATTGTATTTATGGGCATGGGCGAACCTTTACTAAATTATAAAGATGTACTTAAAGCCATTGAAAGGATTACGTCTTCAGACAGTTTTGGCATGAGCCCAAAAAGAATTACCGTATCTACTGCTGGTGTAGCTAAAATGATAAAAAAACTGGGCGATGATGGCGTAAGGTTTAACCTGGCTTTATCGCTGCATGCCTCAAACGATATTAAACGCAACGAAATAATGGATATTAATGAAACCAATAACATTAAATCCCTTACAGAAGCGCTCAATTATTTCTATGCAAAAACCAAATCGGCCATTACCCTGGAGTATGTTTTATTAAATGGCGTAAACGATAGCCTGCAGGATGCTAAAGAACTGGCAGAAATTTATAAAAGGATTCCGGTGCATACCATTAATGTAATTGAATATAACACAGTAGATGGAATTGCTTTTACTAAATCAGACGAAAATAATACAGAAGCTTTTGTAAAATACCTCTCTGGCCGCAAGGTAAATGTGCATATTAGGCGAAGCAGGGGAAAAGATATTGATGCTGCCTGTGGGCAATTAGCAAACAAATAGCACAATTGTATAATATTTTGTGAAGTTTATTCGTTTAACTTATTTTTAAGGGAAGCAATTAAACTGTTTAAAGAAAACCCAGTCTATAAAAACATAATTGATTAAATAAAACATCATGAAAAAATTACTTGCAATATCTTTTGTATTAACGGCATTCGTATTTGCATCTAGTGCACAGGTGCATCGGCAATCCAAAGGCATTCAAAAAGGCAGCAGCCAGCATATGAATAAAAAAATGGAGGGCCTTAATCTTACCGAAAGCCAAAAAGCGGATATTAAAAAAATAAGGGAAGAACAAAAATCCCAAATGGAAACTTTAAAATCCTCGGGGCAGTCGCAGGAAGATATTCAAAAGCAAAGAAAAGCCATAATGGAAACTTACAGAACCAAAGTGCAGACAGTACTTACCACTGAGCAAAAAGAAAAAATGAAGGAGCAAAGACTCAATAAAAAAGAAAATAAAAGGCAAAAAGCCGAAAAACTCAAACAGGACCTAAACCTAAGTAACGACCAGGCGGTAAAAATGCAATCCATTAATGCCAACACTCAATCAAAACTTCAGGAAATCCGCTCCAACAATTCGCTAACACCTGTACAGAAAAAAGAACAAATAAAAGCCCTGCACCAACAAACCGTAGCCGACCGTAAAAGCATCCTTAATGAAGAACAAATAAAGAAAATGGAAGAAATGAAAAAAGACAAAATGCAGAACGGTGACTCCCAAAAAAGGAAGTTTAGATGAAATAAATAATTAACCTCTTAATAAACCATATTACCTCAAACCGCCTTTACCTTGTAAGGGCGGTTTTTAAATTGAGCAAACAACTGTTTTGCTTATTAATAATTTTTGCATTGCCACAAAGGTTTAGCAATTTGCAGATAAATAAAGGTAAATGCAAATAAGCCAGCCGGCAAATATTATACCCGACAGAAACCAAGCCTTAAATGAAATTTTAACTGCTGGTACACTTTGGGATATTATTGTAATTGGTGGCGGCGCAACAGGCTTAGGAACAGCCCTGGATGCCGCAGCAAGAGGTTATAAAGTATTGCTGCTGGAGCAATGTGATTTTGCAAAAGGAACATCGGGCAAAAGCACAAAACTCATACATGGCGGAGTAAGGTACCTGGCGCAGGGAAATTTTAAACTGGTTAGGGAAGCCAGTATAGAAAGGGGTTTATTATGCAAAAATGCAGCACATCTGGTAGAAAATAAAACTTTTATAGTTCCCGTTTATACCTTTTTAGATGCTATAAAATATAGAATTGGATTAAAACTTTACGATTGGGTTTCGGGCAAATACAGCCTTGGCCCTTCCTATTTTTTAAACAGCAAAAAGGCAAAGGAAATTTTACCTGCTGTAATTACAAAAAACTTAAAAGGCGCAATACTCTACCACGACGGGCAATTTGACGATAGCCGCCTTGCCATAAACCTCATGCAATCTATTTGGGAAAATAATGGTGTTGCTTTTAACTATGTACAAGTGAAAAAGCTCAACAAAAATGAAGAAGGGAAAATTTGCGGATTACAGGCCATTGATTTGGAAACAGGCAAAGAATTTTCATTTATGGCTAAGGCAGTAGTGAATGCAACAGGTGTGTTTACAGATAATATACTGCAAATGGATAGTGCAGGCCAGGCGGTAACCATAGCGGCAAGTCAGGGTGTGCATCTTGTATTACCCAAATTTTTTTATGGATCCGATAAAGCCATGCTCATACCCAAAACCAGCGATGGCAGAGTTTTATTTATTGTTCCCTGGCACCAAAATATTTTGGTGGGTACAACAGATACTCCAGTTGATACCATCAGCATTGAACCCAAAGCTTTAGAAGAAGAAATTGAATTTATTTTAAAAACTGTATCGGCATATTTAATAAATAAACCAGGCAAAAAAGATGTACTTAGTGTTTTTGCAGGCTTAAGACCATTAGCCGTATCCAACAAGGGAAATAAAAAAACAAGGGAAATTTCAAGGAGCCATAAAATAATTGTATCCAAGTCCCAACTCTTTAGCATCATTGGCGGCAAATGGACCACCTACAGGTTAATGGCCGAGGAAATGATTGACACTATTGAAAAAAAAATGAAATGGCCACACAAGAAAACTATTACAAAAAACCTTTCCCTGCATGGCAACCAGCAAAGTACCAATAGGAGCAATCCCCATTATTATTATGGCACAGATATAAACAATATTGATTGGGATGGAGAATGGATAAGCAAGCCCTTAAACATTTGCAGCAGCCAGGTAAAATGGGCTGTTCAGCAAGAAATGTGCCGTACCATTGATGATTTTTTGAGCCGCCGTACAAGGGCTTTATTACTGGATGCAGCAGAAAGCATCCGCATAGCGCCAACGGTTGCACTGCTAATGGCAAAAGAATTAAACCATGATGAAATTTGGATAAAAGAACAAGTGGCATTATACTATTCCGTTGCCCAATTTTATTTACTGCACTAATGAGAAAGCATACCGGTATTTTTTAAAAAATTACAGTACATTTAGCATACAATCATTTTTAATGGCTGATTATATCCTTTCCTTCGACCAGGGAACAACCAGTTCAAGAGCAATTGTATTTAACAAAAAAGCAAATATTGTTTCTATTGCCCAAAAAGAATTTACACAAATATTTCCCCAGCCGGGCTGGGTGGAACATGATGCCAATGAAATTTGGAGCACTCAAATTAGTGTGGCTGCAGAAGCGATTGCCAAGGCCGGTATCCCTGTAAATAATATTGCAGCCATTGGCATTACCAACCAGCGGGAAACAACGGTGGTTTGGGATAAAAAAACCCATCAACCCATTTGCCATGCCATTGTGTGGCAGGACAGGCGCACAGCAACCTATTGTGACGAACTGAAAAAGGCCGGGAAGCATAACCTGATTTTTCAAAAAACCGGACTGGTTACCGATGCTTATTTTTCTGCAACAAAACTTAAATGGATTTTAGATAATATTAAAGGCGCAAGGCAAAAAGCAGAAAATAACGAACTCTGCTTTGGCACTGTGGATAGCTGGCTGCTATGGAAGTTAACTAACGGAAAAGTACATGCCACAGATGTAAGTAATGCAAGCCGCACTATGCTGTATAATATTTATGAATTGCAATGGGACGAGGAATTACTTCAACTATTTACTATCCCAAAAACCATTTTACCAGAAGTAAAAAGCAGCAGTGAAATTTACGGGCATACTTCAAACATACTCAATGCACAATCCATACCGGTTAGTGGAATTGCAGGCGATCAGCAGGCTGCACTTTTTGGCCAAATGTGTTTAGAACCCGGAATGGTGAAAAACACTTATGGCACAGGTTGCTTTATGCTAATGAATACAGGCAGCAAACCTGTAACTTCTAAAAACAACCTATTAACTACTATTGCCTGGAAAATAAAAGACGATGTACAATATGCTTTGGAAGGAAGCGTATTTATTGGAGGTGCAGTGGTGCAATGGCTAAGAGATGGATTAAAACTTATTCAATTCTCTGGTGAAGTAGAAGCCTTAACCTCAAAGGTGCAGGACAATGGCGGCGTTTACTTTGTACCGGCTTTTACCGGCCTTGGAGCGCCTTACTGGAACCAATATACAAAAGGAATTATTACCGGCATTACAAGAGGAACAACAGATGCACATATTGCACGTGCTGCTGTTGAAAGTATCGCATTTCAAAGTATGGATTTATTAAAAGCTATGGAAGCAGACGCCGGGCTCACTATTAAAGAACTTAGGGTAGATGGTGGCGCAACCATCAACAATTTGCTCATGCAGTTTCAAAGTGATATGGTAAATACAAAAGTGATAAGACCAAAAGTAACCGAAACCACTGCTTTGGGCGCTGCTTACCTTGCCGGCCTTGCTGCAGGTTTTTGGAAAGATGTTCAGGAATTACAGCAACACTGGCAAACTGAAACTATTTTTTCTCCATCATTTAATGAAACTACCCGAAAAGCCTTACAAGCGGGCTGGCAAAAAGCCATAAGGGCAGCGTTAACTGAATAATTTATATACCAAAAACATTTTAAACATGACGGCAGCATTAGCAGAATTAACAGGTACAGCATTGCTGATTATTTTAGGCAATGGCGTTGTAGCCAATGTAGTACTCAACAAAACCAAAGGCAATAACAGCGGATGGCTGGTTATTACTTTCGGCTGGGCAATGGCATTATTTGTTGCTGTTTACACCTGCACCATGCTTGGTGGAAGCGGACACCTCAACCCTGCCGTAACCCTTGCTTTTACTTTTTTTGGTGATTTTGACAAAGCGCTTGTTGTTCCATATATTTTGGCGCAATTTGCCGGCGCTATTGCCGGTTCAATAATTGTGTGGATAGCCTATAAAACACATTATGATGCTACTACTGACCCCGAATTACTCAGGGCAACTTTTTGTACCGCTCCTAATATTTACAGCCCGGTAAATAATGCACTCACCGAGTTTATCGGCACTTTTATTTTAATGTTTGGCGTATTGGCCATTTCTCCAGCGGCATCTACATTAGGCACATTAGATGCCCTGCCGGTAAGCTTACTTTTATTGGGTATTGGCCTTTCGCTTGGCGGGCCTACAGGTTATGCCATCAATCCTGCAAGAGACCTTGGGCCAAGAATTGCCCATGCAATTTTACCCATAAAACATAAGGGCAACAGCGAATGGAATTATGCATGGGTACCAGTTGTAGCTCCTGTATTGGGGGCAATACTTGCTGCATTGGTTTTTAATTATGTAAAGTAAATGAAAGCTATACTCTATTCTAAATACAAATAACCTTTCCTAACTTTGCCCTTCACCTACTGTTGCAAAACAGCAAATACAATAAACATGAGCCAGGATCCATTCAAAAAGTTCAAAAACCCAAAAAAAAACAGTACCGTTAAAGAAGAATTAAGGCAGGAGAAGAAAAAGTATAAAAAAGAAAGAGCTGCCTACTTTGATAAACTGAAAGAAGAAAAATACCAGAAAAAAAAGGGCACTTTCACTTCAGCCCAACCCATTAGCCAGTCTACACCTAAAGTAAGCAAGGATGCAAAATCTTCACATGAAGTAATGCCCTTAAATAAATTTTTGGCGCATTGCGGTATCTGCAGCCGCAGAGATGCAGTGCAACTTATTACCGAAGGCAAAGTAAAAGTTAATAAAACCGTAGTAACGGAGCCCGGCTATAAAGTACAAAAAGCCGATGAAGTAACTTATAACAACAAAAAAGTTTTTGTTACCAAAAACCTGGTTTACATTTTACTCAATAAACCCAAAGATTATATTACCACTACCGATGATCCGCAAGGCCGCAAAACTGTTTTGGAACTGGTAAAGGCATCGGGCCAGCAACGGGTTTACCCAATTGGCCGTTTGGACAGGAATACTTCGGGTGTATTGCTGCTCACCAACGATGGCGACCTTACCCAAAAGCTAAGTCACCCAAGCTACGAAGTAAAAAAAATTTACGAAGTAAAGCTGGATAAACCTTTAATAAAAAATGATTTCGACAAAATTTTAAAAGGCATAAAACTCTCTGATGGCCCTATTACTGCAGACAGCCTTGCCTATGCCGATAGTAAAGACAAATCTATAATTGGGATAGAAATTCACAGCGGCAGAAACCGTATTGTACGCCGCATATTTGAACACCTGGGTTACGATGTAAAAGGCCTGGACAGGGTGATGTATGCAGGCTTAACCAAAAAAAATGTAGAAAGGGGAAAATGGCGTTTTCTCAGTGAAAAAGAAATAAGGCTGTTGAAATACTTAAATGCTTCAAAAAAACCAGCCGTTGCAAAAAAATAATATTCAAACTATTTATGAGGATGAAAATATTGTAGGAGTAAACAAACCTGCAGGGTTACTTACTATCCCAGACAGGTTGCATTCAGAAAAATCACTGAAGGAAACCCTCATAGAAAAATATGGCGCTATTTATACCGTTCACCGTATAGATAAAGATACCAGCGGGCTCGTACTTTTTGCCAAAAATGAAAATACTCACAAATATTTATCACAGCTATTTGAAAACAGGCAGGTTCAAAAATTTTATTTAGGCATTGTTTTGGGAATGCCGCAAAGCAGTACGGGAATCATTGATGCGCCAATTGCCGAAAACCCCATTCATAAAGGCACCATGTATATTCACCGAAAAGGTAAGCCTTCCCAAACTTCTTACCAGGTTTTGGAAGCAAACCGGCATTTTTCTTTAGTGCAATTTGAACTGCATACAGGGCGAACACACCAAATAAGGGTGCACGCCAAAGAAATAGGCCATCCATTGGCATGCGATGCAATTTATGGCAATGCACTACCCGTTTATTTATCTTCAATCAAAAAAAAATATAAGCTAAGTAAAAATGAAGAAGCAGAAACGCCAATCATCAACAGGCTTGCCCTGCATGCTGCAAAATTAAATTTTAAGTTACAAAATGGCAAATATATCCAGCTTGAAACGCCTGTGCCAAAAGAATTCAGGGCGTTGATGCAACAGTTAAAAAAATTGCATTAAGCAACAGGGATTTCTTACAACAACATTGATATTTATATTTTACTGCTGTTTAACGGAATTGTTTTAAATTACCCTAATATTTTCTAAACCATGCAAACGGCTCCTAAAAAGGTTATTAACGGATGGGCTATGTACGACTGGGCCAACTCGGTTTACAACCTGGTAATAACTACAACTTTTTTCCCCATTTATTTTACAGAAATAACCCGGGCTCCACCTATGAATGGCACAGTACATATTGCAGGGCGATATTTTGTAAACACGGCGCTTTACAATTATGCATTGGCAGCCGCATATTTGATAGTGGCCATTTTAATGCCCATACTTACCGCAATAGCCGATGCAAGGGGAAACAAAAAGAAGTACATGCGTTTTTTCTGTTACATGGGAGCAATTTCCTGCAGTGCACTTTTTTTCTTTACGGGTAAAAATATTTCGTATGGGGTAATTTGTATGATGATGGCGGCAATAGGTTTTTACAGCAGCCTGGTGTTTTACAACTCCTATTTACCCGTAATTGCATCTGTAGAAGACAGGGACCGTATCAGTGCAAGGGGTTTTTCTTTTGGCTATATTGGCAGTGTAATTATGCAGTTGGTAGGTTTTTGCCTGGTAATATTCCATAAAGAAATACCATTCCTAAGTTCTGAAGCCGATGCGGTAAGGGCAACCTTTTTACTGGTAGGAATCTGGTGGATTGGCTTTGCTCAAATTCCATTCAGGCGTTTACCTAATCCTAAACCTGCCAATGAAGACTCTTTTAGAATAAATGTTTTTTCCAGCGGTTTTATTGAATTAAAAAAAGTGTTTGCACAGGTTAAAAAAATGAAAGTGATGCGCAGGTTTTTAGCCGCTTTCTTTTTTTATAATATGGGTGTGCAAACCGTAATGCTTGTAGCCAGTAATTTTGGCAGCAAGGTATTAAATTTACCCTCCACCAATTTAATAATAACCGTTGTACTCATTCAATTAGTAGCCATTCCTGGCGCTATTTTCATAAGCCGTTTATCTATGAGGTATGGCAATTTAAAAATTTTAATGGCCGTTGTATTACTTTGGGTAGGCTTATGTGTGTATGGATATTTTATGCAAACCGCCACAGATTTTTATATTCTTGCCATGATTGTGGGCCTGGTTATGGGCGGCATTCAGTCATTAAGCCGTTCTACTTTTAGTAAACTGATGCCCGAAACAAAAGACACCGCATCTTTCTTTAGCTTTTATGATATTACCGAAAAGATTGCCATCATCATTGGGCTTTCAACCTTTGCATTAATAGAAGAAAAAATAAATATGCGGAGTTCGGTTTTTTCTTTAATGATTTTTTTTAGCATAGGTTTTTTATTTTTGGCGTACGCTTTTAAAGGGCAAAAAAACGAACCCATATATTATGCATTATGAAATTATATAGTATCAATACCGGTTATTTTAAATTAGATGGCGGCGCCATGTTTGGCGTAGTGCCCAAGAGTATTTGGCACAAAATAAACCCTGCCGATGAAAACAATCTTTGTTCCTGGGCTTTGCGCTGCCTGCTAATTGAAGATGGCAAAAGGCTTACATTAATTGATAATGGCATTGGCGATAAACAGGATGAAAAATTTTTCGGCCACTACTATTTACATGGTAACGACACTCTGGATAAATCCCTGGCTGCCCATGGTTTTAGCAAAAATGATATTACCGATGTTATCCTCACCCATTTGCATTTTGACCATTGCGGCGGAAGTATAAAAAGAGATGGTGACAAATTGGTACCTGCATTTAAAAATGCCGTTTACTGGAGCAATGCACGCCATTGGAAATGGGCTACCGAACCAAACGACAGAGAAAAAGCTTCTTTTTTAAAAGAAAATATTCTACCTATTAAAGATAGCGGCCAGTTAAAATTTATAGAAGCCGATGGAAATAGTTTCCCGGAAAATATAATTATCCGACAGGTTTTTGGCCATACCGAAGCTATGATGCTGCCCCAAATAAGTTATAAAGGCAAATCTATTCTTTATATGGCCGACCTTTTGCCCTCTGCAGGCCATATTCCCCTGCCCTATATTATGGGTTACGATATGTTTCCATTAATCACCTTAAATGAGAAAAAATCATTTTTGATGGAGGCGCTTCAAAACGAATACATTTTATTTTTTGAACACGATCCAGCCATTGAATGTTGCAACCTCCAAATGAGTGATAGAGGCATTAGGATGAAAGATCAATTCCTTCTTTCTGCAATATAATTTTTTATTATCTCAGGCTAAGTAATGATGAAAGCGGATATTTTAAATTTTGATAGCCCATCATATCTATTACCACTTTACCTACCGATATAGGGCTTTCAACCCTAAGCAGTAACCGGTTATTATCATTACTTATCCATGCACTCATTTTTTCGCCGCCTTCAAATATGGTACCCTTAAGCAATAAAGGTTTTATTTTAAAAGCCGTAAACTTACCATAGCGTGTTTTCACTTTTTCTTTGCCCATATAGCGAATGTACATGTGGAAAATTTCATCATCCAAAAACATGTCAAACGGAATTTTATCGCCTGGTTTATATTTATTAAAATCAATATTACGGGAATAGTATACAGCGCTTACCACATCCTGCATGCAATCAGTAATTGAATAAACTCCTTTTGTACTGGTTGCCGTATTGGCTTCCTGGTTAAAGCTTACATTATTATATATTTTATGTCCGCCTTCATCTACATTTCGTATAAACTTATAAGGCAATAGTGTAGCGGTATCTGCATAGCTTTCATACCTGTCTCTCACCTTAAAAAAATTATCGAAAAATGCATACGTTTTGCCTTCACCCACATAATGATAAACAGGTTTTCCATTATATCTTTCTAATGTAGTGGTAAAAGTAGCTTCACCAGCACCAATATATCCGCCAAGTGCACTATAATACACTTTCATCAATATCTTTTCGTTTGCTTTAAAAGTAGTATTCCGTATGCCGCAATAATCGCTACCGCTTTGGCTATGGGAAGCCTGTATTGGGGCAACGGTAAAACCTGCGATTGTAAAAAAAGCAACAATCGCTAAAGATGGTTTTGTAAGGGCTTTAATCATTTTCTTTAATAATTTTTACTTTTAATATTAATATGCTGCCTATTATAGCAGGTAACACAAGATTTATTAACCATATACCAAATGAGGCTACTTCTATACCCAGTATATTGGCGCTAAATACCTGCAATAACTGAACACTTGCAGCGGCCCTAATAGGCAACTCGGTAAACCCTATAGTAGGGGTAAATGCCAGCAATAAATAATAAACTGCCAATAACCAAAAACAAACAACCGGGTGGATATTAACCTGCAAAACATGCAATAAAAGCATGTACTGCAATATAAACACCAGGTACCTAAAAATTGATAAAAATAATATCCTTAACAATTGTTTACGGTTAAAATCACTGAGGTGCTCTATATACTTAACAAGTTTTTTAAAAACACCTGCCCTGTTTATTAATGTTACCAAAAAACCTGCTCTCAGGTATAACAATAATAACCCAATACATACTAAGACAGATATATAAAGCAAAATGTTTAACAAAAAAGGCGATAAAATAATATTTAACATTTTACCTTGCCCGCCTATAAACCTAAAATACACTAAACCTGCCGTACCCATTAGCAAGGTTACAAACAGTTGGCTCATACTACCCAAAATAGTATGAGATATTGCTTTAAGCCTGTTATTTTCATTTATATATAAAATTCTTCCGCCGTATTCGCCTATTCGGTTGGGTGTAAGCATGGTAATACTGCAGCCAGCAAGTACACTTTTAAATGCGGTTAAAAAGGATAGTTTTTCAAGTGGCGCCATCAACAATTGCCATTTACGGGATTCTAATGCCCAGTTTACCAGCATTAATAAAACCACAAGCCACAAAAGCGGGTTGTGTACCGAATCTTTAATATGCTGCCAGCGAAGGTCAAAGTCGGGTTGCAGATACACTTTTTTATATAATATCCAGCATAATAAAATGAATACTACGGGGCCCAAAAACCAGTTAATTAATATTTTAATATTTTTATGCAGTCAAATAGTAATTTAATTCGGTAAAAATAAGTTCCTCCTTGCAAAAAACATCAAAAATCATTTTAGGTATTGATCCCGGCACGGTAATTATGGGTTACGGGCTCATTAAGTTAACCGGAAATCAAATGGAGCTAATAGAAATGGGAACCCTGAAATTTTCTGCAAAACTGGAACCTTATGAACGGTTAAAAAAAATTCAGCAAAAAATAACAGAAATTATACAGATGCAAAAGCCGGTGTGCATGGCAATTGAAGCGCCCTTTTTTGGAAAAAATGTTCAAAGTATGCTCAAGTTGGGCCGGGCACAAGGTGTAGCCATTGCTTCGGCAATGCATGAAGGAATAGATGTTTTTGAATACGCTCCAAAAAAAATAAAACAATCGGTAACCGGAAACGGAAATGCAGGCAAAGAACAGGTTTATAAAATGCTCCAGCATTTGCTGCAACTAAAAAACAAGCCGGCCAGCTTTGATGCTTCAGATGCATTGGCAGTAGCCGTATGCCACCATTTTCAAAATTGCGGCATACATAACAATGCCATAGCAAAATCCAAAGACTGGAAAGATTTTCTGCAAAAAAACCCGGAAAGACTAAAGAAATAATTGATTGGGCAACCTACTCTATTAACTGGTTTTTCATGGCATAAAATACCAGACCCACAGAGTTTTTAACGCCAAAGCGCTCCATGAGCCTGTCTTTAATAGCCTCAACGGTTCGGGCGCTAATATCCATTTTTTGGGCTATTTCGCTGGCTGTAAATTCCATACATACCAGCGTAAGCACTTCTTTTTCTCTTTCGGAAAGCACAACTTCGGAGCTTAAAGAAGGATTAAATTTTTGCTTGCTGTAATTCTTCTTTATTAAAACTTTATTTACAAATGGGTTGAGGTAAAAACCGGTACGCATTACATCTACTATGGCCCGCCTTATTTCGGCAGGGTCGGTACTTTTTAATAAATAACCAGATGCGCCACAATCCATAAGATGGCCTACAAAACGGTCGTCTTCATACATGGTGAGTATAATTACCCTAATGTTGGGATAAAGCTTTGTAATAGTTTTAGTGGCATCTATACCGTCTTTAACCGGCATTTTTAAATCGCAAAGAATTACATCGGGGTTGCCTTCGGGAATTTTTTGCAGGAGCTCTTCGCCATTTTCTGCTTCAAATACAAACTCAAGGTTTGTATAGGGGCGTAACGACAGTATTACTCCTTTACGGAATATTTTATGGTCATCGGCAATGGCTACTTTTATAGTTTCGGGGGTCATACGCTTAGCGTAAAAATAGGAACAAGTTTACAAAAAAAAAATTTTATAATCTTGTCTTACCTTGAAAGTTATACTGAACCGGAAAAATGAATATCTTAAAACCTATACAATTAAGGATAATTCCTGCTCATATTCCCGTGGAATTTCGAGGGTAATTTTGTAATAAGTATGGCTTTGGTCTATTTCAAACAATATCCTGCCATGCAGTACAGTCATTCGGCTGGCAATATTTTTAAGGCCCAGCCCGCTGGATACATGGTTTAATTTATCAAACTCTGCCTGTACTATTCCCTTGCCATCGTGGTGAAGGCGGATGTACATATTTTCTTTTGTACAGTTTTGGGTAAGGTGAATAAAGGCGGCATTGCTGTGCTTAATAATATTTCCTACAAGCTCCTGTATTACCCTAAAAGCCAGCAATTCCTGGTCAGATTTTAACCTTTCCCTGTAATCATGAAACCTGGCGCTGGCATTAATTTGTCCGCTGCCACTAATTTTTTGGAACAAATCAATGGTGGCGCTTTCCAATCCAAAGTTTTTAAGCGTGGGTGGCATAAGGCTATGGCTAATATTACGTATTAACCTTATTGTATCATCAATTATTTGCCTTGCGCTGTAAATATTTTGCAGTTGTGCAGGTTTTTCAAGGTTCACCATATTTTCATTAAGGTAGAGCCTGGCTGTAGCCAATAAAGGGCCTGCATCATCATGCAGGTCGGCGGCAATGCGCTGGCGCTCTTCTTCCTGAAAACGGATACTTGCCTGCAGCAATAACTGTTGCTTTTCGGCTTCCATTCTTTTCATTTGCAGGTGAAAGCGGATAACTTTACGCTGGTGCATAATTACAAAAACAATAATACCGGCAGCCAGTGTTATCATGCCAATAGAGCCTATCAGCATCATACGGGATGAATCCTGTGCCTCCTGTAATGCCTGTAAAAAAAACATTCTCATGAAGGGTTTTTTAGGTTTTCGGGTGTAAAATCATCAAGCTGCAAATTATCGGGTATTTGTAATTCTTCTATTCCTTTGGTTGGTTCGGTGGCAAACAGGGCAATGCAAAATATTAATGCTTTAATAATTGTCATTACACTATATATAATCCTAATGTTTTCCTGAAGTGTATTATTATCACTCGTATTAAACATTATAGGAAAGAAAAAAGAGCCGGTAATAAATATAAAGAAGCCCACACATATCCAAAAACTGATGGTTTGCGATAGTGGGTAATTGGTAACCGTTCTCACTTTTTCGTAAAAATAAAATATTAGGTAAACCATTAGCACAAAAAAGGAAACCATCATGGGGAGCGTATAAAGGGTTACCCACCCAAACCAGGTATAGTAACCCAACGAAAACAAAATAATTATCGGAGTGGAAATTCGAATTATCTTTTTAAATACCTCGGTATCCAATAAGCAGTATATTATATATACCGGAGCTGCAAATTCAAAAAGAGTAGATAAGTTTATTAGAATATACATGATATTCGCAGAACCCAACTTATTTTTAACTAAAAATGATACAAAAGATAAAATAAATAAAAGTAAAACTCCAATTCTATACATAAAAAAAACCCTTAACGCTTTTGTTGTTAATTTCTTTCGAAAAATAAAACAAAAGATTAAAGGCAAAAGCTCAAATATTGGAGCAAAAATTGCTAAGTTTTTCAGAATCTTGTAGTTAATTTCAACAAATATAAAAAATACTTGCTAAAAACTAAAGAAACTTGAAAGGCTTACCACCATGCAAAACACCACATAGTAAAAAGATTAATTGTGGTTTACGATTAAATATCACAGCAAACATGCCTCATTTAAGTTATCCACAAAAGTGGATTACTTTGATAACGTATCTTTACGAACCCCACAAAATAAGTAATGATAAGCGTTTCAGAGCATTTACTAATTATTTAGTATCCTGTTCTTATCGCAAATATACGAAATAAAATAGTATTTTTACTATTGAAATTATAGTATGAATACGTAGTAGAAATACCGGTATAGTTCGAAAGCTTACGAGTGAGATATACGAATATTATAAAAATATTACACCTGTTTTCTAAATATTTTACAAAAATAATGCCAGCATTTTTGGAAAATTGTAGCCCTGGAGACAAAAAACAACATAATATTTTCTTAAGTACAATATGTATGGTATTAGTACGTTAAATTTGGAAAGTATTTTTACCAGTAAAATTCGTTTATCACATTAAAAAAATATAAATAATAGTAATTTTTCCATTTTTTAATAAGTTATCCAATATTATACAAACCTAAAAACCAAAGAGAGGGACTTACACATGCCACTTGAAGCTTTAATAAAATTTGCCATAGCCGACGACCACAAAATTTTTAGAGACGGTATTAAAATGGCGCTTAGTGATAAACCCAATTTAAAACTACTATGGGAAGCCGAAGACGGCAAGGATATGATGCATAAAATAGGCATAAAAAAACCAGATGTATTATTAATGGATATACGTATGCCGGAAATTGACGGCATCAATGCCATTCCACTCATACGTAAAGAATTTGAAGACATTAAGATTATTGTACTTTCTATGTACGACGATCAGCAAATGATAAGCAAAATGATGGAAACCGGCGCCAACGCCTATCTTACCAAAACTACAGACCCACAGGAAATTTATGAAGCCATATTATCCTGCATTGCAGATGACTTTTATTTTAACGACCTGGTTAATAAAGCTTTTAAAGGGAGGCTGATGCAAAAAAAAGGGGTAAGGCAGAATTTTGGCAACCATACTCCTGTTCATTTCAACGAAAAAGAAGTTAAAATACTTCAACTACTTGCAGAAGATAAAACCACAGAAGAAATTTCTAAAGTAATATTTTTAAGCCCCAGAACAATTGAAACTATACGGCAAAACATGAAGTCCAAAGTAAATGCAAAAACAATTGGTGGCCTTATTATGTATGCCATGCGTAATAAAATTATTGAATAATTTAGGCCCTGTATTTTATTGTTGTGCTACCGGTACCTTTTTTTCACTAAACACACAGGTTACCTTAAGGCCCATTGGCTCGTAATATTTTTGGATAAGATGGCGGATATGCTCCTCAGCAAGTTTTTTATTAGCGTCGTTTTTCTGCAGGCTATTTAACTGGGTATTGTATAATATTTTTTCCACTTTTACCAAGTCATCTAAACTAAGCGAATTTAACCAGCCGGTTTTTCCAATTGCTTCTAAATTATTTAACAGTAATTGAAAACTCAGCAATTGTACAGGCGGTAGAAAAACCGTTACCTGCTTTGCTTTGCTGTCAATATGAATTGCCTGGTTTTTCATTTCTACGCCATATTTAGCTTCGAATGGTATGCTTAAGTTGAGGGTTTTTTCAATAAAAATATTTTTTAGCTCGGCATACATGCCTGTATTATCTTCTTTATTGCTTTCCTTAATTGTTGCTGTTCCGCTAACACTTAGTGAACCAAGTTCCGCTATCTCTTTAATAATTGCAGTATTTTGAATTATGGTGGTTTTGGTTTTGTTATTGCAGCTTTTACCCAAATAATAAAATGCAAAAGATAGCATCAGTAAAATAAAAACGAGTACCTTATTGCTTATTTTCATCACTTAATTTTTTGTACGAGTTTATAACTTTTTTCAATCAAGTCCTTTATTAATGATGGTTTCAGGTTGCCATTTACAATAATGGTATTCCAATGTTTTTTGTTCATGTGGTAACCCGGGATAATGCTTTGGGGAAAATTTTCCCTAAGTTCAATCGCTTCATCCGGCTGGCACTTTGCATTAAATCTCAGTGGTATTTCATCCAATGCCAGTAAAAGGAAAATTTTATTATCTACTTTAAAAACCAGGGTTGTTTCGTCAAAAGGAAAACTTTCCTGTACACCAGGCAAAGCCAAAGCATATTTTCTTATTGATTCTGCATCCATTTGAAACAAACTTACAAGAAAATAATTAATCTTGTTTTAAGCAAAAAAATGCCTGCTAAAAATTTGTACCTTAATCGTAAAAAAAAACCTCCCTTTTTTTGGGAGGCTTTAATTATTTTCAATAAACTGTATTATCGCATGATAGTTAAATCGGTTTTAACTGTAAATACCCTTCCGTTTACCAGGCTAAACTGCAGTACTGCATAATAAGTAGCATCAGGAACCGGTTTGCCTTTATAAGTACCATTCCAGTTGTTCTGATAATTTTTATTTTCATACACTTTGGCGCCGTACCTGTTAAAAATACTTACTTGTACGTTTTTCAAACATTCAATATTGTCATATACAGTCCACAGGTCATTAATGCCATCACCGTTTGGTGTAAATGCATTGGCCACTTTAATGCAATATGGAATAATGTTCACTATAATATTATCCGAGGACTTACAACCATCGGCATCCGTTGCTGTGAGCGTATAAGTAGTTACACCAATTACATCGCCGGTAATTAATGGTGATAAAACTGTTGCAGAACTTAAGCTTATTGGCGGTGTCCATGCAAAAGAAACTGCATTGGCGCCTGCGGTTGCCTGTATAAAGGTTTGCTCACCATGTACAAGTTCCAGTGCAGATTGAATGATGTTTACGCTTACACCGTTAAATACATTTACGGTAACGTTTTCATTTAGCGTACACAAGCCAAGTGTACCGGTTACGGTAAAGGTATAAGTACCGCTTGCTGTAGGTGTAAATTGGGGAGTTGCCGAAGCAGGATCATTTAGTCCTTCTGTTGGGCTCCAGGAATAAGATGCTGCATTACCTGAAGCGGTAAGGGTTACCGGCTGTGCGCCATTACATATTGAGGTATCGCCAATAGCACTTAACAGCATGTTATTGGTAAAGCCAACCGTTACAGGAATATCTTTTACGCATCCTAAAGAGTCTTTTACGGTAATTGTGTAAGTACCCTGTGGAACGCTAAAGTCAGGCGTTGGCACAAAATCTGTTGGCGCTGTACTAATGGCATAAGTAAATGGAGTAAAGCCCAAAGGAGTGTTTACGCTTGCAACTCCATTATCGGTACAATTGGCATTGGTTGAAGCTGCCGTTGCACTTACCACATCAATTGCTACAGTAACATTTACCGTATCTGCACAGCCCAAAGCATTTTCTGCAATTAGCTGGTAAATACCGGCTGCAGTAACTGCATCAGGCGTGGTTACCGTATTACCTCCAAAAGTCCAGGCTGTTGTAAAGCCCGTTGTATTGTACACTGATGTTAGGTTTGCCGATCCACCTTCGCAAATATTTAAGGTAGTATCCTGCCCAATCGTTATAAGGAAAGTTTCCACGGTTACTATTGCGGTATCAACACAACCACTTGAATTTATTACAGACAATTGATAAATTCCGGCCTCCGATACTGCTGTTGGATTAGATACCGGCCCACCGCCAAATGTCCATGTTGTAGTAAGTCCTGTTGTGTTATAAATTGTTGTAAGGTCGGTTGTACTTCCTGCACAAATTTGCACCGTAGAATCTAAACCTAAGTCAGGAGGAGTGAGTACAGTTACTAATGTAGTATCGTAGCAAATAGTACCATTGGGTGCATTTGCAGTAACAAAATAAACATATTGGCCTGGAATAGATGGAGGGAATACCGTTGTAGGATTTTGCTGTGTTGATGTAAAGCAATTAGGCCCGGTCCAGCTATAAGTAGCGCCTGGTACATCTGTAACGAAAAGGTTTACAGAACCGCCTGGGCAAACTGGCCCATCATTGCTGCCATCAAGCTGGCACACAATATTACAATTACTGCTACCAGTACCGGCCGTTTGCTGGTACACAATATAACCAGCCTGGCCATTATAATTGGTTACAAGGAACAGGTAATATTCCCCAATTTGTGCATTAGGTATAAAGGCATCTTCTACAGGCGCCGCCGAATAACTACAATCCACAACTGGGCCATTTACATCCAACCCACCTGCAGGACCGCAAACCGATGCAAGGTCGTTAAACGGACCCCAAACGATAAAGTCTACGTCAATAGGTACACCTGCACTTGTAAATTGGGTAATGTGAATATTAATATCACCTGCGGTTTGAATTTGTAAGTAATAGAAAGTTGGGTTTGGTGTGGTAAACAAGCAATCTACCTGTCCAAGGCTGGGTACACCAGTTACATTCATCACTGTATCGGGGAAAGCGCTTGTACAAAAAGATTGCGCTGTAGTACAATTTGAAGAAGGTTGAGATGGCGGAGGGACAGTTATACAAAGTCCAAAAGTTCCCGTTCCACCGCTATATTGCCAAAATCTTACCCATATTGTTTCACCGGAAATAAGGTCATTCCTCACAATCCTTGGCATTAACCCGTTTTGGCTATCATCATCATCACATTCTATTAACGTAAGGTTATCACAGGTTCCCCTGTAAATGGCCATGCCGCCATCGGTTATAGATCCAGTTTGTGTATCAAAAATTAATTTTCCTTCGCAGGGAACTACTACTTTAAACCATACGTCGGGTTTGCTTGCTGCAGGAGTAGTAAATGTTGCACAACCCGGCACCGGTGCGCCAGTAGTTGTTGTAGAGCCTTCATTGGAATACATAGTATAATTACAGGTATAAGCTGCATTAATATTAATGGCACCACATGGGTCATCATTGCCCGGAGCCGGTGGAGGGGTATTTACGCATATTCCAAAAGTACCATTATTGTTATTGCCGTTTTCCCACACTCTTATCCAAATAGTTGCACCCGGCGTTAAGCCAGTACTCATTATCATGGGCATCAATCCGTTTTGGCTATCATCATCATCACAATCTATTAAATTAAGGTTATCGCATGAGCCACTGTAAATTGCCATGCCAGCATCGGTAACTACACCTTGTTGTGTATTAAAATTTAAAGCGCCACCAGCAGGTACGGTTACAGTAAACCATACATCACCACCCTGGTAGTTTGCACAGCCAGGTGCCGGAACACCGGTAGAATTACCAGCAAAGGCATTGGTAAATTGAGTATAGTTACAAACAGCATTCCCAACTGTTAATGAAATAGCATTGCAAGGATCATCATTAGAAGGAGGCGGCGGAGGAGTAGTTACACAAATATTAAATGTACCATTGTTATTACCGCCATATTCCCAAAATCTTACCCATATTGTTTCTGTGGCAATTAAATCGAAACGCATAATTCTTGGCATTAAACCATTGGGGCTATCATCATCATCACACTCTATTAAAACAAGGTTATCGCAAGTTCCTCTGTAAATTGCCATACCACCATCGGTAACAACACCTTGCTGAGTGTCAAAAATTAAAGCGCCACCTGCAGGTACTACTACCGAAAACCATACATCAGCGCCCTGGTAACTGGCACATCCCGGAGGGGTTACCCCTGCAGTATTGGTTGCCGCCTCATTAGTAAATTGCTGAAAAGTACAGTTATTATTGCCAACGGTTAAGGGTATTGCATTACAGGGATCATCATTGGCAGGCTGAGCATAGCTCAACTGTGCCGAAAGTAAAAAACACAGCGTAATCAAAAAAGGCATTGCAAAAATTTTTGCAAATTTTGTGGTTCCTTTTTTTGTTTTATTAAATGACATATGCAGTTGTTTATTAGTAATTTATCTGGTTTATATATGATTTAAAACTGAGGGGAATTTGATTTTAGATCGAATCGGATACCAATTTCATGGGCGCCTGAGCCTGATGTAAATACATTAATGGGCGTTTGATAATAATCATAACTATAGGTTAACCCTATTTTTTGTAAAATTTTTACGCCGGCCTGCATTGACCAAAACTGGTCAATCCTGTATTGAAGGCCCCACCAAATTTTTTCTTTGTAATTAAACATGGCGCCAAATTCATATTCAGATGGTGAATGTTCAATAATCCGCATCATGGCATTGGGGAGCAAATAAATATTATCGCCGGTTTGAATTTTGTAATTGGCATTAAATACATAATGCCTGTAAAGTTTACCTCTTTGGTTGGCATTGGATGGGCTGCCAAATTCCAGCTTAGATTGTATTAACTGGCTCACAGCAGCGCCCACACTTAATTTTTGATTGGTATAATAAACCCCAGCGCCTGCATCAAAGGCAAATTTATTGCCAGAGCCTGCAAGTACAGGGTCTCCCTGTACATCTATATTGATTTTACTTTTGTCTATAGCATATTGCAGTCCCCTAACTTCTAAACCCAGGCCAAGCTTCTTTTTACCATCTAATGAAATAATATGCTTTGAGAAAGAAAGATCAATGCCTGTGCGACTTGTAGGCCCCGTTTCATCCCGGTAAATATATGCGCCCGCCCCGGCTTTCATTTTATTGAGGCTAAAATCGCCATACAACATATATGTTTTGGGATTTCCAGGAAAAGACGACCATTGGTCTCTGTAAGAAATACCAATCATATTATTATTGGCAATACCGGCAGCTCCGGGATTATACATAAAATTATGCTGCAAATACTGGCTGGTAAAATGTAGCTGTTGGGCTTCGCCCTTCAAAAACGGAAAAGCCAGTAAGATGACTAATGTAAATTTTCTCATAACAATTTTTGAATTGGGGTTAAAATTAAAAAATAAATGTTAAAGATTTGGGTTTACCCTTGCTTTTTTTACCACCTCCTGCAATAATTCAACAATTTCCACGTTGCTGGCGTTTTCCATTCTCCTATCAAATTCTGCTACCCTGTTTAAAGGAATGCCCACAAGCATTTTGCAAAAAAGCTGTGTTTCAGATTGTTGAATGATGCCATTAAGTTGTTTGATTGTCAACATTATATCATTTAAATTGAGGTACCCGAATTGTAGTTGATAAAATTTTAATATAGGTTTGGTAATTACCGGCACAATTTGTAAAGCAAGTGAAGCAGAGGTTTTATATGCATTAATTAAACCTGATACGCCCAATAATGTGCCCCCAAAATACCTTACAACTATTATGCATATATCGGTAATATTTTTGCTCTCAATTTGCCTTAAAATTGGTTTCCCTGCCGTGCCCGAAGGCTCGCCATCATCGCTGCTTCTGAAATTATTCCCATCAGTTCCCATTTTATAAGCAAAACAATAATGCACAGCTTTGGGATGTTCTTTTTTAATTTCCAGCATTTTAATTTTAAAAACTGCAGCAGCTTCACATGGAAATACATAAGCCAGGAACTTGCTTCCCCTGTCTTTAAATTCTGCCATGCCCTGCTTATCAATTGTATTATAGTGCTCCAAAATAATTTTGTTGCTTTTGATTTTGATAATACCGTATTTGATCGTTAAGGATCATTTGTTCATTCTGAAATAATGCATCCATTAATTGCGGTGCAGATAACCCATCTTTAATCATCAATGATTGATTGGTAATTACCCGGGCTTCGTCCCAAGTACCGGAACGGATAAGTGATTGCAACAATTGGGCGCCGCCTTCTACAATTACAGATGTTAAATTATGCTTTTGCAACATGGCAAGTATAGATGCTACCCTGTTTTCACTATGGTCAATTTTTTGATACAAAAGGTTATGTGTTTTTTCATGTTTACTAAAATTGATAATTATAGTTTGAGATTTCCCATCAAACAATTGCAAATGAGATGGCAATTTTAAATTAAGGTCAATAATTACTCTTACCGGGTTTTTACCATTCCAATACCGGTTGTTGAGCGCTGGGTTATCAATAAGAGCAGTATTTGTTCCTACCATTATTGCAGCTTCTTCACTCCTCCATTTATGTACCAGCTTATCCGTTAATTCATTCGTAATTTTAACCCTTGATTTATTTGCACCTGCTATAAAGCCATTGGCACTTTTTGCCCATTTTAAAATGATATAGGGCCGGTTTAGGGAATGAAAAGTAAAAAAACGTTTGTTTAAATTTATAGCCTGTTGTTGCAGGATATTTTCTGTAATTTTTACACCGGCATCTTTTAATTTTTGGATTCCTTTTCCGTTTACAGTAGCAAAGCTATCCCTGCAGGCAATTACTACATGGGGTATTTTATTTTTGATGATGGCATCAACACAGGGCGGGGTTTTACCAAAGTGGGCGCAGGGCTCCAGTGAAACGTACATTACAGCTTTTGCAATATATTGCCTGTCTTCAACTTTTACCGATGCCAGGCAATTGATTTCGGCGTGGTCACCACCGTATTGCCTGTGGTACCCTTCGCCAATTACCCTGTTGTTATAAACCAATACGGCGCCTACCATAGGATTAGGCGCTACGGTTGAAGTACCCAATGCTGCCAGTTGAAGGCAACGGTTCATATATTTTTCTTCTTCTGTCATATAAACTGAAAGGTGAAATGGCGCTGCAAAATTAGTATGTTTGCCAAGATGGAGATAAGTAATTTATACAATCAATATTTGCAGGCGCTGATAAAAATTTATGACAAAGGCGAGGCTACTGCAATTACCCATTTAGTATTTAAAGAAAAAGGATATTTTACCAAGGGCCGTTTACCGGATAAAAACATAGATTTGGCCAGGGAGGAAACAGATGATTTGCTGGGCATATTGGATAAATTAAAAAAGCATGTGCCGGTGCAATATGCGCTGGGTTACACCTGGTTTCACAACCTGAAATTTAAAGTAACGCCAGCTACATTAATACCACGCCCCGAAACAGAAGAACTGGTTCTGCAAGCAATACAATTTTTAAAGCCAAGGGAAAAACCCAGGCTAATAGATATTGGCTGCGGCAGCGGATGTATCCCTGTTTCTATAAAAAATAAATTTCCAAATACCATTGCTGATGCCATTGATATTAGCGAAAATGCACTCAATATTGCCCGTGAAAATGCCTTGTTGAATAAAGTTGCCATAAACTTTTACTGCATTGATTTTTTAAACAGGAAAGAAAATGATTTTACGGAAAAATATGACTGCATAATAAGCAACCCGCCTTACATTCCCAAAAGACAGATTAGCAACATGGATAAAAACGTAAGCTTGAATGAACCTCATATTGCTTTGTTTGTGCCGGATGACAACCCCTTGATTTTTTATGAAAGTATTGCAGAATTTGCACAAGGCCATTTACTCAATAGCGGCAAAGGCTTTGTAGAAGTACACGAAAATTTTGCAACTGAAACTTTGGATTTATTTAAAGCCAAAAAATTTTTGGCAGAACCGGTAAAAGATATATTTGGGAAAAACAGGTTTGTACATTTTACTCATTGCCTGTAACGGTTGCAGAAGTAGTGGCGCCAAGTTTACGGGCAATTTTCATAACCCTTACAATTTCTCCCCATTGTGCAACAGAATCTGCATTAATTACAACCGCAGGTTTTATACTATCGCCTTCATTAATAAATTTTCTTAAAGCAGGCTCCAAAGAATCGGCAACAATTTTTTTTGAGCCTACATAAAAATTCCTATCCTTATCTACACTCACCACCACACTTTGCTTTTGTTTAGTATCGCTTTTTGCCCTTGGCACACTCATTTTAATTACATTGGGATTGGCCAGTGTAGAAATCATGAGAAAAAACATAAGTAGTATAAACAAAATATCGTTCAGCGGGCCTGTGTCCACTTCAGAATGTTCATTCCTGTACCGGTTATTTCTTAAAGTTGCCATTTTAATAATTCAATGAAAAAAATCAACGTGTGGGTTCCTGTAAAATATCAATAAACTCGCTGTTGGCCACTTCCAGCCGGTTGGCCAGCCTGTTCACTTGCGTATCGAGATAACTGTAACCCAAATAGGCAAGCATACCAATGATAAGGCCCGTGGCCGAAGTAATTAATTTAATATACATGGCATCGGCAATTTGGCTAATAGAAGGGTTGCTAATTGTTGCAAATTCTTTAAGCAATATTACCAGCCCCACAATGGTTCCCACAAAACCAAACAATGGCGCAATACGGGCAATAACAGCCAAAATACTCAAATTTTTTTCCACTTTATATATTTCGAGTTTGCCCACATTCTCCATGCTTTTTTCTATGGCATCTATAGGCTTGCCAATGCGTTGGATGCCTTTATCTATCATTTTAGCTACAGGGTTATTGGTATTTTTCGATAAACTCCTTGCAGCATTTACATTACCGCTTATAATGTGGTCTTTAATAATTCTTATAAAATTTTCATCAACTTTTGAAGCTTTACGGATGATTAAAAGGCGTTCAAAAAAGAAAAATACGGCCAGGGCAAATAAAATAAATAAAGGAATCATTAAAGGGCCACCCTTGGTTAACATTCCCCAAACTGTTTCTACCTGAGCCGATGAAGCGGCTGCTACAGTACTATCGGCCTGTAAAAAAATAGTGAACATAGATTGTAATTATAAAATAAAAATTTGCTGCAATTAATTGATGCCTGGATTATTTACCTGCAATAAAGTAAAACCTGCTTTAAACTTGCTGTAATAAAATGTTAATCTTCAACATCATCATTTTATTTCTAAAAAATAAACGGTACTATTTTTTATCCATTTGCTGCATGGCCATTATTTCACGCATGGTACGTGCCATGCCTTCGCTGCTGCCATCCAGGAAGATGATATTGCCTTTGCCGTATTCTGCAAAGTTTTTTATGGCTTCCGTCCACATGCTAAATAGGATTACATTGGTATCCAGGTTGGCTTGTTTCATTTGCTCTGCTGCCTGGCTCATACCTCTTGCCACTTCTTCCCTAAAAAGTGCTACACCCTGGCCACGTAGCTGGGCAGCCAGTCTTTCTGCTTCTGCAGCAATTTTTATGGAGTTACCATCGGCTTCGGCAGCTTTGGTTTTAGTAATGAGTAATGCCTGGCCTTCATTTTCTGCCGCTGCTTTTAAATTATTACTTGCCACCACTTTGCTCATACTTTCTATAATTGCCTGGTCGAAAGTGATATCATTTATTTGCAGGTCAAGCAGGTGGTAGCCCCATTCTTCGAGTGAAGAATCTACGTGTTCTTTTACAAATTCCACAATATCCCGGCGTAAGCCCAGTATTTCCGATTGCTTTTTTGTGGCAACAAATGCCCTGATGTTTCCTTCGATGGTACGCACCAATGCCTGCATTAAATCCCTGTCGCTAAAAAATTTAAAAGCAACTTTACGAATGGTTTCTTCATCGGCGTTTTGCACCGAATATAAAAGCATTGATTTGAAATACACATTGGCCTGGTCAATTGTTACGGCCTGGAATTCCATTTCAACCGAACGATTTTGGATACTTACTTTTTTATAAATCTGTTCTAAAAAAGGTATTTTAAAGTTTAACCCTGGGCGCAAAATGCGCTGGTATTTACCAAACATAGTTACTACACCTATATAGCCCTGGTTTACAGTTACCAAACCCGTAAATACTATAAAAATTAATAGTATCAGCCACCAGTAAGAAGCAATAATTGCCATAGTAAAATTATTTTGAAATGAAGGTAATACAATTTGATTAGATACAATTAATATTAAGCTGATGCATAAAAAAAGTAGCTGCAATAAGCAACTTAGTTTTTAAAAAATAGTTACTACCTTAATTCATCATTGTGCCGATAATTGAAAACAATAAAGCCAGTGCAACAAAACCCAGGTAGATAATAACAATGATGCCATAAATACGAAAAAGAATTTTTAAGTTTGCCAGGCCGGTATTCATGGTAGTTTGATCATTTGTTTTTAAGCCAAGTTGCGTTTTATTACCGAATTTGTACATAATCCACGAAAGAATAAGGGATATAATACCCATTACAATATAGATGCCGCTAAGAATACCTACACCCATTTCGGCAAAAGGGTTTGCACCGGTGCCGGGCATTTCACTTAGTTTTGAAAAAAAGGCGCCGGCAAAAAATCCAAAAATGATAAATAGAACAGAAACTACCATGCCAGTTATTCCCAGGAATTTTCCCCACATGGCGGTTTCTTTCAAATGAGCATTTGCAACAGCATCAAGTGTTAAGTCGTTACTTAAATAGTTTTGATTGGGGGTTTGTTCCATATTGCATCGTTTTAAAAGTTGTATTGAAAATTACATTTACCAGTTCATTCTTTTTCTAAGTTGTTGAATATGGGCCACATGGTGTTTCCCATGCCATGCATAGCTGCCCAAAAGATACCAAAGCGATACCATTTTATTATGTACCGGGTGAAAGGCAGTACGGTTCCAGCTTTCGGCAGGGATATTTTTTAATATTTCCACCCACCTTTTATGGAGTGCAAATAATAAAGTAATAGAAATATTAACCGGCAAATTTTGGGTATCGGGCAACCCTGCCCATTTATCCTGGTTGTATGCTTTTATTGTATAATCGTTCTCGGTAAGTATAAATTTAAACCTGCAAAAAGCATTCATGTGGCTATCGGCAACATGGTGTACCAATTGGTTTACCGTCCAGCCTCCGGGCCTGTAGGCGGTATGCAGTTGTGCTACATCGAGGTTTTGCATTACCAGTTCCAGGTGCTGCGGCAATACGGCTATTTCAGCAATCCATTCTTCTTTCAATTTTTCAGAGAACGGCTGCTCATTATATTTGCCAATGGGATATTTTAAATCATCTGCTATCAATTTGCAATTGCAGGTTTTATATCAATGAGGTCAATATCAAAAATTAAAGTAGAGCCGGGTTTAATTAATTGCCCTGCTGCTCTTTCGCCATATGCAAGGTCGCTGGGAATATATACTTTCCATTTTGATCCTTTGGGCATCAATTGTAAAATTTCTGTCCAGCCTTTTATTACCCCTTTTAATGGAAAAGTTGCGGGCTCTCCTCTTTTTACTGAGCTGTCAAATTCGGTACCGTCAATTAAAGTGCCGGTATAATGCACTACCACTGTATCTGCTTCTGTAGGTTTAGGGCCATCTCCGGCTTTTACTATTTCATATTGCAGGCCGTTTGGCAATACAGTAACGCCCTGCCTTGTTTTGTTTTTAGCCAAAAAAGCTTCACCAGCCGCTTTAGTGGTATGGAGTTTTGCCTGTTGAAATTGCTGTAGTTTTTGTTGTAAAGTCATATTGCATTGTTGTTCTTCCATTAATAATTTTCTATTGCTCAAAACATCTTCAACTGCCCTTTTCAATAACTCGCTATTTAATTTTTCAATACCCTGGCCCTGCATGTTTTTTGCAATATTTACGCCTGCAGCATAGCTAAAGCTGTCAATAGCATTTTTCATATCCAATTCCGGCACATTGTTCTGTTGCACCGTTTTTTTCTTTTCTTTTTGAGCTATTGTATTTAAGGTAAAAAACCCCAAAACTGTAACAAACAAAATCCTTTTCATTCTTTTGATTATTTTATTCTGTTTAAAAATATTTACAAATTTATTCTTCCCGTATTTCTTTTCCTGTTAAATGTATGAAAACATCTTCCAGGTTGGCGCCTTTTACCGGCTTTGGCTTTTCAAAGCCGCCTGCCACAAGTTCATCTATCATGGCATCGGGGCTGGCCAATTTAATTATTTTACCTTCATCCATTATGGCAATGCGGTCGCAAAGTTGCTCGGCTTCATCCATATAATGCGTTGTTATAATTACGGTTGTGCCTGCGTTTCTAATTTCTTTTATTAAATCCCAAAGGTTGCGGCGTGCCTGCGGATCGAGGCCTGTAGTGGGCTCATCGAGAAAAATAATATTAGGGCTATTGATTAATGTAGTGGCAATAGAAAATCTTTGCTTTTGGCCGCCACTAAGCTCCTTTGCCTTGTTATGGGCTTTATCTTCCAGGTTTACTTTTTTTAGCAATTCAATAGCATTGGTATTACTATTATAAATACCGGAAAACATTTCAATTAACTCCAACAGATTAAGGCCTGGATAAAAACCCGAAGACTGCAACTGAACCCCAATGATTTTTTTGATTTCACCGGGCTTTTCATCAAGATCAAAACCATTTACAAAAATTTTGCCTGATGTTTTGATACGGAGGGTTTCTATTATTTCCAGGGTTGTACTTTTACCAGCGCCGTTTGGCCCAAGCAACCCAAAAATTTCCCCTTCAAATACATCAAATGAAATGCCTTTTACAGCTTCAAAGCTCCCATATTTTTTATACAGGTTTTTTACGGAAATTATAGGCTCTCTCATTATTTACTTTTGGGTATGTGATGCTGCTCCAGTTCTTCCATCATTTTATTACTGCCAATAAACAATGGGGTACGCTGGTGCAATTCTGTAGGTTGAATATCTAAGATGCGTATATCACCATTGGTAGCCCTGCCACCAGCTTTTTCTACAATAAAAGCAAATGGGTTACATTCATACATCAGGCGGAGTTTACCCTTGGGCTTATCTGTAGTTCCGGGATACATAAAAATACCGCCTTTAATTAAATTTCTATGTACATCTGCCACCATACTGCCAATATAGCGTTGTGTGTATGGGCCGCCGGTTTCTTTGGTTTTGTTTTGACAAACATTTATATAACTTTTTACCGTAGGCTGATACTGAAAAAAGTTGCCATGGTTTACAGAATAAATTTTGCCATTTTCCGGGCATTTAATTGCCGGGTGGCTTAGGGAAAACTCGCCAATTGCCTGGTCTAATGTAAACCCGTTTACGCCCCTGTTTGTGGCATAAACCAACATGGTGGAAGAGCCGTAAATAACGTAGCCTGCTGCAACCTGCTTATTGCCTTTTTGTAAAAAATCTTCTTTAGTTGCAGGCTTACCCAATTCGCTTACCCGCCTGTAAACACTAAAAATGGTACCTATAGATACATTTACATCAATATTTGAGCTGCCGTCTAATGGATCAAAAAGGCACACATATTTTGATTTATTGCTTATTTCATCATTAAAAATCACAATATCGTCCAATTCTTCGCTACCAATGCCGGCGCAACTAATGCCATGCCTTAAAACACCCATTAACTGATCGTTAGCGAACACATCTAGTTTTTTTACCTCTTCTCCCTGCACATTGGTGGTGCCATAATCTCCCAAAATATCCACCAGGCCTGCTTTATTTACTTCTACATGGATGCGTTTTGCCGCCAGGCCAATATCTCTCAGTAAGCTGCTTAGCTCGCCGGTTGCCCTGGGAAAATCCCTTAATTGCTGAATGGTAAACTCATCGAGGGTTTGTATTTCTCTGTTAACAAGCATAAATATTTTTAAGTTTACAAATTAGGCAATTAGATTTGCAGGCCAAAAGTAAGCATTATTAAAAAACACCGGAAAGAGAAATTTTCTTTTTAAAAACAGGCTTTTCGGTATTTAAAATATAACATGAAAGTTTTCAAATTTGGCGGCGCCAGCATAAATAGTATAGACAGGTTTAAGGATACAGCGCAAATAATTAAAAGCCATGCAAAAGATAAGCTTTTGCTGGTGGTATCGGCAATGGGCAAAACCACCAATGCACTGGAAAAAGTTGCCGGTTCTTTTTTTGAAGCAAAAAGCGAAGAGGCTCTTGCCTTGTTTCAACAAGTTAAGGACCAGCACAGGAATACGTTAAAATTTCTTACCGTAACCCATGCCTTAAAGGGTGAAAACCAGTTAAAAGATTTTTTTACAGAAGTAGAATGGCTTTTGTATGATAAACCGGTACGAAATTTTGATTTTTATTACGACCAGGTTGTATGTAGCGGCGAGTTGATGAGCACGGCTATATTGTATCATTACCTGCTGGAACTTGGCGTTAAAATTGCCTGGGTGGATGTAAGGGATATTATAAGAACAGATAATAATTTTAGGGATGCTGGCGTAGATTGGAAATTTACAGGAGCTGCCATACAGGATAAAATTTTACCATTATTTGAGCAATACGATGTGGTTTTAACACAGGGTTTTATTGGAGCTACCTATGAAAACGAAAGCACTACATTGGGAAGGGAAGGGAGCGATTATACGGCTGCTATTTTTGCCAACCTGATGGATGCCGAATCGGTTACCATTTGGAAAGATGTAGAATCGGTGATGAACGCCGACCCAAGAAAATTTGATGATGCTGTTAACATTTACTCTTTAAGCTATGCCGAGGTAATTGAAATGGCTTATTATGGCGCACAGGTAATACATCCCAAAACCATAAAGCCTTTACAAAATAAAAATATACCGCTGTATGTAAAAAATTTTTTGGACCCTACTTTGCAAGGCACTTCTATTACCAATAAATTGGCCAGGCAACTTCCGCCGTTAATTGTAGTAAAAGAAAACCAGGCATTGATGCAGTTTAAATCAAAAGATTTTTCTTTTGTGGAAGACAAGCCCATAGAGCAGCTGCATGCCATTTTTGATAAGGTAAAACTCAAGCCCAACTTATCGCAAAACACGGCCATTTCTTTGCTTTGCAGCTTTGACGACCGAAAAGAAAAAATAGACCAACTGGCACATCTTGCTTCGGAATTATTTGATGTGGAAATGGAGCGCAACCTTACGCTGCTAACCTTGAGGCATTATAATGTAGAAATTTATCAAAAACTCAGCACAGGAAAAACCGTTGTGTTACTGCAAAAAACCCCAGAAACCTTACAGGCGCTTATGAGAGAAAATTCCTTGGTTCAATAACAACCCTCTGTAAGAAAAATAAAAAAAGGCCATCGCAAAAAGGAAGGCCTTTAATTTTAAAACTTGTATAGAATCAATTACCGTCTAAATCTACCTGGTAATCGTATAAGCCATCGTAGCCGGGATAAAACCCACTAAGTGTAACCGTTTTTTTATCGGCAATAGCTTTGTTTAAGTCATCAGTAGTTTTTACATCTTTATCATCCACTTTTACAATAACAAAGCTGTCTTTCATCCTGGTTTGGTCATTTAAGGGGCCTTCTTTTATTCTTTTCACCACTACTCCACCGCTCACTCCGTATTCTTTCGCCCTTCTTTCATCAAGGGTTGCAAGGTCTGCACCAAGTTTATCCATTGCTTCAGCCTGTTTTACCATGCTTATGTTTCCTGATTTATTTTTGAGGATAACCGTAGTAGCCATTTCTTTATTATTTCTAATGTAGCCTATATTAATTTTATCGCCTGGTTTAAACCGGCTAATTTGGTCCTGCATTTCTGCACCGCTTTGCAGGTTGGTATTATTAATGCTTTTGATAATATCGCCCTTGCGTATACCGGCCGAATAAGCGCCGCCATCAGGCACGGCTTCATTTACATAAATACCCGTTACCTCTGCAGGTATATTGTTTTTAGTTTTTTCTTCGGGTGACAAATCACCGGCATCTACATAAGATACGCCGAGGTATGCCCTTTGTACTGTGCCGTATTTAATAATATCGTCCACTACTTTTTGGGCAATATTTACCGGTATTGCATAAGAATAACCGGAATAAAAACCCGTGGGAGATGCAATAGCGGAGTTGATGCCAATTAATTTTCCTTCGGTATCAATAAGAGCGCCGCCGCTATTGCCCTGGTTTACGGCAGCATCTGTTTGAATGTAAGATTCTACAGCCATATTACCGGCTTTTTGCTTATTTAAACCCAGTGTACGGGCTTTTGCACTCACAATTCCGGCGGTTACTGTAGTTTCCAGGTTTAATGGATAACCAATTGCCAATACCCATTGGCCCACTTTTACATTATCGGAATTACCGTATAATAAATAAGGAAGGTTTGTGGCATCCACTTTTATTACGGCAATGTCATAAGCAGCGTCTCTGCCAATTACTTTTGCGGTATATGTTTTTTTATTACTTAGCGAAACGGTAACCACATCTGCATCGGCAACCACATGGTTATTGGTAAGAATATATCCATCGCTGCTAATTAATACACCGGAGCCGGAAGCCCTTTGCTCGGGTATATAACCACGGCTACCACCAAAAAGTTGGTTAAACATATCGTCGTCTCCAAAAAAATCGCTGAAAGGGTTTTTTCTTGGGGTACTATTGGTAACCTGCTTTGCATTGGTTTTTGTTTTTATATGCACTACAGCCGGAATTGCAGCCTGCGCCGATTGTGTAAAATCTACCGGGCCTGGAGGCGCTGAAGAATCGTTCCCAAAGCCTGCATAATTATAATTAGAAGGTAATGCTGATTGCTGGCCGTAGCCGCCATCGTAATTTGATTTTGTGAATTTACCATAGCCCCAAATTACGCCTAAAGCAGTAACTGCACTTATGGCAATGGTTGCTAAAATCTGTTTTAGTTTCATGGTGAATCTTATTTTTTATATTTTCTTTACTAAGGCATCAAAAGATATGCCCATATCACAAAGTAACGAATGCCTGACAAATTGATTTTTACCTTCTGCCATCTTTAACATTAAATTAGTAAGGCTTTCGTACTTGGGCTGATATTTTGGCGCAAATAAATTTGCTACATCCCCAAAAGAAAAGCCATGGTATCTACGCTATCGGCATATTGAAATAAGCCCGGATTTTGTGCCTGGCCAAAAGGTACGTTACTATGCCCAACAATACATTGCAGTTCCCTATTGCTTTGCAGGCTTTGCTGCATTCCCTCAGGGCTGGTATAAAATTGGTAATGTACCTGGCTTATGGGCGAAAAGAAAGATTCGTTTTGCGTTAATAAAGTGCTTCCGTTGGTCATATAATATTTTCCGTTGAGCAATAAAATAGACAGTTGATAATCGTAATTATTCTTATACTTATGATGATCGGAAAAATACTGATATTTATCAAAGGCTTTAATTATGGGAATAAAATCGTAATTTTCAGGAACATAAATTTTTGTTACGTTGCGGCAACCCAACCCAAAATAGAGATGCATATCATCTGCAAGTTTTTCTAATTCTTCCGTGCTTTCGCTTCCGTTTAAAACAGCTACAGAAGTGCGGTTGCTACGGATGATGTTGGGATATTTTCCAAAATATTGTTCAAAATAACGACTGCTGTTGTTGCTTCCTGTTGCAATATATGCATCACAGTTTTTAAGCATTTCTGCAAAAATTACTTTGCCATTTACCTTGGAGTTCCAGCCTGCCATTACCTTCACTAAATGCTTAAGCAATACATCATCTTTAGAAGACATTTTAATCATTTGCTTATGGCCAGTAATAAAAACGCATAAAAAATCGTGGAAGCCAACCAGCGGAATATTCCCTGCCATCACAATACCTACGCATTTTTCCTGTATATTATCATCGAGTTTATAATAGCCTGCCCATTGGCGTAATTTGTCTTCTTTTAGATAATTATCGGCTATGCTGCCTGCAGCTTTTTCTAAAAATTCCCGGGTAAACCATCCATTTTTTTGTTCGGCCAATACTTGTGTATCCAGCCAATTGTCATCATTACTTTTTAAATAATTTCCCAGTTTTATTAACAATAAAATTCTTTCTTGTAAATTCATATTCTATTTATTAAATTGCAAGCAAAATTACAACTGATGGCAATAAAGATAACAGAAGAATGTATCAACTGCGGAGCCTGCGAGCCCGAATGCCCGAATAATGCCATTTATGAAGGCGGAGTAGAATGGGCCGTTGCAGATGGTACAACGGTAAAAGGCAATTTTAAACTTTTAGATGGCACAGAAATTGATGCCGACCAGCGAAATGCGCCAATAAGTACAGATATATATTATATAGTGCCCAGCAAATGCACCGAGTGCCAGGGTTTTCATGAAGAGCCGCAATGTGCCTCGGTGTGCCCTGTAGATTGTTGCGTACCAGATGAAGCCTATAAAGAAACAGTAGATGAATTGCTTGCTAAAAAAGCTGTACTGCATATATGATTTTTTTGTAGCCGTAAGGCTTAATTAAGCAGGTGATATTTCCTGCACATAGGCGAAAGTTTACAATACTTTCGCCTTTCTGTATCCCTGATGCCGTAATATTTTTATTATCTTGCTCCATAAAATAAAAAATATGAGGTTTTGTGCCATATTGGTATTGGTTTTGCTCTTAGCCTGTAATAATAAAAACCAGGAAAAAGAAAAACCCGTAAACCTTACGGAGGAAAAACTGGCATTAATGAAAGTCGATGCTGCTTTTTCCGATATGAGCGTAAAGAAAGGAATGAAAGCCGCTTTTATGGAATATATTGACAGTAACGGGGTAATGCTAAGGCCGGGATATACACCGCTTGTGGGTGCAGGCGCAATTGACTATTTATTGCAATCCAACGATACGGGTTTTACACTAAGCTGGAAACCCCAAACAGCCTTTGTTTCCGCATCTGCAGATATGGGCTATACCTATGGGATATTTGCTCTTGCACCCAATAAATCCGACAGTATCACTTTTGGCACTTATGTTTCCATTTGGAAAAAACAAAAAGATGGCAAATGGAAGTTTGTTTTAGATTCAGGCAATGAAGGTTTAAGCGAAAACTTCAATCACCCTCAACCATAATTATTATTTTTTGCCCACATGAAAAAAAAGATAGCTCTAGTTACCGGCGGATATTCAGGAGAATCGGTTATTTCTTATCAAAGTACAGATACTATTTTTAACCATACTGACAAAGATAAATGGGATTGCTACCTTATAGATATCCATCCCGAAGGCTGGTTTTATAAAACTGCAAGTGGAGAAAAAATAAGTATTGATAAAAATGATTTTTCAATAACCCTTAATGGCAACAAAATTATTTTTGATTCGGTATTGATAGGCCTGCATGGCACACCCGGAGAGGATGGTAAACTGCAGGGATATTTTGACTGCCTGGGTATTCCCTATACATCCTGCAATGCTGCTACTTCAGCGCTTACTTTTAATAAAAGATATACCGTTGCGGTTGCTGCATTTGCCGGTATAAATGTGGCCAAATCCATGCATTTGTTTAAAGGAGATAATACAACAGCTTTACAAATTACCAGCACACTTCAACTGCCGGTTTTTGTAAAACCTAATAACGGCGGCAGTAGCATTGGTATGAGCAAAGTTTCTGATGCTGAAAATTTAACCGCTGCATTAGAAAGGGCTTTTAAGGAAGATAACCAGGTGCTGGTAGAAGAGTTTATTGAAGGCAGAGAATTTACAATTGGCGTTTTTCAATCTAAAGACAGGATTATTACTTTACCCATCACCGAAATAATTTCTAAAAAAGAATTTTTTGATTTTGAAGCCAAATACCAGGGTGCAAGTGAGGAAATAACCCCGGCACAGGTAGAGGAAACCATTGCAGATAAAATTAGAGCAGCGGCTCAAAAAATTTATAAAGTGTTTCATTGCAGGGGAATTGTTCGCATAGATTTTATTTACAACGCAAAATCAGGAGATGTTTTTATGCTGGAGATAAATACTGTACCCGGCCAAAGCGCTGCCAGTATTGTGCCGCAGCAGGTAAAAGCAATGGGCTGGAGTTTAAAAGAGTTTTATACGGCGCTCATTGAAGAAAGCCTTAACCATAAATAATTTAAAATAAAAGCGTGTTTAAATTTATCACCAACAGGCCTTTTTGGGTAAACTTATTAGTAGCCCTATTTTTGGGAGCCCTTATCATTTTTGGGTTTTTACAAACACTAAGCCTTATTACCAAACATGGTGAATACCTAACTGTACCAAAAGTTACCCATTTAAAAACCAGCGAAGCCATAAAGCTTTTAGAAAGCAAGGGATTTGCTGTGGAAATTCAGGATTCAATTTATACAGATACGGCAAAAATGGGTGTAGTAATTAAGCAATTGCCCGATGCCAACAGTACGGTAAAAGTAAACAGAACGGTTTTATTAATAGTAAACAGGGTTACCATGCCCCTGGTAGAAATGCCCGATTTACAGGGAAAATCGTTGAACTATGCCATGGAAATATTAAATCGAAGCCATTTAACTTTAGGAGATACCAGCTTTAGGCCAGATTTTATGCTTGGTTCGGTACTGGAACAACATTTTAAGGGAAGCATAATACAACCAGGCGCCAAAATAAAATGGGGCAGTAAAATAGATCTGGTAATTGGTGGCGGACTTCAGGATCTTCGTATTCCTGTACCCGATGTTACGGGGATGATGTATGGAGATGCCAAACTTATTTTACAAGACCATGGAATTAATATTGGGGCTTTAATTGTAGAAACGGGCATCAGGGATACTTTTGCTGCTTTTATTATCAAGCAAAACCCTTCCCACTTATCGGAGCTTGATAAAAAAATTATGTACATGCAATCGGGTCAGGTAATAGATATTTGGTTATCCAAAGAGAACAAAGCCTTTACCGATTCTACTGCAAATAATAAAAATTAAAACCATGACCAATATTACTGTAAGCGAATTAAAATTAAGACTAAACCAGGAAGTAACACTGAATTTACTGGATGTAAGGGAAGCAGATGAAAGAGCTGAATTTAATATTGGCGGCACTTTTTTGCCCCTGGGTCAAATTCTTGCTTTACAAACCGAAGATATTGAAGACTGGAAAAACCAGGAAGTAATTTGCTATTGCCGAAGCGGCAACCGTAGTATACAAGCTGCTATGATGCTGGAATCACTTGGGTTTTCAAATGTAAAAAACCTGCAGGGCGGCATGCAAAGCTGGCAGGAAAATGAAAGAAAGTGATTTGAATGTTATTTTACTGCCGCATTACCTGAAACATCGCTTGAAGTAGAAGCCACTTCTTCTTCATCTCCAAATACGGCATGGTTAATTTCTGCATTTATGTATTTATACAATAAATCGAAAATAAGTATAAATGAACTAAGCAGTAAGCCCAAAATAAAACCAACCATACCAAATAACAAGCCAGATGGTTTGTTCTTTTTAAAAGGTGGCTCGGGTTTATCAAGTGTTTCAATAATTGGCGTTGCCTTTTGAAGCCTCCATAATGCTTCTTCACGGTTATTGGCTGCGCCTGCTTTTTGCCTTAACACCCTTTCTTTATCGGTAATTAAATTTTCTTTGGGTATAGTATATTCAATTTTTTCACCGGGTACAAACATGGTTGTATTTGCCATGGTTACTGCACGCTTATCAAAAGCATCCAACACTTCGTTGAGCGAATCGAGTTTACGCATGGTAAACATATAATCTTCCCTTGCTTTTCTTATTTTTAGATCAATATAAAATTGAGAAATTTTATTGATAATAATATTGGTAACCGGAGTAATGAGTTGCTTATTGGTATTAGTAAAGCTAAGCTCCAGCAGGCCGTTTTTTGTAAACTTTGCTGTTTGTAAGTTATTAAGTATTTCACCACCCACGGCTTTTAAAGCAGAATCTGTTTTGGGCATATCAACCTTGGCAGACAAAAAAGATTTTTTATCGTTCTCCGCATCTATAAGCAGTTCCGAAATGGTTTTATTGCCAAATTGAGGGAGCCTTTCCAATGCTACAGCTTCCCTGGTTCTACGGCTCATGGCCAGTTCCACAATATTAATGGATGCTTCCTGGCTAAAGCTTTTAGGCATTTCACTCGCCCCGGTAAGTTCCTTGAGCAGGTTTGATGTGGAAGAACTTTCATTGGAAGCCGTTAGAGGGAAAATAGTAGCCGTACCGGTATATTCTACAGATATTGTTTTGGTTAACAAATAAAATAAAATGGCACAACCCACGCCACAAATGAGCAAAATGAGTTTTAGTTTACCCATCCGTATAAATACCTTTCTTGTAAGTTCTTTTGATGTCACCCTTTTTTAATTTTATCGGATATATTTAAAAATAAAGCCTGTAATAATTACTGGTATAGCTGCTACAATAATAGATTTTGTTAAATCGCTTACATCGCCGCTTTTGGGTTTTTCCGGAATGGTTACAATTGAGCCTTCATCTACTTTTGGATAGCTCCGGAAAAATAGGAAGCCCCGGGTACGCTTGCTGCGGCCATTTGCATAGGTTACATAAATACGCCTCTTCCATGGCCGTATGCCATAACCTCCGGCTTTATCTATATAATACAATAAATTGGTATGTTCTTTATCAAATGCAATTTTAAGTGGAGATTGAACCCTGCCACGAATGGTAACAAAAGGATTTATTTCAGGTATAAACAATACATCTCCATCCATTAAAATAATATCGTATTTTGAATTTGGCTTTTTTAAGGCATTGTACAAGTCAATACTTACGGGTTCATCCAACAAATCTAATTTTTCCTGCACTGCGCTATCAATAATTGGCCTGCCTAAAGAATCAAACTTTTGCTTTTTTTCATATTTTTCCCTGAACTGACCTGTTCTTCTATAGAGCAAAGCGCCGCCCACATTGGCATTATCTGCAAGGCCACCGGCTCTTCCAATAAAAGAGGATAGCCTTTCGAATTTGCTGAGCCTTGGATAGTATCCGGGATACATAACCAAACCTTTTAAATCCACATTTTGTTGAATTTCAAAATTGGGGTTTTTGCGAACAAAAATCTGGTCGTATGGTTTGAGTATTATTTTATTTGCTATAGAATCCAGTTGCAGGTTGGGGTCTATGGCATAAGATTTTACTACGGTTCGGGTAGGTTTAAGGCTTTTTCTTGCCGAATCCATATCAACTACGCTTGAAATTTCGAGCCTGCCAAACTCTGCCGATTGTTTAAGACCGCCGGATAAGTATAAAAGGTCCTCAAGTGTCATTCCGCCATATTTTCTTACTTTGCCTTCTACCCTTATTTCACCATAAATTTCTACATATTGGGGATCGGAAAATTCACTTTGAGAAAACAATTGAATCACATCGTTTACATTTAACTCTACATTACTGGGGCTCCTGGAATCATTGCTACTGTATTCCGACAGGTCCACTTCCAGCCTGTCTGATTGCAAACTTGTAGAATCTCCGGCGTTACGAAATACATAGGCTCTGGGCAAAAAAGTATTACGGGTTACGCCGCCTGCACGGTTAATGATGTCAAAAAGCCTGTCGTTTTTGCGTAATTCATATACGCCGGGAAAAGTAACTTCTCCCCTTATTTCCACTTTATTACTAAGGCCAGCTTTTACAATATCCACCTTTACAATGTCACCATCCATTAATAAAAAATCCTGGTCGGGCAACTGAGTTATGGCATTTGCATTTACATCCCTTTGTACCTGTGTTTCATTTTCTGAACGCAGGATTTTCATGTTGGATGCCAATGCCTCCGAGGTGAGGCCTCCAGAAAATTTTAATAATGCTTTTACGCCTTCATCTTTTCTTAGCTGGTAATACATTGGCCTTTTGAACTGGCCGGTAGCTAAAACTTTTTTCTCAAAAATGCCAACAATAATAAAATCATTGTTTTGCAAGTAAATATGTTTTCCAAAATCACCGGTTGTTAAATATTTATATACATCTAATTCATCTATAACTTTGCCTGCCCTTTTAATTTGGATATTTCTTAAATTTCCAAACTTTGAAACGCCACCTGCCGCATAAATTACATTAAATGCATTGCTAAATGCCGATACGGTTACAGGCCCGGGATTATTTACTTCGCCTACCACATTCACATTTATTCTCCTGGGCTGGCCAAGGCTTACCGAAATATTAGTGCTTGCCGGAACCACGCTTTTAAAACGGGCATAAACAACTTTTCGGGCATTTTCGAAAGTAAGCCCCTGAACATAAATTTTTCCAAGGCCAGATGGGAAAATGGCGCCATCTCTTGCAACAATATAATTTTCCTGGAACTCTGCACCGCCCCAAAGCGCTACAATAATATTATCGCCAACGCCAATGGGATAATCCAATGGCGGGGTAGACATTTCATCTACACTGGTTGTAGGAGCAAATGCGGCAAAATTGGCACCGTAAGTTTTATCGGGGCTGTAGGCATTAAATTTAATATCGTCTTTTACAACACTGTCTTTTTCAATAGTGAGTTTGGAGTTGAGCTCAGCATTGCGGTCTTTGCCGGTTTCCCGGTTTTTATCTTCAAGTAAAGACCTCAATTGCGGTTGGGTAAGCTCCTGCGGATTAATCTGGTTAGGATTAATTTCCTGAGGGATGCCTGTAGGCGGCTGGCTGATTGCCGGCAAACTCAAAAGAACAACAATAAAAAAAATTGAAAAAAATCTAAATATAAATCCTCGAATATTACACTGCATTTTCTTGGGTTAATTTTCTGTTCGCAAAGATATAGTTTTTATTTTGGCGGAAATTATAGTAAATCATTGTATTCCATCCATATTTCATTTAGAATTTCTGCGGCAGGTTTTATATTATTGATCATTGAACTTACCTGACCTATTTCCAATTCGCCATCATCCATATTGCCTTCAAACATGCCTTTTTTTGCACGGCCACGGCCCAAAAGCTCTTCCAGTTGCTCCTTTGATGCACAAATTGACTCTGCTTGTTGCACCTGCTGGTAAAAATTATTTTTGAGCAACCGCACCGGCGTAAGCGCTTTTAAGCTTAACATGGTATCTCCTTCAATGGCATCTATTACGGCATTTTTAAAATTATTGTGGCAGGATGCTTCAACACTTGCCACAAACCTGCTGCCTATTTGTACTGCAGAAGCACCCAATACAAGCGCTGCCAGCATTTGCCTACCTGTTGCTATACCACCGGCAGCAATTACAGGAATATCCACCGCTTTACTTACACATGGTATTAAAACCATTGTTGTAGTTTCTTCTCTTCCATTATGCCCTCCTGCTTCAAACCCTTCGGCCACTACAGCATCGCATCCTGCATCTTGCGCTTTTAATGCAAACTTGGCGCTGCTCACCACATGCACTACTTTTATACCATTGCTTTTCAATAACGCAGTATAGGTTTTGGGATTGCCTGCGCTGCTAAAAACAATGGGTACCTGCTGTTCAATTATTGTACCAATATGCTTGTCAATATCGGGATATAATAAGGGTATGTTAACCGCAAAAGGTTTTCCTGTGGCCTGTTTACATTTTTGGATATGCTCTTTTAATACATCCGGGTACATGCTGCCGCTGCCTATAATGCCCAGGCCACCTGCATTACTTACGGCGCTTGCCAGCCGCCACCCACTTACCCAAATCATACCGGCTTGTATAATTGGCTTTTCAATATTAAATAAACCGGTAACTTTTGAGGTGCCCATTTTCATATAGAAAATGAAAATTATGGATTAAATAAAAAAAGTGAAGATTAAATTATCAACATTTAAACATTATTTTGATGAGCCTCCCAATTCAATTTCGGTATTATCGCCAATGTTTAAATTACGGCTCACACCTTTTACCGATGCATCGCTGCCTATAAGGGAGTTGTTTAATACAATTTCCTGTATTTTGGAATAAGCGCCAATAATGGTATCTTTTATAATACAATTGTTGATGATGCTATGGTCGCCAATGGAAACATTTGGCCCAACAACCGAATTTTGAATTACACATCCTTCACCAATACTCACTGGCGGAATTATAATGGAATTTTCATAGTCGGCGGATTTGCTTTCGCTTGTTCCAAATTTTTTTAACAATATGGCATTAGAAGCAATCAGCGAATCTTTTTTGCCGCAATCAAACCAATTCTCCACTTTAAATGGCAGAAATACAATGTTCTTTTCAATCATACATTCCAGTGCATCGGTAAGGTTAAACTCATCGTAACTTTTAATTTTAAGCTGTTGTATTTTTTCAATACATGCAAATAACTGGCTTGTTTCTTTAATTTTATAAATACCTACCAGCGCCATATTGCTTTTAGGTATTGCCGGCTTTTCCACTACCCTGGTTATAGCGCCATCCTCATTAATTTCGGCAACGCCAAAATTTCTAGGGTCATCTACTTTCTTTACACCGAGTAATGAAGTAGGTGCATTAATAACATCGTTTACATCGTATTCCGCAATGGTGTCGCCCATAATAATGAGCACTTCATCGTCAGCAACCAGGTTTTTAGTAAGATCAATGGCATGGCCAGTTCCCAATCTTTCGCTTTGGGTTACAAAATAGGACTGTATATCCTTATGGTTTGCCATAACATAATCCTGTATTTTATCGCCAAGGTAGCCCACAATAAAAATAAATTCTTTAATACCGGCATCTCTCAATTGTTCAATAATAATGCTCAGGATGGTTTTACCCGCAAGCGGTATCAACGCTTTAGGTTGTGTATATGTATGTGGGCGAAGTTTAGTGCCTGCGCCTGCAACAGGAATGATTGCCTTCATAAATGCCAAATTTCTTCTGCAACTAAACTATGCAATAGTTTAATTTAATTGCCGGTTTGTTTTAGGTATGTGAAATTATGTATTTTGAATGAAAGATACAGTTTAAAAATCTACAAATCTGTGCTGGGTAAAATGTAAGGGCTGCTTATATTTGTACTATAATAAATAATAATGCAACGAGATAATACCGTTTTTAATTTGATTGGCAAAGAATTAACCAGGCAAAGGCAAGGAATAGAATTGATTGCCAGCGAAAATTTCACCAGCTTACAGGTAATGGAAGCTATGGGCACTTCGCTCACCAATAAATATGCAGAAGGCTACCCCGGACGCAGGTATTATGGAGGTTGTGAAATTGTGGATGAAATTGAACAACTGGCAATTGACAGGATAAAGCAGGTTTTCAATTGTAGTTATGCCAACGTGCAGCCCCATAGTGGCGCACAGGCAAATGCAGCCCTCATGCTGGCCATTTTGCAACCCGGTGATAAGATTTTAGGATTAGACCTTAGCATGGGCGGGCACCTAACCCATGGCTCTCCTGTAAATTTTTCGGGAAAATTATATGAAGCCCATTTTTATACTGTTAAAAAAGATACCGGGTTTATAGATTACGAAATGCTGGAAGAAAAAGCCAGGTCATTAAAACCCAAGCTGATTATTTGCGGTGCTTCGGCTTACAGCAGGGATTATGATTATGCCAGGATAAGAAAAGCGGCCGATGAAGCCGGTGCTTTTTTAATGTGTGACATTGCACATCCTGCAGGCTTAATTGCCAAAAACTTAATGAACTCGCCATTTGAGCATTGTCATTTTATAACCAGCACAACACATAAAACGCTACGTGGACCAAGAGGCGGTATTATTTTAATGAAAACGGATTTTGAAAACCCAATGGGATTAAAAGATCCTAAAGGAAATATAAGAATGATGAGCCATATACTGGACATGGCCGTTTTCCCGGGCACACAAGGTGGGCCTTTGGAACATGTAATTGCTGCAAAAGCTATTGCCTTTGGCGAATTACTCAGCAATGATTTTACCATTTATGCCCAACAAATACAAAAAAATGCACAGGCAATGACCAAAGCACTGCTGGCAAAAGAATACCAGATAATTAGCGGCGGCACTGACAACCACCTGATGCTGATAGACCTGCGAAATAAAAATATTACCGGTAAAAAAGCACAGGAAACACTGGATAAAGCACATATTACTCTCAATAAAAATGCCGTGCCTTACGATGATAAAAGCCCTTTTGTTACTAGTGGTATAAGAATAGGCGTACCGGCAATTACAACCAGGGGAATGAAAGAAGAACATATGCAAACGGTGGTTGATCTTATAGATAATGTATTAATGAATATTGATAATGAAGCCATCATTTCAACGGTGCAAAATAAGGTGAAAGAATTGATGCATGCTTTTCCATTGTACCCCGAATTAAAAAATTAAAACCATGTTACAACGAATTCAATCTATCTGGCTGCTGCTGGCTTCAATATGCTCATTTGCTACTCTTAAATTCCCCTTTTATATGGGAACTGATAAAACAGGAGTGCCTTCATCTACCCTGGAGGCAACAGACAACTTTTTACTTATCATTTTCACTGTAGCTATTGGCGTTACAGCCCTTCTATCCATTTTTTTATATAAAAACCGGGCAATGCAAATAAAATTTATTGCCGGAAGCATGATTTTGGAATGTGTTTTGATAATTTTATACTACAATTATTCTGTGCAATATGTCGAAGGGCATTTTGTACTGACATCTATATTTCATTTATTTATTCTTCTCTTTTTATTTTTGGCAATAAGGGGAATTATTCGTGATAATAAAATTGTGAGAGAAAGCAACCGGTTGCGATGAATCAATTATAATTTAAACATATAACTATGAAAGCAATTTTAACCATACTGTTTTGTGGCTGTATTTATATTGCCAAAAGCCAAACCATTACTATAGACAATACCGGCGGCACTTCTGGCCTTATTGGCTTAGGCAATAACCTTTACCATGCCAGCGAATCATTGTATACCAGCGATGAAATTGGCGCAGGCAATTTTACTTCTGTTGCAACGGCAATAGAAAAAATAGCCTTTAAAGCAGTTGCGGTAGGAGCAACAACCACATTCAATAATGTAAATATTTACATGAAGAATGTACCATCTACAACAACCACACTTACTACCGGCACTTATACAACAGCAGGTTACACCCTGGTATTTAGCGGTAGCGTTTCTATTACTGCAACAGGATTTACCGATATTACATTAAGCACTGCATTTGTAAGAAACAACGGAGACAACCTGCAGGTACTAGTTGAACGCACAGACAATACTTCCCATACCGGGTTTACCTACCAAACGTCAAATGGCAACTCTGTAAACCTTACGCTTACTACTACCCGCCGCTACAATGGTACGGCTGCTTTGAGCGGAAGTACCGTATTGGCTCAAAGCGCTTTCAGGCCGGCCTTAAGATTAAAGCATGAATTTGTAACCGATATAGCGGTACAGGAAGTTTATACACTTGGTCGTTTACCCATCCCCAACGGTACACCACATACGGTTACTGCATTAATTAAAAATTTTGGTACCACTACTGCCAACAACCTCAATGTTACTTTAAATATTACAGGAGCAAATACATTTACCGATGTTCAAACCATCACTACACTTACACCGGACGCTTCTCAATTGGTAACCTTTACCAGTTTTTCTCCTGCGGTATTAGGCAATAATAATATTGCGGTTTCTATTCCTGCAGATGATTTTACTGCAAACGACAGCAAAAGTAGTACACAAATTGTAAATGAAAATACCTGGGCATATGCCGATGGATCTGCACCTTTTGGTTCTACCGGTTCTACTTCTTCAACGGTTGACTTTGCTGCAAAATATAATACCAATATCAATACCAGCATTATTCAAATGCGGTTGCATTTTTCCAATACGCCCGGACGTAGTTATAAAATTGCATTTTGGGATGCTACAGGCCCAGGTGGCTCCCCAGGAAACTTAATTTGGGAATCTCCTGTAAATCTCACTACAAACCTAGGATACAATAATATTGTATTGCCAACGCCTGTTGCAATTAATGCCGGTGATTTTTATGCAGGTGTAAGGCAGGTGGTTTCTGCCAGCAGTATTTTTTTATCGTACCAAAAAGAATCTCCAATAAGGCAGGGCGCTTTTTACTATTATAATGTTCCTACAAGCACATGGATAGATATGAATGCCGTAACCACTACGCCTTACCGGTTAATGATTGAACCGAAACATTTATTGGCCATAAATGCTGCTGCAATAAGCATCAGTTCACAATCTGCTGCTAATTGCACCAAAAATATCAACGTTACTATTTCGAATGCCGGCACCAACCCTATTGCACCCGGTACTGCAGCAGTTACATTAAATATTGGCGGTGCAAATACCTACAATGCTACATTAAACAATACTACCAGCATTAATGCCGGTGGTAATGAAGTAATTGCATTTAATGGAATTAATACACCCAATAGCGGAACCAACTACGACACTGCTTTTGTAACACTAAGCGGAGACGATGACCAACTGAATGATACCATTGCATCCACATTTATCAGCGGCCCGGCTGCTACACTCTCCGGAGCTTCCTCAAATGGCGTTGCATTAGTGAAAAATTGTGAAGATGCAGGCTGGACTTATTATTCTGATCCGGCAGACTTAAACAGCTACCTGCTTTCTATTAACTGGGACCCCGGAAATTCCGGCGCCAATGCATTACCCAAAGCCAATGCCATTCCCCGTGTACAATTAGATGCAGGTTTTTTCTCTGCTACTGATATACCAACCAAAAAAGCCACCTATACTTTGCAACGTTACTGGAATGTTGATTTGATGGGCAATACGCTTACTGCTCCGGTAAACTTACGTTTCTTTTACAACCCTGCCGATAAAGTATTAGTGGATAATGCTGCTTCAAATTTTGCTACCGCAAACATTGGCACACTTGAACCCTCACAATGGTTCCAATTAACGGCGCCATCGTTTGTGGGAGATGCAGCCCATGTTATTCCCGACTTTGTGCTCAACTCCTATCCTATTTATAATAGCAACACGCTCAATAATACCATCAACGGAGTTTTATATGCACAATTTGATGGCTTAGCAGATATTACCGGAGGCACTTATGCAACCGGCGTTGGGCCAAGTACACCGTTGCCACTTTTACTTACCAATTTTGAAGCAAGGCAAAACGGAAGAAAAAATTTATTGACCTGGAGAACGGCCAATGAAATAAACGTACAAAATTTTGAAATTGAACGCAGCAGTAATGGCATCAATTTTTCTTCTATTGGAGAAGTAGCTGCCAATGGTACCATGCACTACCAGTTTGTGGATAATACACCTTTAAAGGGCACTAATTATTACCGCCTTAAAATTATTGACCTCAACAGTAGTTACCGTATTAGCGAAACAAAACTGCTAAGCTTTAATACATCCGGAATAATACTTTATCCCAATCCTTTAACCACAGCTGCAATGCTTGAAATAGATGCGGTAAATGCAGGTACTTTTGAAATAAGTATTTCTGATGTTGCTGGTACAATAATTCAATTAAATACAACCTATACAATTATTCAGCCGGGAATTAACAGGATACCGGTAAATGTTGCCCGGCTTGCACCTGGAACTTATTTTATTAATGTAAAATCTGATGGTTTAAAACAATCAATAAAATTTGTAAAACAATAAGACACAACAATTTTAAAAAAGGGGCCAAAACCCCTTTTTTATTTTTAAAAAATGCCTCAAACCTCTTTATTACCCGGTGTTTTAAATTAAGTTAACCTCTTAAAACTATTTTTTATATTACCATTAATAATAACTATTATTGCATACATGAGCAATAAAAGTTTTCATACTTATTTTACAATAACAGTTTACGCTCTTACTACAACTGCTACCACAACCCGTTAAGGGTTGTACTTTCTCATATTATCCACTGGGGCGTTGCCCACAAAACTTCGGTACCTTAATCATCTTATTCATTATTTTAGTTAATTATATGTTATGTATGTTTTAAAATTTGGCGGCAGCTCGGTTGCCACAGCAGACAATATTAAAAAAGTAATTTCCATTATTGAGCAAAGGCACATGAATACAAAAAAACTCATTGTTGTATCTGCCCTTGGCGGCATTACAGATATGTTGCTGCAATGTTCCCTATTGGCTGCTGAGGCTAATGAAGGTTACAAAGAACTGCTGAACCAGGTAGAGCAAAGGCATTTGGATACGGCACGGCAACTCATACCCATCCAATCTCAAAGTAGCATACTCAGTTTTATTAAAATGCAATGCAACGAAATGGAAGACATCTTCAACGGTATTTTTTTATTAAAAGAGCTTTCGCTGCGCATTAAAGACAAAGTGATGAGTTATGGCGAATTGCTCTCTTCCAAAATTATTGCTGCTGCACTTGAAAGTAGTAATAAAGTACAATGGGTGGACTCTACCCAACTAATAAAAACCAATTCTCAGTATGGTTATGCCCAGGTAAATTTTGATGCCACTGATACAAACATTCAAAAATATTTTAAGGAAAATGATACCCTTCTTTATGTTGCAAGTGGTTTTATTGCTTCAGATGAAAAAAACATAAATACCACACTTGGCCGTGGCGGATCCGATTACAGCGCAGCAATATATGCGTCAGCTTTACATGCCAAAAGCATGGAAATATGGACCGATGTACCCGGAATGATGACAGCTGACCCAAGGCTTGTACCCGCTGCTAAAACAATTGCTTCCATATCGTACCAGGAAGCAATGGAACTTTCGCATTTTGGCGCAAAGGTAGTTTATCCGCCAACCATTCAGCCTGCAATGAATAAAGGGATTCCTATAAATATTAAAAACAGTTTTGCCCCAAAAGATGCCGGAACCGTAATTGAAAAAAAACCAAAAAATACCGGCAGTACCGTTTCGGGTATTTCCAGCATCAATAACATTTCGCTTATCAGCCTGGAAGGCAGTGGTATGGTAGGTATTCCCGGTTTTTCAAAAAGACTTTTTGAAACATTGGCTGCACAAAAAATCAATGTTATTTTAATTACCCAAAGCTCCTCGGAGCATTCCATTTGTGTAGGCATTGATGCCCATAATGCCAAAACCGCAAAAGCCGCAATTGATGAACTTTTTGCTTACGAAATTGCCACAAAAAAAGTAGAGCCTTTGGTTGTAGAAAACAATCTTGCCATTATTGCACTGGTTGGCGATCAAATGAAAAACCACACCGGTATAAGTGGAAGATTATTTACTGCATTAGGTAAAAACGGGGTAAACATAAGGGCTATTTCACAGGGAAGTTCAGAGAGAAATATAAGTGCAGTTATCAATAAAGCCGATATAAAAAAAGCCATTAACGTAATTCATGAAGCGTTTTTTGAAATTGAATACAAAGAAATAAACTTATTTATTGCAGGCACAGGAAATGTAGGGAAAAAATTAATTGCCCAAATTGCCCGGCAACAAAATTACTTAATGGAAAAACTGGGCCTAAAATTAAAAGTTACCGGCATTGCCAAAAGCAAATGTTTTTTGATAGATGAAAATGGTATTGATGTAAATAATTGGGAAAAGCTGGTGAACAATGGATTGCAGGATGGCATAAAGATATTTGCAAAAAAAATTATTGAAAAAAACTTACGTAATTCTGTTTTTGCAGATATAACAGCAAGTGAAGAAGTGGCAGATGTTTATAAAGGCTTACTGGAAAAAAGCATTTCGGTAGTAGCCTGCAACAAAATTGCCTGCTCTTCTGCCTATTCTGTTTATCAAAAATTAAAACAAACTGCAAGGGAATATAACACCAATTTTTTATTTGAAACAAATGTGGGCGCAAGCCTCCCTGTAATAATTACTTTAAATGACTTATTGCAAAGTGGTGATAACATAAAAAAAATACAAGGCGTATTGAGCGGTACATTAAATTATGTATTTAATCATTACAACGGCAGCCTGCCTTTTGCATCTGTAGTAAAACAGGCTCAGGATGAAGGTTATACCGAACCCGATCCAAGGCTTGACCTGGGTGGAAAAGATGTAATGAGAAAAATAATGATTCTTGCCCGTGAAGCCGGCTTTGCAATTGAAATGGATCATATTATTAACAACAGTTTTCTACCCGAAGAATGCATGAACGGTTCTGTAGATGATTTTTACAGGCAAATGGAAAAACACGAAGCCCATTTTAAAGCTTTATATTCAGATGCTAAAAATGCAGGCTGCAAATTAAAATTTGTAGCCGTATTTGATGAAGGCAAAGCCTCTGTTGGCCTGCAGCACATTAATGAAGACCATGATTTTTATCACCTTTATGGAAAAGACAATATTGTTTTGTATTACACACAGCGTTATACCGAACAACCATTGGTAATTAAAGGAGCAGGTGCAGGTGCTGAAGTTACCGCATCTGGCGTATTTGCAGATATACTAAGGGCAGCAAAAGCCTAAAGTTTTTTAAATTATTAAAAATGCAATTGGATACAAATCCTCAAAGAACAGTTAAAGTAAGCGCACCTGGCACAGTAGCAAATTTGGTATGTGGCTTTGATGTGCTTGGCCTTTGCCTAAACCACCCGGCAGATGAAATGCAGGTTACCATTACCGGTAAATCTGTAATTACTATTTCCCATACAGGTGAGTTCCCTTTACCATTTGATGCGGCTCAAAATACTGCAGGCGCAGCATTGCTGGAAATAAAAAAATTATTACCTGCACAAACCGGCTTTGATATCTTCATTAAAAAAAATATAAACCCCGGAAGCGGTATTGGCTCCAGCGCAGCAAGTGCAGCAGGCGCAGTAGTTGCTGCCAATTATTTATTGGGCAACCCGTTTACAAAAGAAGAAATGGTTCAGTTTGCATTATTTGGTGAAAAAGCGGCTTCGGGTGTAAAACATGCAGATAATGTTGCTCCCTGCATTTATGGCGGCATTACCTTAATCCGCAGCATTTTTCCTGTGGATATCATAAGGCTTTCTTCACCGCCACTTTGGGTTACAGTTGTTCATCCTCAAATAGAAGTACGCACTGCAGATGCCAGGCAAATTCTAAAAAAACAAGTATTGCTAAAAGATGCCATAAAACAATGGGGAAATATTGCCGGATTGGTTGCTGGTTTATTACAACACGACTATAACCTTATATCCAGGAGTCTCGAAGATGTAATTATAGAACCGGTGAGGAGCATCCTCATACCTGAATTTAACGATATTAAAAAAAGAAGTATCCGGGCAGGTGCATTGGGTGGTGGCATATCGGGTTCTGGCCCATCTGTTTTTATGCTGAGCAAAGATGAGCAAACTGCTCAAAATGTAAAAACCGAAATGAATAAAATTTATGATGCCATTGGGCTATTGCATCAGGTTCATGTTACCAGCATCAATACGCAAGGAGTAAAAATTGTAACCGAATAAAATTAAATTAAATTTATAAAATTGTTTTTCTACAGCACCAACAAACAGTCGCCGGTTGTAAATTTTAAAACCGCTACATTAAACGGGCAGGCGCCCGATAAAGGTTTATATTTTCCTGAAAAAATACACATCCACAGCAATGAATGGATAAAAAACATTTCACATGCCAGTAACGAAGCCATAGCTTATAATGCCATAAAACCTTATGTAGGCGATACAATACCCAATGATATTTTACAAGCTATTGTTGCAGAAACCGTATCATTCCCTATTCCTCTAGTTGAAATAAACAGCCAAATTTCATCGCTTGAACTTTTTCATGGGCCTACATTGGCATTTAAAGATGTGGGCGCAAGGTTTATGAGCAGATGCCTGGGCTATTTTACAAAAAACATCACTAAAAAAATTACGGTACTGGTAGCTACATCGGGAGATACAGGTGGCGCAGTTGCCAATGGTTTTTATAATGTGCCCGGCATTGATGTGGTAATACTTTATCCTTCGGGCAAAGTAAGCACTGTTCAGGAAAAACAATTAACCACTACAGGAAAAAACATTAAAGCTTTGGAAGTAAAAGGAAGTTTTGATGATTGCCAGGCCATGGTTAAAGATATTTTTAGCCGCTCAGGGGATTTTCCGGGATTATTTTTAACATCGGCCAATTCAATAAATGTTGCCAGGTGGCTGCCTCAGCAATTTTATTATTTCTTTGCCTGCAAGCAATGGAAAAAAGAGTATGGCATCCCGGTAATTGCCGTACCCAGCGGCAACTTTGGCAATATTTGTGCCGGCTTAGTGGCAAAGGTTTCAGGCCTTCCTGTAAAACATTTTATTGCAGCCTGCAATTCAAACAACACGGTTCCGGAATTTTTTAAAACGGGGAATATAAACCCCAAATCAACTATTGCTACAATATCCAATGCCATGGATGTAAGCAATCCCAGCAATTTTGTAAGGATCCTCGAACTTTTTCAGCATCAAATCCCGGAATTAAAAAAATCAATTTCTGCTTACAGCATTTCGGATAGTGAAACCAAAGAAACTATCATTAGCACTTATAAAAAATATGGATACCTTTTAGATCCGCATGGCGCAGTGGGCTTTTTTGCAATGGAAAAATATTTACAGCAATATCCACAGGCAAAAGGTTTTATTGTAGAAACCGCACACCCAGTAAAATTTTACGATGTTGTAGAACCATTAATTAATGAACCTGTACCGGTGCCCAATAACATCCAATCTATACACTCCCTTGAAAAGCAATCTACTGTTATTGAAAATAATGTTGAAGAACTTGCGGCTATCCTAAAAAAAATGAATTAAAATAAGTTGTAGCACCGGAGCAGTGCACCAAAAAGTAAAAGATAAAATTATTATTTCAACCAATTGGCTAATACCAGTTCCCCCTGTGGGGTCAATATACTTTCCGGGTGAAATTGCACGCCTTTTACATCGTACTGTTTATGCTGCAATGCCATTATATTACCGTTTTCATCCCTTGCTGTTATTTCAAGCATTTGCGGAAAATCTACTTCACTCACCACCCACGAATGATAATGGCCCACTTTAATATTTTCAGGAAGCCCCTTAAATAAAGAATTGTGGTTATTAAAAACAGTACAATTGCTGTCTACGCCATGGTAAACGGTTGAGAGATTTAGCAACCGGCCGCCAAATGCTTCGGCTATTGCCTGGTGGCCAAGGCAAACTCCCAATATGCTTTTTGATACAGCATACTTTTTTATAAGAGGCAGCAGCAAACCTGCTTCCGAAGGCAAGCCCGGCCCTGGCGACAAAATAATTTTATCGTAATTGTTCACTTTCTCAAGACTTATACTATCGTTTTGATAAACATCTGGCCTTATACCTACAATCTTCTCTACCATGTGAACAAGGTTGTAGGTAAATGAATCATAATTATCAAAAACCAATATTTTCATACTTATAGCTATAAAAATTTTCCGGTATTGCTTTCCCTAATTTTTTTTAAATCGGAGGGCTTACCTTCAAAAACCAGTTTACCGCCTTCCACACCTGCTTCGGGGCCAAGGTCAATAATCCAATCGGCACTTTTCAACACATCGGTATTATGTTCAATAACCAATACGGAATGGCCCTGTTCAATAAGTGCATTAAATGAAGCCAATAGTTTTTTTATATCGTGAAAATGCAACCCTGTAGTAGGCTCATCAAAAATAAAAAGTATACTGCCATTTGATGTGCCTTTACCCAAAAAAGAAGCGAGCTTTACCCTTTGTGCCTCGCCACCACTAAGCGTATTACTGCTTTGCCCCAGTTTTACATAACCCAATCCTACATCGCTTAAAGGCTGTAATCTTTGTGCTACCAGCAAGGCCTGCCTGCTCTTTTTATCAGAGCTGAAAAAGGCAATGGCTTCATCTACATTCATCTCCAAAACATCAAATACATTGTTGCCAAAATATTTTACTTCCAGTACTTCTTCTTTAAATCTTTTTCCATAGCACACTTCACATTGCAAATGCACGTCGGCCAAAAACTGCATTTCTACAATTTGCTCCCCTTCTCCTTTACAGGCATCGCACCTGCCACCATCTACATTAAAAGAAAAGTGCCTGGGTTGAAAGCCACGCATTTTACTCAAATGTTGTGCTGCAAACAGGTCACGTATTTCATCATAAGCTTTTATATAAGTAACCGGGTTGCTCCTGCTGCTTTTACCTATCGGGTTTTGATCTACCATTTCAACCTGGCTAATAAAATCCAAGTCGCCTTTTAAATCTAAATATGCGCCGGGTTTATCGGTTCCTTCTCCTTTAAGTTTTTGCAGGGCCGGGTAAAGTATTTGCTTTACCAAAGTTGTTTTACCGCTTCCACTTACGCCGCTTACAGCACAAAGAACATTAAGCGGAAACCTTACCGAAATATCTTTGAGGTTATTTTGGGCTGCGCCTTCAAGAAAAATTGACCTGTTCCATTTGCGTAATATTTTTGGCGGATCAATAGTGAGTTCACCAGAAAGATACTTACCGGTAAGGCTTTTTTTGTTTGCAATAATTTCATCATAATTTCCTTCAGCTACAACCTCGCCTCCCAAATGGCTGGCAAATGGGCCCATATCAATAATATGATCTGCATGTCGCATCATCATTTCGTCGTGCTCAACTACAACAACTGTGTTCCCTAAATTTCTCAACTCTTTTAAAACTGCAATAAGCCTTTCGGTATCCCGGCTATGCAGGCCAATAGAAGGCTCGTCTAAAATATATAATGAATTGGTAAGGTTGCTGCCCAAGCTTCTGGTTAATTGAATACGCTGGCTTTCGCCGCCACTCAGGGAATTGGCAAGCCTGTTTAAAGTGAGGTAACCAAGGCCAACATCTATTAAGGTTTTAATGCGGATATTGATTTCACTTAAAATCCGTTTGGCAATTTTTTCTTCAAATTCGCTTAAGAATAATTCTAAAAACCATTGCTGCAAATCTTTAACGGGCATTTCACAAAGCTGGCCAATATGTTTTGTTCCTACTTTTACATAAAGCGCCTCTTTACGCAACCTGAAGCCATTACAGGATGTACAGGTAGTGCGGCCACGGTAGCGGCTTAGCAAAACCCTGTATTGCACTTTATATAAATTTTGTTCTACCTCTTTAAAGAAATCATTAAGACCACTCACATATTCATTGCCTTCCCAAATTTCTTTTTGCTGCTTTTCGTTGAGCTTCATAAAAGGTGTATGCACCGGGAAATCGAATTTTTTTGCAGCCTTTATAAATGCATTTTTCCATTCACCCAGCTTTTCCCCTTTCCATGGAGCTATGGCGCCTTCATACACACTAAGGCGTTTGTCGGGAATAATTAATTCGTGGTCGAGTCCCAAAATTTGTGAGAAGCCTTCGCAAACCGGGCATGCACCATAAGGGTTGTTGAATGAAAACAAATTGGGTACTGGTTCTTCAAAAACAATTCCATCCAACTCAAACTTATTACTAAAATGCAGTTTCTTTTTTTCGTTGATCATTAAATACAGGCTGCCTTCCCCTTCTGCAAATGCCGTAGCTATCGAATCGGTAATACGATGCAAATCATCTTCATCAAAATCTTTTTTCAAAATCCTGTCAATTACCAGGAAGCTTTCTTTACTATTTTTAATTTCCTGTACCTGTGCACTTTCATTGAGTACATCATCAATTTGTTTCACTTCCCCGTTTACCCAAATTCGTGAAAAACCTTTCTGCAATAAAATATCGAGTTCTTCCTTTACATTTCTTTTACCCAAAATTTTAAATACAGAAAGAATTACAATTTTATCCCCCGCTTTACATTGTTGAATAGCAGTAACCACATCCGCTATATCATCTTTCTTTACTATTTTACCGCTCACCGGCGAATAGGTAGTACCAACCCTTGCATAAAGGAGACGCAGGTAATCATAAATTTCCGTCATGCTGCCCACTGTGCTCCTTGGCGTACGTGTAATTACTTTTTGTTCAATGGCAATGGCCGGGCATAAACCTTTAATATAATCTACATCGGGCTTGTTCATACGTTGCATAAATTGCCTTGCATAAGCGCTAAGGCTTTCAGCATATCTTCTTTGGCCTTCGGCAAATAATGTATCAATGGTTAATGAAGATTTTCCTGAGCCGGAAACACCCGTAACTACTACAAGCTTATTGCGTGGAATAGAAACGGAAACATTTTTTAAGTTGTGCAACCTGGCGCCTTTAATAACAATGTTATTATTAAAAGAAGTTGTAGTAGCAATAATTTTTTCTGCTGATTTTTTTTCTTTGAGCATATCCTACAAATGTACAATGCATGTGGCTTTCCGAAAAGTGCATTCGTAAATTTCCCATACATTGTTTTAAAAACTATAGGATTTGTACGATTATTGCCCTAAAACTAAAAAAATTTTATAAAAACATTTGGTTAAATTAAGAATGTATATATTTTAGCAGTCCAATATCCAATAAAGGATGAAAAGCCGTTAACGATTTCTTCAGCATACGTTCTACGCACTTCTTCGCTTTTATTGGCCCTAATTAACAATGTCCTAAAAACTTTAAAACAGTAAAAGTTATGAAATGCCTCTCCAACCTAACTGATCAACAATTGGTACACCTTTATGTGAATGGTGATGCCGAAGCGCTTAGCGCTCTTGTAACCCGCTACAAAGACAAAATTTACACTTCCATTTACTTATTGGTTAAAGATAAGTACCTGGCAGAAGACATTTTTCAGGATGTTTTTATTCGTGTAATAGACACGCTTAAAGGCGGCCGCTATGTTGATGAAGGAAAATTTTTACCCTGGGCTATGCGCATTGCACACAATTTATGTGTAGACCATTTTCGTAAAGTTAAACGCACACCTACTATTAAAACCAGCGAAGACAGGGATATTTTTGAATCGCTTAATTTTTCGGAAGCCGGTGCCGATCAGCGTATGATGAACAACCAAAGCCATGATAAAGTGAGAAAAATGATTGATATGCTTCCTGAAGACCAAAGAGAAGTAATCATTTTGCGCCACTATGCCGATCTTAGCTTTAAAGAAATATCGCAATTAACCAATTGCAGCATCAATACCGCCCTGGGAAGAATGAGATATGGCCTTATAAACCTGCGGAAGCTGATGACAGAAAAACAAATTGCCTTATAATTGCCTTATTATTTTATTTTAAGCCCGGGTACATCCCGGGTTTTTTATTGGAATATATTTTTGTAATACAATTATGAACCCATTATTACGTTTTGCTATACAGGCAATTGCAAAATTTGTAGCTTGAAAAGCAAAAAAAATGCTTTATCTATGCAAATCAAAATTGCAACAACTGAATTGTTCAACCAAACCCGGTAATCAATAAAAAATGTTATTTAATTCCCCGGAATTTTTAGGCGCTTTTTTGCCATTAACGCTTTTTGTTTACTTTTTACTGAATAAGTATAAGCTGGAAAAATCCGGGAAACTGTGGTTATTACTCTGCTCTTTATTTTTCTATGCATGGTGGAAACCTATTTATTTGGTTCTATTAATGGCCTCAATGCTCTTTAACTATTTTGCAGGCCAAAGGCTTAATTATGTTGAAGACCCCAAATGGCGCAAAATATTTTATATTGGCTGTTTGATGGTGAACCTGTCGGTATTACTTTATTTCAAATACGCAAATTTTTTTGTTGATAACCTCAATTACCTTTTGCCCAAAGGTCATGAATTGATTATTGACCCCATAATACTTCCTCTCGCCATAAGCTTTTTTACGTTTCAGAAATTTGCCTACATAACTGATAGCTACAAGGGCGAAACAAAAGGATATAACTTTTTGGATTTTTCATTATTCGTAGCTTTTTTCCCCCAATTGATAGCAGGGCCAATTGTGCACCATAAACAAATTGTACCACAGTTTGAAAGCCACAGTCAAAAATTATTTAACACCGATAACTTTGTACGTGGCCTTTACCAGTTCCTTATGGGATTGATAAAAAAAATAATGATTGCTGATACCTTTGCCATACTGGCCAATGCAGGTTATGCAGAGGCACACCATCTCTCTTTTTTAGATAGCTGGATCACTTCTCTTTCCTATACCATTCAGCTTTATTTTGATTTTAGCGGTTATTCCGATATGGCTATTGGTGCTGCACTCATGTTCAACATCAAGCTACCCCTAAACTTCGACTCCCCTTATAAGTCAACCAATATCCAGGATTTTTGGCGAAGGTGGCATATTACTTTGGGTAATTTTTTAAGGGAATATATTTATATCCCGCTTGGCGGAAACCGCAAAGGCGAATTTAAAATGCTTAAAAACCTGGTGATTACTTTTTTGATTGGTGGGTTTTGGCATGGTGCAAACTGGACCTTTGTTGCCTGGGGTTTACTGCATGGTATTGCACTTGTAATACACAGGCTTTGGCAAAAAACCGGTATAAAAATGAGTAATGCATTAGGCATTACCATTACTTTTCTTTTTGCAAATTTTGCCTGGGTATTTTTCAGGGCTTTAACTATTTCAGATGCATTTGAAGTAATAAAAAGCATGGTAGGCATAAAAGTTGCTCATTATTCAGGGTCGCATGTATTTACAGATATTTACCTGCTGCCCATGATGCTAATGGGCGTATTGCTGCTTTTCTGGAAAAACCCTAAAGAGCTGGTAGCCGAATTTAAGCCCGATTACAGGCATTTGGCCTATATGATAGTTTTAGGTTTACTGGGATTATTATTTTTAAATTCTATAACGGCAAGCGATTTTCTTTACTTTGATTTTTAAATATGACAAGTAAAAAATTTTTAATACGGTATGCAATAATTATGGCTGTGCTCATTGGGCTAATAGCCAGCATTAATTATTATATTGACATTTATGGCCTCTTCAGGGGAAAAAAGGAACGTAAAGTGTATATCAATGAACGTACCAGCAAGTATCTTTTTTCCATGAGGTATATCCCCGAAAATTATGAAGGTGTAATTGCAGGCCCTTCTTTATCGGACAACTTGAACCCTGATGCAATAAAAGCTTATAAAATTTACAATGCCAGTATAATGGGCATTAATGTAACGGAAATGAATTACCTCCTCAATAATATTATTGACAGGGGACAGATAAAATTTGCCATTATTTGCCTGGGCCGTTACCTTACCAAAGATCATGGGCGCAAAAGTGCTCATATTGATCCCAAAGAATACTGGGGAGCGCTGGGTTCTACCAACCTACTCAAAACATACCTGCTGTATGGCATAAGAAAATATGACCTTGCACCAGGCAGGTATGCACCCAATATTTACAATACAGATGGATGGAACAATTTTGAACTGGAAATGCATAACCTTAATCCCAAAGACAGCATTGAAAAAAGAGTTGCCCATAAAGTAATAGATACTATTTCTATTGATCCGGTTGCTTACGAAGAACTGGATTTTATTCTCAAAAAACTGCGAAGACACAATATACAGGTTATAGGCTATTACAGCCCGGTACCTTATGGTATCTATCAACTGGATAAAACCGCTTACCAGGACTTTGAAAAACGTATTAGTGCTTTATTTAAGAACAACGATGTTTTGCTGAACCTAAATGAGGAAAAATATAGACCCATTAACAGCGATTACGAAATGTTTATTGACCACGGGCATTTAAGCCACAAAGGTCAGAGTTTTGTATTACAGCAACTCGATAGTATTTTAAATGTGCTTTACAAAAAATAAGCAGGGATTGAACCCTGCTTAAAATTAATTTAAAAAATTATTCCGTATCTATTATGTCATACCCAATATATTCCTCCAACGATATTTTAGCGGCTTTGTAATTCCTCCTTTTAGATACCAGCTTGGATTTTTCTTGCAGGTAAACCTGGTACGCTTTATTCATTTCTTCAAGGGTAATTTCACCATCAGCGTACGATTTTTTGGCGGCTTCATTTGCCGTAAGGTCGTACTCCAGCGATTCCTGTTGCAACATCATCACTTCTTTCATTTCCTTATAAGCCTCAAACCGCAATTGCACTTCCTCTCTTACCATATTAATCTTAGTTTGCTTATTGTACTTATTTATTTCAATATTACCTTTTGCAATGGCTTTATCTTTCTTTACCCTCGAAAAAATATCAAAGGGCACGGCCACACCAAAATTATACTTGGGAAAAAAACTTGCCGCAGCAGAACTATTCACCACAAACTCATTTACATTTCCATTTGCTGAGATAGCATTCATCCATGATTTTTTTGCATATTTCAACTCTGCTTTTGACACTTCCGTATTTACATCAGACACCGCAATTTCCGGGTTATGGGCAAGTGCATACTCAATGAGTTTTAAGTTTAAGAGAGAATCGTTATCGTAGCTGGTAAAATCTATTACCTTTCTTTTATTCTCTTTTACCTGGGCCATTTCTTCGGCTTTTTCTTCCAATTGCCTTACTTTATATTTCTTGCGAATGCTATCGGGAACCTGCTGTATTCTTTGTGCCCCACAAAAAAGGCTTGTTAAAAAAAATGCAGTTGCAAATAATAGTACTTTCTTCATAATATTTTAATTATTTTATTTAAATAATAATTGCCATGGTTTTGTATTAGCCTCTTGTTCTGTTTCCAAATTTATTCCTTCCTCATCAAATTCTTTCAACCTTTTTATAAGCGCCATGCATGAATAAAAGAGCAGCGCCGAAGGAAGTTGCCCAATAGCCACCTGTGAGAACTGACATACCATATACGGAAATAAGCCGCATAATATTGCTACCATGTAAACTTTGAGCTTTTTATTTTTCATTTTAAAATAATAATAAATGCCCTGGTAAAGTATGGTGGCATTTAACAAAAGATGAAGGAAGAGCCCTATCCACCCCATTTCGAGGCCTAGTTTTAACAGGCCACTATCTGGCGGAAAGCCTGCAAGAGGATGAGATGGGTAATACATTGTACCTTCTACACCTGTAGTGGAAATGCCTGAGCCAAAGGGGTGATAATGCATATAGGGTTGAATAAAATGCCGGTTTTTACTCCGTACATTTAAAGATTCTTCTTTGCTGTCAAATGTTGTACGTATCCTGTTTAATGTTGGGTTGCTGTTTATTGGTGCAAACAATACAAACATAAAAAACATAATGCTGCAAAACACAGCTATAAGTGTTGTTTTATTACGGATTGTAGTTAAGCCATATAAAGCAACACCAGCAGGCAAAATAATATTTGTGGTTCGGGTTCCTGAATAGGCCATACCCAACATTAATACAATTGTTATAAAAAAATACAAGCGCATCTTAAACTTGTCTTTTTCATTAATGGCAAAAATCAGTGTCATTACCCCAAATGAACCGCTAAAAATTCCATAGGTAACTACATCCCCAAAAAAAGAAAATTTTCTAAATTGCCCACCCTGAAACAGTAATTCAAACATACCTGGCTGGCTCATAATATATTTCATCTCTCCGGGCAAATAACCAACGTATTGCTGGTATATTGCATAAAGGCCGGCAAGTAATGCCAATATGGTCCATAAATGTATAAACACCCTGAACTTCCAGTAACGGTCAATTAAATAATAAGCCACCATATAAACCAAAACCAGGGTAAACAACCGCCGCACCGGTGTTGTCCACCCGGAAATATTGGGAATATTCGGGTTAAAAGCCTCCAGTACAAATGCCGCAACATTAAACATGAGTACGATAGAGATGGGCGTAGAAAATAAATTTTGTGTGGAGATAAGCCGTACTTTTTTACTAAGCATAGCACCAAGAGTAAGAAAATAAAAAAGCAAATCGAATGAAGATGCTATGGGAAGATCCTGACCAATGAGATGGCCTGGATAAAAAATAAAAAATGTAATGATAGTAGTAAGAAAATACCCATGCAATGGGCTAAATAAACACATATATAAAACGGCAAGCCCAATAAGCAAAACACCAATAGCCAGAGGAATAAAAAAGAAACCCTTTGCCGACATATAACCACATACCAATGCTAAAAGCAGCAGCAACGCAATTCCACCCGGTGAAATGAGTTTTTTATAAAAAATCTCATGCCGCATCCAATGGCCCAGTGCAATACCTTTCGATTTAATATATTCCTTTATCATCAGAAATAATAAATTTTAAGAAATAAAAAGGCCATAACAATGGTTACAAATAAAAGGGCAACAAACTGTGTGAGCTTTCCGGTAGTAGATTCTCCTTCTGCTTCATCATGGTACCCTTTTTCAATATGCATTTCATTTTCTTCCATTAAAACAATTTTAATTTTTTTGCGATGCTACTGCATTATAAAACAGGTTTATTGAATTTTCCCATGAATGTGATGCGGCGACTTCTTTACGCAATTGCTGTTTCTGTGCATTGTCTTCCTCAAGTGCCTTTTCAATTGCCAGTACATATTCATCAGAATCTTTGCATAAGTAGGTACAATTTGCAAATGCTTCCATAGTTTCGGTTGCAGTGGCCACAACAGGTTTACCTAATGCAAGGTATTCATCTACTTTTCTCGGATAATTGCCAATTGTAAGCTGGTTAATTAATTGCGGGTTTAGGCACACATCAAACCGGCTTACATAAGCTGGCAATTCTGGTTCGGTTTTTCTTCCCAAAAAATAAATATTTGGCATAACATGTAACTCCGATTTTTTAAAATCATCATCTTCCGGACCCACCAATACCAGGCTCCACCCTGGCCTGGCTTTAGCAATTTCGCCCAATAATTTTATATCTAATCTTGCCGAAGTTAAAAAACCGCAATAGCCAATTACCGGGTTTTTAATATTTACTAAATCTTTGGGTGTTTCTCCGGCTATTGGTTTAAAAAATAAATCACCACAACCCTGGCCAATATAGAAACTATTGGGGTTGTATTGCTTTGCATAGGAAGTTAGGTAAAGGGAATTGGCCACCACCAAGTCTACCTTTTTAATTAACTCCGGCTCAGATATTGTGCCATGTTTGCTAAAATAAGGCTGCGCCAGTAAAAAATCTCTTAAATAGTAAACGGTACAATCCACTTTTAAAAAATTCTGGAGATAAAGGCCGTTAAAAAAATCGTTATCAATAAATAAAACAGGGTTTTTAAAACCCAGGCTTTGCATTGCCTTATCAATAGCAGCAGCCTGTTTTCTATTGTTTCTTTTATTAAAATACCTGTAAATAAATCCGTGGTTCAACCAATTAATAGATTCAAGCATTACCTGAGGGTTAAACACCCATAAATTTTTCTCTACCTCTTCCAAAACCTTTTCGCCTTTTTCTATGCTCTGCTTCCTGTTTTGGGTTTTTATATCATCGGGCAACCGCCATGCCGTAACTCTGTCCAGCGGACGATTAACATAAATTACCCGGTTATGCTTTGCAATAACAAAGGCCATATCTTTAAAGTTGCAGCCAATTTCAAAGTCCCAGGGCTGTATACCAATCATAATAATATCTCTATTAACTAAAGCAGGTAAACTCATTTATACTTTTATTTTATCTCTTAACATTGTGGCAATTTCCGGGTAAAATGCAAAGGCGTATTTAAAACAATTGATAATATTTATTTTAAAATACCGGTATAAAATTACCTGCGAAACAATAAAGCCAATAATGTTGCTTACAATTGCAGCATATGCAGCGCCAATAAACCCAAATTGTTTTATGCAATAATAAGTTATGGCTACATGCAGCAATGCAATAAAGCTGATGGTTAAAAAATTTACCTTTGGCCTTCCGGTAGAATCTATAATTACACCAAAGTATTTTAAAAAAGTAAGGAAAATACCTGTAATTGCTATGCATTGCAGGTATGGCACCGCATCTAAGTAATCTTTACCCCCAAGTATAAGGATAATAATTTTAGGAAAAGCGATCATAAAACACACGATAGGAATGTTTACACTTAGCGCTACCCCAACTGTTTTCTCATAAAAAAATTTGATGCGCTCCCTATTAGCGGCATTTTCTTTTTTGGAACTTTTGGGATATAAAATATCACTCAACACCTGCGATGGTATATCGGAGAGGTTAATTACCCTGTTGGCAATTCCCTGGGAGGCCGTAAAGCTTGTACTTCCTAAAATGGGTGAGAGCATCATTTGAGATGCATTGCTAAAAACAAGGGTACTTACCCCGGAACCAAAAACATATTTTCCAAAATGCCACAAACTGCTTAACCATTCTTTTTTTAGGATAAATGTACGGGTAAGGTGTTTTTTAACCTGGAGGTATGCCACTATAATACCGATGAGTATCCCCAGGTTGAAAAAAACAACCAGTACATTTAATGATACCTCCCTGTAAAATAAAAAGTAAAGTACAATCATAAACAGGTTAAAACCCTGCCGAAAAAAATATACCCAAAAAAGGCCTTTGAATTCCGATTTGCTGTAAAGCGCCCATTCAAAATGCGAAAATGGAATGAGTAAAACCATACCGCCGGCAAATATATAAAGCATGGGTTTTAATCCCTCGGCATTGAGAACAGAGGCTAGCCATCCTGCACAAATTGTAATAGCCGCAATAAGCAAAATGGTTACAATAGAATTAATAAACAATGCAGCAGCAAGCACATAGCGTTGTTCTTCACCATCGGCATGGTTTACATATTTTATCAACGAAGTTTTTACCAGTGCCTGCCTAATAAGCTCTACAAATGAAGTGCTGGTAAGGAAAATAGTCCAAACTCCCATTTCGGGTTTGGTTAAAGCGCCATGAGCCAATATCATTGTACTTAATACACCAAAAATAGGTATTGATAATTTTTGCAGCCCGTTATACAGCCCGGCTAATAGCCATCCCTGATATTTACTTTTCTCCTGCACCTTCCTAAAAATTTATTGAATTGCTGATTTTAATCTTTTTTTTTCTTTTAACGCAAAAAGCCATTCCATATTGGCCTTTTTAGCAAGTTTATACATCCAAACGGGAATTATTAAACCGCTTATAATGCCAGATAATAATAGTACTGGTAAATTATTAATGTGCAGAACATGCATTAAGAAAATTCTTAACCCGGCCATTACTACCACATGGGCCACATAAATATACAATGAATGTTCGCCTAAAACCCTTAGCCATTGGAGTGCGTTTCTTTTTTCCAATTGATTAGATAGTAAAATGATAAATGTACAACCCACTAATGCAATAAGTAAAAACAAAATGGGTAAATGATACTCAGCATAATCATAATGTGGCAATGGGTGCTGCAAGTTTAAATATAAATACCAGGCCTGTAAAGCCAGGAATGGGAAAAGCACCAGCATTAAAATTTTTGATGATTTCATATACTTTTCATTTGGGGCGTTATTGATAAAAAAGCTCACCCAATCCCCAATTGCAAAAAATATATAATAGTGCAATATGTCACTCAAAAACCAAACATTAATATTGTGTTGAAATATATAAGCCGAAATTAAATACATGATAAGCCCAAACAATACATTTAACCATACCGGAACTTTTAATAAAATTTTTACAAGTACATACAATACAGCTACATTGAATAAAGCATATAAGTACCAAAATTGCCCTACCTGCCTTGGCGAATACAACAGGTAGATATAATGCATTTGTTCTTTATCGGCATTTACATAAGATGAAAAGACAAGTTGCAGTGATATTTGTATAAATCCCCATAAAAAATAGGGGTAAATAATGGTGCGTGCCTTTGTAGCTACAAAACTGCTCAACCCACGCTTTTGTAAGCTTTTAGCAACAAAAAAGCCGGATACTATAAAAAATAAAGGCATACGGAAACTATAAAACATAATATTGGCATATTCAATGGGCAAATACTCTTGTATTGAAATGCCGGCGTATTTTATACCCTCAAATACATGACGATATAAAACAAGTATAATAGCAATTCCCCTTGCATAATCCACCCAAGCCTGTCTTTTGGTTTTCATCTTCTTTGGTAATGGTTACAGGCAAAAAATACTTACACTAATGTTTACGTATTAATGTTATCGGTATTTACCTTATTTAAAATTGCACCAAAATTTTTTGCGCTATTTTCTGTAATATATTTTAGTGCACTATAATCCGTAGGGCTTAACCTGTTATCGGCTGCAAACACTGTAAATACTCCTTCTGCATAAACAGCAATTTCTTTACTATCGGCATAATTATTCATGGCTGCACCTTCAATTAATACAAAATCAAACTCTTGTTTAAGTGAATCAAGAAAAGCCTTCATATCCAGGTTATGGAGTTCTTCTGAAGGAGTGGTATTGCCGCCCTTGCATCCGATAACATACAGGCCTTCATGCTCTGTTTGTGCATTTTTAATTTGGGCAGGATTTATACCTCGGCTTCCGGCAAAATCTTCTATAAACACCCTGGAACTGTATTTCTCCGTTAAGGTATTGTGAGAAAAATTTAAATCGAGTACCAAAACTTTTTTATTACTCAGTAGAAGAGATGATGCCAGTGCTTCCAAAACTGTGGATTTACCGGTGTGTGGCTGTGTACTGGTAAACAGGAAAATTGACTTGCCACTGTTCAATAATTCAAAACGTAATTTCCGGATATTATTTTTGAATAACTCATTGCCTCGTGTTGGCTTTGCCTGGCCAAGCATAATATTGGTTGCCGATTGCTTTTTAAATTTTAAGGAATTTAGAATAGAAGCGGTTTTCATTTTTGTTAATTTACCAAAAACTGAAGGCAACTTTATGGAAGAGTCAAAAATTTCGAGAAAAATAAATAATACAGAGAGCAAAAAGAAAACTGCAAAGCCTGATAGTATCCCTGAAATCAATGTGTTTTTCGACTGTGGTTCAGGCGCAGGCTGACCAACACGTGTTTGAATAAAGTTTACTGTTGGGTCGTCTTTTGACAAACCCTGCACCTGTGTGTATTTATCTTTTACGCTAATTAACTGCTTGTTTTCAATATCCAACTGGCTGCGTATCACATCCATCTTAACATCGCTGCCAACGCTTACATTGGTCATACCGCTGTATTTTCTTATGCTGGCCGTATAATCTGAAATGGTAGAAGCTGCTGCGTTCATCATGGCTTCTTCTTCATTAATTTCCCTGGTAATTTTATCTATTTCGTCTTTACTCTTTGATTTGCTACTTCCACTATTGGATTTAAGTACTATCTCTGCCCTCAAATCACTAATTTGTTGTTGTAGCACTGGGTCGTTACCACCTTTTCTGGCCAGTTCCTTGGTTAAATCATCTTTTTGTTTGGTCAATCTCACCACCTCTGCATTGTTATTGGTACCGCTATTACTACCTGCCGACAAGCTGTTTAGCCTTGCCTTAAGGTAAACTACACGGTTGGAGTGTTCGTTATACTTCCCTTTTTCATCTGCAAGTTTTGATTCCAGTGAACTCACCGTTTCCATAGCCGTAGATGATCGGCTTAAAGGGTCAAAAGAACCCTGGCTTATTTTTTCATTAATCAACAACTTGTTTAAACTATCTACTTTCCGTTGCTGGTTATCAATCATTGAATTGATATTTTCTGCTGACTCACTGGTACGTTTTGAATTGAGCGTTTTATAATAATTCAAAAATTCATCGCCTACTTTATTTACAACCACGGCAGCTAGTTCGGGATTAGTGGATTGATAGGAAATATCCAGGTAATCAGTTCTGTCAACCCGGTGTACCATCAAATTTTGCATGATAGATTTATAGTCATATCCATACAACTTAAAATATTCAATCAATACCCTTTCTTTATGTACATCCGATTTTAGCAGTTCATTTTTTGCCAGCTTGTTTAAGAGAATTCTTTTTGCCGTATCGGGTTGCATTTCCCGGTAGTAAGGCGTTTGCATTTGTTTTGGCCCAAGTTTGGTAAATGCATTTGCTGTATCTGTTAAGTCATGCAATAGCAGAGAGTAGCCCACGTAATTAATTACCTGTGGAGATGTAATGGTGGCTATTACGTTATCAAACTTTACTTCTATGGTGTAGATATCAATTGCAGAAGACCCATCGGCAAGCCTCAGTTTTTCTGTAGTAAACCCAGTTGAATATTGTGCTGTGGAAACATATAAAGGTTGCTTCTTTATAATCAATAATAAAGTAAGGATTGCGGCAAGCAGGCTAAGGCCGAGAATAATCCATTTTTTGCGGTAGAGTACTTTTAAAAAATACAATACTTCCATGTAATTTCAGTTAAGAGGTTTTAAATACTATTAAAAAAATCTGGTACCCGAAGATACCAGACTTTTTAAAGTTTTGGTTTTTCAGCTTATCTTATTTTGACAAGTTTAACCGTTTTGGCTGGCTTTCCATCAAATAATACATTCAGCACATAATTTCCCGGAGTTAATGAAACACCGCCTGGCAGATTTACCTGAATTACATTTCTGCCTGAAATAGGTTTAAATGGAGTTGATTTATAGATCAACCTTGCATTTACATCATAGAGTAAAATTGAAATATTATCAGCTTTTACTTCATTTACTTCTACTTCAATTTTATTTGTAAACGGATTGGGATATACATTAATAGCGCCTTTATCTTCTTTTATTGCAACAGTTTGCTGCATACCTTTCTCTACTTGCGCAACAGGATGCTGGTTACTATTTGCATTATTAATTATTTCTCCTGGGGCATTTTCACTTGCAGGTTCTGTTTCGTCTGCCTGCTTGTTTGTGCTTATTGGCGTATAATTATCATAAGCATTGTAAGACTCAATGGTAAATGCGCCGGTAAAAGTATAAGGCTGGTCTGGCGCTGTTATTACACTCAATACCAGTTCTCCGTTATCATCCGGTTGCAAATTATCGAGATATACAATTTTGGTACTGTTGTTATAGCTGTTCAATTGTACTGTGTGGCCGTTGCAGGTATAATTAGCAATGGCATATCCAAAGAAGATGGCACTGCCAAAAATACCAATACGGTAACGTTTATTAATATTCAGGTTTTTGAATTTAACCTGGCTCAACTGATTGGCATCGCTCCAGTAATTACTTTGCATTACCAAAGATGGGAAGATGCCGCTATTGGAATTTACACCACCGTAACCGGTACCGTTGAACTCTTTAGTAATCTCCATTTCTACCCCGCTGTTAAAGGTTTTGTTATCATTCAAATCAGGGAATGTTGCTCCTTCAACTGCAGGTGAGTTTAAATTATTCCAGGGTGCAGATGCATTCATTGCACTTTCAACATTAATATTAATATAAACAATCCTTGGTGATAATACTTCTGTTGCAATATTACTATAGTCGCTGTTCCTCCTGCTTAAACCGCTACCACGGTAGGATCGAATTTTATAGAAATACCGCACATTGGGGCTTAAACCAGTGTTAGTGTATGTAGTAACGCCAGCTGAAAGTGTTGCAATTAATGAATAAGAACCATACTGAGAAGTAGCCCTGTATAATTCAAACCCTGCTTCGTTACTACTTTGGTCGCTCCAGGTAAGTTTAATTTGGGTGCTATCCAGCAGGGTTTCTGCCATAAGATTAAAAGGCCTTACAATACTTGAGGAAATAAATGCAGGGTCAACTTCCTGAATAATTAATGCATTGAGATTTAAATACCTGAGATCAGAAGTTGTTTTTTTGAATGATACCGTAAGTACGCCTGAACCATTGGGTGTTAAATTATTTATTTGAACCGATTTAACGTCATTGTACATTCCTTCAAGTACAACTGAGCTTGCTCCAGATTTCATGGTCATAGAAGAACTTATTCCTGCATCATGGCTGCTAAAGCCAACTATATTATACCGCATAGATGGATTAAGGCCGGAAATTTCAATATTGTGTTCCAATGCATCTGTTACATGAATGCTGGATTGCATTACATTATCGGGGTAAATACCACTGTTATACCCTGTGTACATACCAGCAGATTGGTTGCCTTCCCATCCATCTACCAGGCGGATAGAAAAACCAGAATTTGTATTTGCATCATCTATTAAATTGCTTACCACATAATTGGTAAAAGGATAAGTGAGTACATTGTTCCATGGCGTATGTGCAGCCGGTGAACCTTGCGGACCAAAATTAATATACACATTTCTTACTGAAGGATCCGTTACAATAATGCTGAAGGTTTCTTCGGTTTTACCAGCATTATTATCAGTAAGTATTACACTGATATTATTATACGTACCCACATCATTTGTTCCCGGATTAATTGAAATTGATCCTGTACCGTTACCGGTTGGTGTAAATACGGCAAATGATGGAAGGCCGGAAACACTTAAGTTTAAAACATCGCCGGGATCGGTACCGGAAATATTTACATTGGCTGAGCCTCCGCCTTGTACCACAATATCATTTATGGTTTGAAGCACTGGCAACCTATTGGTAGATTTTACTTCTACAAAATTGGTTAAACCTGAACTTCCATTATCGTTGGTAGCTTCAATCTTATAATAATAAGTAGTTTGGCTGGATGTGGAATTATCTACATAAACACTATCATTTGCATTGGTAGCGCCTGTGTTTAATAATATATAAGGCCCGGCAGGGTTTGTTGCCCTGTACACCTGGAAGTTGTTTTCGTTATACGATTTGTCTTTCCAGGAAAGTTCAACCTTTGCATCACTTAATGCCTCACCAACTAAATTTTCCGGCATGGCAGGTAACGATAAGTCGTTTACCAGTTTCTCCAGCACCATTGCATTTAAAACAGCAATGGGTGAACCCGGCGCTTTGTACATTCTTAATACCAACTGGCCGGAACCATTAGGAGCTATGCTGCCAAAAGAAACTGTTTTGTTTTTATTGCCTTGTACGTCAATTGATTTACTTTGGCCATTGTACTCGTATAAGGTAGTACCATTATTGGTAAAATTGGCCCAGGAACTGCTGCCAAACATGGTAACATTATACCTTGTACCAACAGTAAGGCCTGTAAGAGTAATACTGATAGTATCGGGGGAGCCGTAAACGCCACCGTAGAAGAAATCCTGTATTACATTGTCTGGGTAAACACCAGAGTTATCTCCGGTAATTGAACCCTGGCCACTTGTACTCCACCAACCGGTGCTAAAATTCAATCCAATTCCTGTATTTGCGCCAACTGCATTAAGCAAATTGGTACTTACAACATTGGTAATATTATTCCATGGAGCATTGGCCACAGGTGCAGCATTTTCCATATTCATATATACAACTTCCGATACAGGTTCGGCATGGGTAACAGTAGCATTAAAACTTAATAAGGAATAAGCGCCACCGGCATCTGTAACTTTAAGTACAATGCTATGTACCCCTTCAAAAGAAAACCCAGGAGCTAAAACTACAGTTGCATTTCCATCTACTCCATTATTTACCGATACAAATGATGGCGAAGATTGTACCGACCACACTAAACCCGTATTACCTTGTGCATCTGTAGCTGATACAGGAACATTTAATACTGCACCTTCAGCAAGTGATACATCGGTTACCGAATTGGGTACAGGTTTATTATTGTCGTTTACTACCAAAATAAAATTCAGTGTATCGGTTCCTGTATTTTCATCTTCCACTACAACTTGCATTGGGAAATCTCCCTGTTGTAATATATCGGGGTTGATAAATGTAAACTGGCCTGTTCCGTTACCTGTTTGGTTAAAACTTACAAATGGCGGCAATGTAGTAATCACCGTAAGTGTTAAAGTTTCACCATCCAAATCGGTAGCGCCAATATTTAAATTTTCTGTAGTGCTGTAATGCATTACAAAAGAATCGGCAGGCAATGCATTAAAGTTTGGCATGTTATTGTGCGTTTTTGTGGTTGCCTCACTGGTAAACGCTGAATTACCGCCGTTATTTATTGCACGGATGATATAATAATAAATGGTATTGGCAAACAACTCATCATCGGTATAGTTTACTATCGCAGTGGCATTTGCCGGCAAAGTTTTAATATACCTGTAATTAGAGTTGTCTCCTACTGAGCGAAATATTTCAAAGCCTGTTTCATTGCCGGAGTTGTCGTTAAAAGACATTGCAATTGAAGTGGTGTTTTCTCCATTTATAACAAGGTTTGATGGCGCTGCAGGTTTTGGCGTAAGGCTGAGAGTAGTATCTGACTGCAGGCAAGACTTTACAAAAGAAGGAACCAAACTTGTGGCAATGGCTTCTTTAACTACGGTTACATGATCAATAAACCCAGCAAAGTAAGATGATGAAGCTGCTGAGTTAAATGCATTTTGTCCTCTGGATGCACCAAATGCAGAAGGATTTGTAGAATTAAAAATTGTTGAGATTGTATGGGTAGTTGTTCCCACTGATATACCATTTACATAAAGGGTAATTGTTGGGGCTGTATAAACCAAGGTAATATGGTTCCAGTTTCCAGAAATCCAGTTAGCATTTGAAATTATATTTGAAACAGTAAGTGTTTTACGTACATTATTGCCGGCAATGGCCGCTTGTAATGAACCACTATTGAACCTTATGGCCATACCATTATCTTTTCCGCCAAAATCTACTACCACATTATTCGTACCAGCAATAGCAGAACTGGTTGGGTTTACCCAAACGCCAATTGTACGGGACGAATAAGTATTTGCCGGAAAATGTGTTACTGCATTATTAGGAACAGAAACATACTGATTGTTCCCATTTAGTTGCAAAGCATGCGTTCCTTCAGCCGCTGCAGTATTAAATTTTGGCAAGCCATAGCCCGCTAAATTGTTGGCAGCTCCACTTTCATCAGAATAATTATTATTAAAAGTCCATGAACCTTCAAAATTATTGATCAATGCAGAAACGCCATAGTTATTTTGAGCCCTTACTTTATACCAATATTTTTTACCTGCAATAAGGCCTATTGAATCTGTAAAACTGGTAATATTTGCGGCAGTTGTACCGGCAGGATAATATGGCCCGGCCATTGAACTTCCTCTCAATAACTGAAACCCTGATTCATTGTTGCTATTGTCCGTCCAGGATAAAACAAGTTTATTGGTAGCGGATGCGGTTGCAAATAAATTTGATGGGGCAGCCGGGTAATTTGCTGCAATGCCTGGCACAATCAACCTGAAAGCGCTATCCGGTATCAAAGTTCTTTCATTGATACCGGCAGTAGGCGATTTCCAAAACACCTGCATTAATTCTCCCCCACCCTGTTCAAAAAATGTGGCAATAAACCTATGTACACCAGCAGTAAGATGAACTGTACCTGATGCATATTGCGGACCGTGCAAACCATCATTATTAACGGTAGCTACTGTACCGGTTCCGGTATATTCTCTGTCAATATATAAACGGCTACCATCATCAGAATAAGTTTCAAACTGGTAGGTAGCATCTACAGGGATATTGATATAGCCATCCCACATAAAGGCAAAATTATCATCCCTGTTGCGTGGAGAAATGGTTACATTGGGTACTGTGCCAGTTTTAACCGGGGTGAGGCCATTAAAATTAGGCAGTGTGCTATAAGTACCTTCATAATATTTATAAATCAAACCTGATTGTTTTGTCAAACCTACAATCTGGTCGGTTGGCACTGATGAATTTCCGGCTTCATCCCGTGCTACTACATAAAATGAGTAGTATTGATTGGCAATAAGATTAGCTGTAGTTACAAAATTGTTATTGGTAATATAACTTTTTACGCCATTTACATATACATCATATTTAAATACACCTACGTCATCAGATGAAGGATCCCAGCCCAGGTTTATTGTAGTAGCAGAAGACGAAGTAACCCTTAAATTTTGAGGAGTATTTGGTGCCGTATTATCGCCAAATGTTGTGGCGCTGGCTTCATTACTTACTTCTGCAGCGCCGTTATTATTTACGGCTCTTACAATGTAATAATATTTTGTACTGGCGCTTAAGCCTTCATCAATGTATTGTAATACATCTGCACCTACCCTTCCGGCAAGCTGGTAACCACTTCCCCTGGTTTTGCTCCTATATATTTCAAAAGTAGTTTCATTAAAAGCCGGCGTAGGGTTATCGTTCCAGTCTAATTGAATAGTGGAATTAGATAAAGTTAAAGCGGTTAAATTATTTGCCTTATCTGGCCCATTTTGTCCATTGGCCGATATAACATTAAAAATTGGGGAAAAATCGCTGGAGCAACCAAATTGCTCGTTCACTTTTACTTTATACTGGCCTATAGGCGCATTGTAAACACTGGTATCGCTTACTAAAGAATTATCGCTAATCTTCCTCCATTCATAAGAAGCATAACCGGAAGGCACCATTAATGGAACGGTGTTGCGCCCATCAGGAGAAGGAAGTACATTACTGTACGACCCATTAATAGTAATTGGTGGTGTTACCGTTGCCTGTTTTATTGTAACCATTACAGGCGTTGGCGACCAGGCAGACCATTCTGATGTAGAGGTACGTTTAAAACGGCCACGATAAGTGCCATAATCTGTAGCAATATATTCATTATTGTTAGCCCCGGAAATGAGAATCCCATTTTTATCCCACTCGTAATCATAAAAGCCTGGTTGAAGGGCAAGCCTTGCATTTACAGGCTCGTTGGAGCAAAATTCACTATGCTGATAATAAACTAAAGGATTGGCTTTATGTTGCTGCGGCAGATATGGGAAATATACGGGCTCATTCCAAAAAACATTCCAAACACCATGACCCATAGTGGGATAAAGTTTTTGTATAATTTTTCCACCCATATTTCTAAATGAATCTACAAGAGTAGTAACAATACCTGCAGCCGGGTTACCATCTCTACCGCCATTTGTTATCCAAACTGGAACCGTAAGATAAGTGGAAAGTTGAGAGTAATATGTTGTAGCCGCAGCAGAAATGATGATTAAAGAAGCAACCCTCTTGGGATTTTGATAAATATATTCATAATTTGATTGGGAACCTGCAGAAAGCCCGCTCACAATTAATCGGTCTTCATCAGCTTTTGCGCCAGCAACCAACGAATCAATAAAAGAATTCATTGCAGGAAAATATCCCTGAAAGGATCCATCCGTACTTTGGGGATAAATTAAAAAGCCGTCAAAATCCCCGGCATCTACTTTTTGCGCATGCAATTGGCCACCATGCAATAGCTGGTATTCATTATCGTAAATTGATCCTCTTTCTCCCATTCCATGAAAGAACATGAACATAGGGTATTTTTTACCATCCTGCACACCTTGCTGGTAACTTTTGGGGAATTTTACCCTAAATACCATGCCCCGGTGCCAGTAGCATTTGTATCCGTAATTATAAGGGTTCCAACCCAGGCGGTTGGTATGGCCCCATTTTAAAATTTTATAGTAATTACTCCAATCCGGTGCAGCCGGGTTGTTGCCTCCGGTAAAAACAATATTAGGGTCGGCAGAGTTAAACCCATAACCATACTGGGCTTTTACAGAGGTTGCAACAAAGAGTAGGCCTGCTAATGCAGTAATTAAGTAAAAAGTCTTTTTCATTTCCTGTATTCTATTTTAGAATTGATTGGTTTGCTTTACAGGAATTGGGTTTAAGGGATGTGGAATTACATAAAATACAATACCAGAAAAAGTATTGAGGATTTAAAAACGGGATCGCCTAAACTAAAATGGCAAAAAATAAGCTTTAAAGAGGAATTGAATAATACCGAGGTAAATAGTACACGCAAATTTTGTTTATTTTTTCCATTTGTGCAAATTTTTTTAAAAAAAAATACGCATTGTGCCGATATTGCGTTAATAATCTGCTTTTTGTTAAAAATTTATTGAATATATACCTGATTAATAAGTATGACGATTAAGATAATTTTCTGGCTTAGTTTGCTGGTAATTTTTTACAGCTATATAGGTTACGGTATCCTTTTGTGGATGATCCTTAAGGTAAAAAAAGTTTTTAAAAAGCAATCTAAAGAAAATATTACTGAGGAGTTTGAACCCCATGTAACACTTATTGTAGCTTCATATAATGAAGCGGAGATTTTGAAGGATAAAATAAAAAATTGTTTTGAACTTGATTATCCATCGGAAAAATGCCAATTTTATTTTATTGCCGATGGATCCAATGATAGCAGTACAGATATTATTGCAGCAAACACTGGGATAAAACTTTTTTACCAACCCGAAAGAGCCGGTAAAGTTGCCGCAATCAACAGGGTGATGCCCTTTGTTACTACAGCTTTTGTAATTTTCAGCGATGCCAATACGCTCTTAAATAAACAATGCATCAGGCAAATAGTAAAGCATTATACTGATGCAAAAACCGGCGCAGTTGCGGGCGAAAAAAAAGTGCTTGATATAAACAATTACGGTGATGCCGCCGGTGCAGGCGAAGGATTATACTGGAAATACGAGTCTTTTCTAAAAAAGTTAGATGCGGATTTTTACAGCGTGGTAGGTGCAGCGGGTGAATTGTTTTCTATAAGAACCGAACTATTTGAACCCACACCTACCCATGTTTTACTGGATGACTTTATTATATCCCTTACCATTTGCCAAAAAGGATACAGGGTGGCTTACGAGCCCAATGCATTTGCTTCAGAAGCGCCCTCTTTTTCAATGCAGGAGGAACAAAAAAGAAAAATCAGGATAAGTGCAGGCGGTTTCCAGTCGGTGGTTATGCTTAAATCTTTATTAAATATATTTAAGTACGGTAAGCTAAGCTTCCAGTACATTTCGCACAGGGTTTTAAGATGGGTAGTTTGCCCCTTTTTATTGCCTGTTGTATTTTTGAGTAATTTTTGGCTTGTAGCTACATACAAAGCACCTATATACGGCGTGCTGCTTTGTCTTCAAATAATTTTTTACCTGGCTGCATTGCTCAGTTGGCTTTTTTCACTTAAAAATATTAAGGTTAAAATGCTTTATGTACCCTATTATTTTGTGTTTATGAATATTTGCCTTTACATTGGATTATGGCGGTTCCTAGGCAAAAAGCAAACGGTTTTGTGGGAAAAAGCCAAAAGAAAAACCTAGTCTTTTTTATATTTTTTTAAAAAAAGTTTTGAAATACAGATTTTTTATATAGTTTTACGGCTCAAAGAGATTTTTATAATCTCTATCCTAAGTCGCAATACCTACAATTACCCTTTCCGTTAACTCCAAAGAGCACCTGTAATTTCCTAATATCTATGTATCTATCGCCGGTAGAGGAATATAATATTTTTCTACAGCAAGGTACCGAAGCGCCGCTACGTCTCCAATTTATCCCCTTGAGAAATGATTATTTGCACATAATGTGTTTTCAAAAACAAAAAATCATTACAAGTGGTAAAAAAAGAAATTTTAACAATCGAAAACAATGGCCCGGTAGGCTATTTGGTCTCAACTGTATTAAAAAAACATTATGCAGTTACCAGAACTTTTTCCTGCTCCGAAGCCATGAAAAAACTTCAGTCTCAAGATGAGACTGACCTGATTATACTTGACATCCCTAACGATACGTCGGATAATTATAAGCTGCTGCAGCATATTTCCACCAGTTCTGTTTTGAGTAATATACGCACAGTGGTAATATCAAATTCCGATGATCCGTCATTAAAGCATAAAACTGCCGAACTTGGCGTATCGCTTTTTCTTACAAAACCTTTTGATCCTGTTTATCTTTCCGATAAAGTTCGTGAATTGGTAAATGTATATGCTAAAACAAGTAATCGTAAGAGAAGGATACCATTTAATCTCAACATATTCTAAGAGGAACCAGCTAATTTAATTAACGTCAAACAATGCCGCTAACCTCTGGCTGTTTGGTATTTATTTACTAAATTGCTTAATATGCAAGCCACCGCTAAATCCCATGGTTTAGAGGGTAATGAAATGGATATTGCCCCTGTCACACATCAATTTTTATTTGTAGGCAGCACCGACACCTCAACTACTTGTGAATTACTCAATCATTTTTCTCAAAGTAAAAAGGTAAACGATTTTACAGAAGCCGTTAAATTGCTTTCTGAAGAAACCGGTTTTATTCCGGCACTTATTATTATTGATGGCCCATTAGATTATAAAGAACTTATTTCATTTAAAATATGGCAGGCAAACTGGAAAAAAAACAGTTATATACCCACAGTTTATAATGAACTTGCTTTAAATTCAGAAGAACTAAATAAACTCTACAAACAACAACTGGTTGATGATATTATTAACCTGAAAAAAAATTACGGCATCCTGCCCGATAAAGCCAGGTTTATTAGCGGCATGGCATTAAAAAAAGATAATGCCAAAAGAGTAGAACCCCATCAGCATAAAACGCATCCCCTTATGCGGCTGTTTGATATCGTGGTTTCTGCAACGGCAATAACTTTACTGTCGCCACTTTTTTTAATGATTGGGGCATGTGTAAAGCTGGGCTCAAAAGGGCCGGCAATTTACAGCTCCCCCCGTGCAGGGCAGGGTTTCAGGATTTTTAAATTTTACAAGTTTCGTACTATGGTAGCAGATGCCGATAAAAAAGTTGCTGAATTATCTGCACAAAACCAATACTCATCCGAAGTAAAAGGCCCTAATTTTTTTAAAGTAAAAGACGACCCACGCATTACAAAATGCGGAAAATTTCTTCGTAACAGCAGCTTAGATGAGTTACCTCAATTATTTAATGTACTCCTTGGCGATATGAGCATAGTAGGCAACAGGCCTTTGCCGCTTTATGAAGCCGTAAGCCTCACTACCGATGAATGGGCCGAAAGGTTTATGGCACCAGCTGGCATTACAGGGCTATGGCAGGTTTCTAAAAGGGGCAGCGAAGAAATGAGTACGGCCGAAAGGGTTTCCCTCGATATTGATTATGCCCGCACCCGAAGCCTGGGAGGTGATTTTAAAATAATGCTTAAAACACCTACAGCGCTTTTACAAAAAACGAATGTGTAGATTTGCAGGTAATGAACGCTTACCAAAACCCAATGGTTTCCATTATTACTTTAAACTATAATGGCACAGATACTACCCGCAGGTTCCTGGAATCTACAAAAGTGTTATCCTATAAAAATTATGAGATACTGGTTTGCGACATGAACTCAACGGTAGACCCTACACAACAAATAACTGAAGGAAATTTCCCAAAAACAAAGCTATTGAAAAGCAACACCAACCTTGGCTTTGCAGGGGGAAACAACTGGGGCATGCAGCAGGCAAATGGCGATTACTATTTTATTGTAAATAATGATACTGAAGTAACGGCAGATTTAATAGAAAAATTATTAAAACCATTTGAAACCGATAAACAAATTGCTGTAGTTTGCCCTAAAATAAAATACTACGACAACCCGGATTATATTCAATTTGCCGGCTTTGCTAAAATGAACATGTATACCGGCCGCACCCACAGCATTGGCGATAAAGAGAAAGATGATGGCAGGTATGATAACCCAGGCTATACCTTTGGCGCACATGGCTGTGCCATGATGGTAAAAAAAGAAGCGGCCAATTTAACCGGTATGTTTCCCGAAAAGTTTTTTCTCTATTATGAAGAATGGGATTGGAGCATGAGGATACACAAAGCCGGCTATAAAATTTATTATGAACCTGCGGCAGTTATTTACCATAAAGAATCCATGTCGGTTGGTAAAGAAAGTTTACTAAAGGAATATTATATTTCCCGCAACCGCATTTTATTTATGAGAAGAAATTGCAACCCTTTTCAATTGTTGGTATTTACGCTATTTTATTGCTGTATTAGTTTTCCCAAAACTTTTTTGCTGTATTTATTTACCGGAAAGCTTAAACACCTCAAAACTTATTTAAAGGCCCTGTGGTGGAATGTTACACACACAAAATATTCTGCTGTATCATGAAAAAAATAATTGCTATTGAAGCCCAAAGATTGTTTCGCCCCAAAAAACACGGGATGGAAATAGTAGCATTGGAAATATTAAAGCAATTGAAAAATGCTGCCGGAAACGATTTTATTTACCAGGTTGTAGTAAAAGAAGATGTGGATGAATGCATAACCAGCAGCAGCAACTTTACGGTAGCCCAATTGCCTGCAAAGGCCTACCCTATTTGGGAACAAATACTGTTACCATCATTTATAAAAAAATTAAACGCAGCATTATTACATTGCTGCTCCAATACTGCGCCTTTGTTTTGCAAAACGCCCATGGTGGTTACCATACATGATGTAATTTATATGCAAGCCGGTGGGTTTAAGGGCTCTGCCTATCAAAATTTTGGCAACCTGTACAGGCGGTGGATAGTACCCAAAGCGGCAAAAAAAGCAAAAGCCATTATTGCCGTTTCGGAATTTGCAAAAAAAGAAATAGTTGCTGCACTAAATGTACAGGCAAATAAAGTGCATGTAGTTTACAACGGGCTCAACGCTATTTACAGGCCATGTACCGATATACAAAAATCGGTTGCCTTTAGAACGGAATATAAACTCCCAGAAAAATATTTGCTGCACTTTGGCAATACCGCTACCCGAAAAAATACCAGCGGCGTATTAAAAGCCTACATTCAATATTGTTTTAAAGAAGAAAATGCGCTGCCATTGGTAATTTCAGGGTGCAGCAAAGGAACTATTACAGCTATTGCCCAAAGAGAAAATTTGCTGCTACCAGAAAACAATATCCTTTATACAGGATATATTGAAGCTGCTGCACTGCCATTATTGTACAGCAATGCATATTTATTTTTATACCCATCCTTTGCCGAAGGCTTTGGGTTGCCACTTGTAGAAAGTATGGCTTGCGGCACACCGGTTATTACCGCACACAACAGTTCATTACCCGAAGTTGCAGGAGATGCGGCATTATTTGTAGATGCTGCAAACCCCAATGAAATTTTTTTGGCAATTACCCGTTTACTTACTGATGCAAATTTATACAACCAGCTAAAAGAAAAAGGCCTTAAAAATGCACAAAGGTTCAATTGGGAAAAAACGGCAAATCAAACTAAAGAAATTTATAAAATGGTTTTAAATAATTTATAAATGGCATTGCAGGTATTTACTATTTTTTGGATCGTTTTCCAGGTGGCTATTGCACTCATCCTGTTGTTTCCGGTTATATCCTATACCTGGTGGTTACTTTTATCTAAAACGCAAAAAATTAAAAGCCAACCCATTCTTGCGCCCGATTATGGCATTATTGTTACAGCTTATAAATATGCAGGCAACCTGCCTAATGTAATCACCTCTTTATTGAACCAGGATTATCCGCATTATATGATTTATGTAGTTGCCGATAACTGTGGCGATGACGTAATTTTTCCCGAACATGATAAACTGGTAATCCTAAAACCGAAGCCTGCATTGGGCAATCAGCTAAAATCCCATTTTCTCGCCATTAACAATTTTAAAAGGCCTCATAATATTGTAACCATTATTGACAGTGATAATTTAACGCACCCGGCTTATCTGTCCGGGCTCAATAAATGGTTCAACAGGGGCTTTAAAGCAGTACAGGGCGTAAGAGCAGCTAAAAACACCAATACAGAATATGCATCGCTTGATGCCGTTAATGAAATGTATTATCTTTTTTATGACCGGAAAATATTATTTGGGATAGGCTCTTCCTGCATGCTTTCGGGTTCCGGTATGGCTTTTACCACTGCGCTCTACAAAGAATGCCTGCAAAGCTCCAACTCTTCCGGCGCAGGGTTTGATAAAATACTTCAAAAAGAAATACTCCTACGCAATCACCGGATTGCATTTGCCGAAAACGCCATAGTGTATGACGAAAAAACTGCGTCGGCAGACCAATTGGTAAAGCAAAGGGCAAGATGGATTAATACATGGTTCCGATATTCAAAGTTCGGCTTTCAACTCATGTTAAAGGGAATTATTAACTTCAACCTTAATCAATGGTTGTTTGGATTTGTGCTGGTGAGGCCGCCATTATTTATGTTGCTTATTCTTTGCCTTGCAATAACGGTGATTAACTTTTTCATCAGCCCCTATTTTGCATTGGCCTGGGTATTTGCTTTATTGCTTTTTACCCTTGGCTTTTTTATAGCTTTATATAATTCCGGTGCAGGCAAAAATTTATATAAGGCATTGTGGCATATACCTAAATTTATTTTTTTACAAATTGTTTCTTTATTTAAGGCTAAAAAAGCCAATGAAATATCTGTTTCCACCCAACATCAGATACATGAGGAAATAGATACCCTTATAAAATAATTTTGCATGAAGGTATATTTTAAAAATTTGGATGGCATCCGTTTTATTGCCGCTTTGCTGGTAATATTGCAGCATACATCCGAGTATAAAGCAGATACCCATGCAGCGTTACCCAATAGCATGCTCCACCAGTTTAAGGAGTTTGGCGGCTATGGTGTAACGCTATTTTTTGTTTTAAGCGGCTTCCTTATTTTTTACCTGCTTTTTGCAGAACATGAGTTTAAAAAAACCATTAGTGTAAAAAGCTTTTATATACGTCGAGTGCTACGCATATGGCCTTTGTATTTTGGCTTTGGGTTGATACAAATTTTTGGTATAGACTGGGCCATGAAACACATGGGCAACCCTGTTGATACGCCGGTTTTAGAAAACTTGTTTTACTTATTTACCTTTAGCATAAACCTGCAACTATTATTTGCAACACTCAACCGGGGAATTATTGAACTGTACTGGTCGGTATGTATTGAAGAGCAATTTTACCTGGTGGCGCCATGGCTGGTAAAAAAATGGTATAAAAGTATTTTATACATTATTTTAGGGATGATAGCCATTGCTTTTGTTTTTAAATTTTACATGAGGTATTTAGATGTTTCCCAGGGAGTAGATTTTAATAACAACAACCCTTTATACCTGTTTACGTTATGCCGTATAGATAATTTTGGTATGGGTATATTGGCTGCTTATATTTATTTTAATAAAAATATTTATGCCAAAGTAGAGAAATATGTTACCAATAAATGGATACAGGTTTGCGTGGCGCTGTTTACCCTTTTATATATGATTAAGGTAATTCCTATGCCGCAATTTGAACAGGATTATTTTTTTGCTACTACACCATCTATTTTATATGCCTACCTGATACTTGCAGCCAGTACAGGAAACTTCTTTGTAAACCTTGAAAAGCCCATATTAAAATCTTTGGGAAAATACTCTTATGGCATTTATGTTTATCATGCCGTATTATCGCAACTGGTGCTTATGGCTTTTATGAAAATGATACCCGGAAAAAATATTTTTACCTACGATATATTATACCCAATTACCAGCGTAATAGTAACGGCTATTGTTGCCGGCCTATCCTACGAGTTATATGAAAAGCATTTTATGAAATTAAAGCAAAAGTTTACCATCATTAAAAACAGGGATGTTTAGATTTTGTTTATTTTTCAAAAACAAACATGGGGTACTCACCTTTTAAGCCATATTTTTCAGGATTTTTTTCTTCTGCACGGTAAATTTTATCCAATATTTGTTTGCCAAAAAGCGCAGAATGCGTATATACTTTCATAAATGGCACGCTGATAGACCTCCAGCAGGCCAGCTTAAATGGCATGGGCAAATTTTGTTTAAAATATTCGTAAGGATGGGCATAAAAATAAAGCATCTTTGATGCTTTTTGTTTACCCGATGCTTTGGCAAATAAATTGCGTAAACGGTGGCGTATAAATTCTACCCCCCGAAAGGGCAATAATGAAATATTCATCCAGGGAGAATGCTTGTACCAATCATAAACCACTACACCTTTGCCGCCTTTTTGCAAAACACGATATAGTTCGGTTATGGCTTTCACCTGCTCATCTTTGGGAATATGGTAAATGGTATTGAGTGAAACAAAACCTTCAATCTGGTTGTCTTTTACGGGCAGGTTTGTCATATCACACAAAAGGCAAATAGCTTTATCGCCCAATTTTCTTTTACATTCACTTAAACCCTGAAAGGACATATCTACACAAATTCGGTATTGGTAACCTTCGGAGTATTGCAGGTAGTCGTTGTATTGCAGTGCACCCGATGCTGCATCCATCATGTATTTACCGGAGGCATTCAGGTAACGTTTCACCCTGTTATGGCATTGGGTAATATAATCCTGGGCAAATGGCCTTAAATCTTCAAAAATATCAGCATCTTCATAATCCCCTTTATCAGTGGTATGCCATCCCCTGCTATCATAAAAATCTTTTACCAATTTTTTATCATCGCTGAGTGTATCACCTTTAATTTTTTCTTTGGAATCCACTACTGCAAGGTCGGGTAGCAATAAAATAATTCCCTCAATAATTGGATAAATATATTGCCTGGTGCTTGTAATAAGGCCTTCGGAAATTTCGGTTGTCATCAATTTGCCATCCGATTGCCAAAGGTTATTTTCTTTAATCCTTATATTCAGGTTATTAATTTCGTCTGTTTCCAGTTTTCTAAGGTCGGCTCCGCTAATAGGGCATTTTAATATTGTGATCCATTCCATTATTCAAAAAATTTTAATAAAAATACCAATAAACTTTAACTAAACGGAAATTGTTTATTTATAGTATCCGTATATACATTACATTAAAAAAGCGGCAAAATAATTTGCCGCTTTTCAACTCGAAACTTTAGATATGCTTAGTTATTAAAGAAAGGTACTGTTTGGCGTGTGCCATCTGCCTGAATAAGGGTAACATAATACATGCCTTTGGATAAACCTGCCGGCCTGCTTATAGTATTTAAACCTGCAACAAGGTTTGCCCTGAATTGTTGTAACACTCTTCCCGTAGCATCAGAAATAGTCATTGAAACTGCAGCTTGCTTAAGGCTGTTGATCCGGATATCTATCATTCTTCCGTTGCGTATAATTCCGCCTATAACAATTGGTGATCCTTTGATGCCTTTCATTTGCACGGTAAGCACTTTACTGTATTCAAAACTTCCGTCAATATCTACCATTTTCAAACGGTAATAATTAATTCCGGCACTTGGGTTATAATCAATTGCCTGGTAATTTCTGATAGAAGAACCCTGCCCTACTGCAGGAATATTATTAGTTAAATTACTGTAATTGGTACCATCTATACTTCTTTCAACAACAAAATAATCGCTTTTCACTTCTTCGGTTGTTTGCCATTTAATTAATGCAGTTTTACCATTTTGCATTGCTATAAAATCCAATAATATTACGGGCAGTGCAGTTTCATCTGGCCTGGTTTGTTTCATCATCCAGGTGTAAATATTTTCACCACCTTCGGTCCAGCTTGGGTTGTACCATGTGTTCCAGCAGCAATGGCCACCAACATACTGGGTATAATGTGCAGCCGCAGCTTTACCGCTATTTAAAGTATCCCTTATTATATCCATAAGCCTGTAATCCTGTGTACCTTCAAATCCCCACCATTTTCCACCGTTTTCGGCATAGGTTTTCATTTTAGGAATAGTATTATCCGGAGGAACAGCACTCATCACTACCATTGATGCCAGCCTGTTGGTATAAGTAAGGCTGTAGCCATCAATATAATTTTGCCATGCCCATCCGCCCATTGAAAGGCCGGTGCCATTGATTTTTTTAGGATCTACTCTCCAACGCAATAAAATAGAGTCAATCCTGTCGTTAATTGAAGCAGGGCTTGGCCATGTATTTACCGGTTGCATAGAAATTACAATTGGCTTTACTGTTTTCCCATCTACAGTAAACTGCATGGTATTACCTTCTGCAATAAATTTTGAGGGGCCATAGGTTAATAGTTTTGAAGGGTTTGTTCCACATTCCCCTAAGCCAGGTACAAAAATAATGAGTGGATAAGTTTGGTTTGTACCGTCGTTATAATCATCGGGTAAATGTACATAAGCATTCCAATCTCCTATTTTAGTTAGAAATTGCTGTGCATTTGCCGATTGAAAAAAACTAAATGAGAGTACAAAAGCTACAAAAAGGCAGCGTTTGCCTAATGCGTAAATAAGGATCATAACTTGGGTTTTTCGGTGGTTAGCTATTTTAAAAAGGGATTTTTCCTGAATACAAAATGTCCCTATTCGAAATTTATAACTAAAGAGGGGAAAAAATATTGTGCAGCGTGGAAAACAAATGACCCAAATAGTGAAAATAGGTGATAATCAATGCAAAACAAGCAAAAAACACAACGTAACAACACTACAAACTGTATGAAAATGCAGGTAGAAATACTACTAAAAAATACACAATAAAATAAAAATTAATTCTTCTTTTTCCTTTTGCCAGGCCTTTTTTTTGGACCGTTGTAGAGCTCATCGGCTTTGCTGATAAGGGACAAGTATTCATTTTGCAAAAAATTGGAAGTATTTGCAGACTGAAGGGCAATATCGTAAATCATTTGCCAGGTTGTAGTGCCCAGGTATTTTGAATTTCTTAATTGCATTCCAAACATCGCAATTGAAGTGGCCAACTTTAATTCGTTGTGCAAACGGTTAAATGGTTCAAAATTATTTATTACCGGAAAGTTTAAATATTCCACATTAGGATTATTGCAAAGGCTGTAGCGCAATTTTATTAAAGCAATATTTTGGCTATCTGAAGCCTGTGGCAGAGAAGTAATAATTTCAAAAATTGCCAGCGTACTGCTTCCACTGCCAATTTCCCCACCTTCTATATAGCTCGAAGGGTCGGTAACTGCATCTCTCCGGTTATCGAATCCAATGAGACGGTATTGCTTTACCAGCAGCGGGTTAAATTCTAAATTCATCACCACATCATCGGCAACTGCATAAAAAGTTTGGGTTAATTCTTGCACCAGCACTTTTTCGGCTTCCATAATATCATCCAGGTAAGCATAATTTCCATTGCCTTTTTTGGCTAGGGTTTGCAGTTTTGAATCTTTAAAATTTCCCATACCTACTCCCAGGCAGGTTAAATAAACGCCAGATTGTTTTTGTACGGTTATGAGTTCTTCTAAGGCTTCTTCTGATTTTTCGCCCACATTAAAATCCCCGTCTGTAGCAAGTATTACACGGTTTACCCCATTACTTATGTAAGTTTTCCTTGCCAGGTTGTAAGCAGCCCTAATTGCCGATTCTCCTGGTGTATCGCCTGCTGCGGTAAGTTGTTCAATAGATTTAGCAATGGAGTCTTTATATATTCCGGATGTGGGTTCTAACCACAGGCCTACCGATCCGCCATACACTACAATGGATACCTGGTCAATTGGCCTCAGGTTTTTTACAAAAAGTTGAAAAGCTGCTTTTAATAACGGGAGCCTGTTGGGCATATCCATACTACCGGAAACATCGATGAGAAATACAAGGTTTGCCGGAGGAACTTTAGACATATCCAGTTTGCGTGCGCTCACATTTAAAAACAATAACTGGCCATTTGCATTCCAGGGACATGAGCTGATTTGTGTTTCAATATTAAACAAATTGTTGTTAACAGGCTTATGGTAATAAAGGTTAAAATAATTCACCATTTCTTCAATCCGCACTGCATCGGTGGGCACAATGCTTTGCATATTTATAAACCGGCGCACATTACTGTACGATGCCTTGTTTACATTTAATGAAAAACTGTTTTTTGGAAATTGCCTGGCAGGCACAAACTCGTTTTCTACCAGCTTAAAATAGGTTTCGTTGTCAAATGTACTCGTAAACCTTCCATCGCTATTTTCATTACCGGAAAGAGAAATTAGCCTGGGCTTTGATTTATTGCTGTTTACCGTGCTGGCTTTTAGTACAATAGTTTGCCATTGATTATGCGAAAGCACTTTGCTAGCTGTTTCATACCCGTCTATAGTAAATGTAAGTGTATCGGAACCTAATAAGCTTTTAATGCCAAAACTCCCCCATGGGCCTGTTTGGTAGATGGAACGGGAACTATGCTGAAAAATTTTTACGTTTTGAAGTGCATTGCCTTTATCATCTTTTACTTCGCCACGTAAATAATATTGCCCTTTTGCTAAGATTGCAAAAAACATAAAGAGGCAATATACAATGAGGCTTTTCACCTATGTAAAATATTGAAATTTTGTTTCGCAGGGTAGATGAAAAAAATATGTTACTCTTCTGTAAGCTGATAAATTGCGCCAAGGTTCCTTGCCAGTCCATCATAATCCAGGCCAAAGCCAATTAAAAACTTATTGGGTACATTAAACCCCAAGTAGTCTATTTCAAGTTGGTATTTCAATGCCTCCGGCTTATGCAGCAGCGCAGCAATTTTTAATGAAGCTGGCTGCTGGTCCCTTAATTGCGGTAAAAATTCAAACAATGTTTTTCCGGTATCCACAATATCTTCAAGTATGATAACATGCCTTCCTTTTAAAGGTTCATCGAGGCCAATAGAGGTAATTACATTGCCTGAACTTTTGGTGCCTTTGTAGGAGGCAAGTTTTATAAAAGAAATTTCCGCCTCAATGCCCAAATATTTAAACAAATCACTGGCAAACATAAAGGAGCCGTTAAGAATGGCAATAAACAATGGCCGTTTACCTTCATAGTCTGCATTTATTTTTTGGGCAATAGCTTTTACCTGCCCTGCAATTTCTGCTTCATTTAAAAAGGGTATAAAATTTTTATCGTGTACTTTTATTACAGGCATTTATCTTGATTTTGTCAGTTCTGTATTTGCAGTGGGTTTAAGGAATATTTTTTGGCCTTTTTTAACCCTGGCTGAACCCGAAATATTATTATACTGCACCAGGTATTGCAATTGTATACCGAAGTTTTGCGCTACCTGGTAGAGGGTTTCATCCTGCAAAGAAAAGTAAACATACTTGTTGCCTTGTTTCATTTTTTTATCGAGATAAATTACCTGGTATTCATTCAGCAGCCCATCTGTATCCCTATCGTTAAATTCTAGCAATTTCGCCAGTGGAATATCATTTGCCGTTGCAATAGCTAACAAAGAAGTACCTTTTTGTGCAAATAAAGCTTTAATGCCATTTACTTTTGATTTTGCTGCCATTAATTTGGGATTTTTAACAACAACCGGGGTTGGTTTTACAATTTTTTCTACCACTTCGGCAACTTTGGCAAGCGGTGATTTTTTTTCTGGTTTTACTACGGGCTTTACCTCCGGTAATTTTTCAGGTGCCGTAATTGCAATGTCGCCTGGTATCATTTCTACCTGGTCGTACTGTTGTAAGTTATTTGTTTCAATATATTTAATGAGCATTTTAGGATAGTTGGGATTGGTTGCATAGCCGGCTTTTTTTAAACCGTATGCCCAGCCCTTATAATCATTAGATGCTAAATCAAAAAGAAACGAATACCTGTCGCTACCCTTTAAAAAATTACTATGGTCGCTATAACTTTCTTCTGCTGTTGCATATTTTCTAAAGCACTCATTGGGGGCATCATCGGTGTGGCTTACGCTTGGGCCCGTCCAGGTACTTTTACATTTAATGCCAAAATGATTGTTTGACCTACGTACTAAATCACTGGTTCCTGCTTCTGTTTCCAGCAAACCCTGTGCAAGGGTAATGGAAGCGGGTATGCCGCTACGTTTCATTTCTTTTACGGCAAGGTCTTTGTAGGTATCAATATAAGCCAGTTGCTGCGCTGTTTGGGCATTACCGTAGTAGCCCAATAAACATACTAAAACGCCAATTCCAAGTTGTTTCATTTAAAAGATATTTTATTTTACAAAGCTATATGCAGCGTAAGGTATTATCATGCTGCTATACCATTTATTTTTTTCTTATGAGCATTAAACCATCCCTAAGTGTAAGTATTACCTGCTGAACCCGGCTATCATTTGCAACATATTTGTTAAATGCGGCAATTGCTTTTGCATTTTTTCCTGTTAACTTCTCCTCAAGCACTTCGCCATGAAACAACACATTATCTGCCAGTATAAAGCCGCCGGGTTTTAACCTTTGCAAAGTTAACTCGTAATATTGAATATAGCTAACTTTATCAGCATCAATAAAAACCAAATCCCATTCTTCGTGTAATGCAGGAATTATGTGCAAAGCATTTCCCCGGTGTAATTTTATTTGCTGCTGCATTTTTGCCTCTTTAAAATATTGTTCGCAAATGCCTGCATCCTTATCCCGTATTTCAATGGTATGTAAAATGCCTCCCGGTTGCAAACCTTTAACCAGGCATAAAGCGCTAAAGCCTGTAAATGTGCCTATTTCCAATATATTCACAGGCTTTATCATCCTGCTTATCATTTCCAGCACTATTCCTTGTACATGACCGCTAAGCATAATTGAATGTTCATGATGAGCCAGGGTTTCCTGCTCTACTTTATGCCTCATTGCATCCAATGGCGAAGTAAATTTTGCTGCGTAATTTTCTGCTAAAGGATGAACCAAATCCATGATACTAATTTGCTTTTTTTGAAATTATTAACAACCCGGCAAATGTGATGAGGCCATTAATAAGCAACAACTCCAGGCCAATTTGAAAATTACCAAAAATATATTTTTGATACACATCAAGCAGGTAACATAGTACAGGCGCAGCAATACAAATTATAGGCACCCATTTATCGGCAATTTTTCTTTTTGTAAAAATGCCAAAACTAAACAAGCCCAGCAGTGGCCCGTAAGTATAAGCAGCAACTTTTAAAATTACGCCAATCATGCTGGGGTTATTAACCCAATGAAATACCATTACAAAAAAAAGAAAAACAAGCGCTACAATTAAGTGTACTCTTTGCCTTGTTTTCTTCTTTTCAGCCTCTGGCCAGTTATCCTTACGCTTCATGCCCAATATATCTATACAAAACGATGAAGTAAGCGCAGTAATAGCACCATCGGCGCTTGGGAATAATGCAGAAATTAAGGCAATGATAAAAATAATAGCCACCACATGCGGCATGTGGTTTAAAGCCAGGTAGGGAAATAATTTATCGCCATTTACATCCAGGCCATTGAGTACATATTTCCCATTTTCCATTACAGCGCCAAGGCTTTCGGAATACAAATACAATAAACCGCCCAGGAAAAGGAACAACATTATTACCGCCATCATAATTAATGATAGCGTTACCATGTTTTTTTGAGAATCTTTTAAGGTACGTACAGAAATATTTTTTTGCATCATTTCCTGGTCCATTCCGGTCATGGTAATGGTAATAAAAGCACCTGCAACAATTTGTTTCAGGAAAAATAATTTACTGTCGGGGTTGGTATAAAATATTTTACCCAGCCCTTTTTCGTTCATTTGATGCATGGCGCTGCCAATATCCAGGTTCATAGTACTTAAAATATAGCCAACACAAACCACCAAACCAGTGAGCATAAATGTGGTTTGTAAGGTATCGGTAAATACAATGGTTTTAACGCCACCTTCGTAGGTGTACAGTAAAATCATAATTAAAATGATGATAGTAGTTACCCAAAAAGGGATTCCAAAACCAGAAAGTATGGTATCCTGCAAAATTTTTACCACCAGGTAAAGGCGTGCTGTTGCTCCCAGCGTTCGGGAAACCAAAAAGAAAGAAGCGCCTGTTTTATATGAACGTATGCCAAGCCTGTCGTTTAAATAACTATAAATTGAGGTAAGGTTTAAACGATAATATAATGGCAACAAAACAAAGGCTACAATAATATACCCAATAAGATAGCCAATGGTAATTTGAAAATAAGCAAAAGCTTCCTTACCTACTGCGCCGGGCACGCTTACAAAAGTTACACCGGACAAAGAGGTGCCAATCATGCCAAAGGCAACCAGCATCCAGTTGGAATTTCTGTTGCCTATAAAAAAAGATTCGTTGTTGGAATTTCGGCTTGTGTACCAGGCCACAGCAATTAAGAGTAAAAAATAACCCGCTACAAAAAGCAATAGTACTAATGGAGACATCTGAAATATTTAAAATAAAACTGAAAATAACCAATTTCCCTGTTTATATAATTCATAATGTTATAAACAGCATGTCAATAAACTTGTATAATGCATCAAAGGCAACTCAAATTGTAACAATATGCCACTATTTTTGCAAAAAACAACTTAATGAAAATAGCCGTTTTGAATGGTGAGCCCTGGCAAATGGATTTTTTAAAAAATATTTCGGATACTGAACTAATTACAGCTCAAAATACCGAAATGCTTTTTGCCCAAAAAGCAAATGCATTTATTATTTTTAATATTACACAGGAATACTTAAACATAAAAGAAGATAATTTACCTGTATTATTAGGTTGCGTGTGTAAGAGCAATAAAGAAATGAATGTTGCTGCAAATGTTATCCGATTTAATGATTGGAATGGTTTTTTAGAAAAAACTAAATGGGAAATTTCTGGTGAAACCACTCCAGGGATTTTGAACCTTTTTCATCATTTGGGTAAAGAGCCAATTTTTTGCAGTGATGTTCCGGGTTTTATTAGTGCAAGGATAATAGCTTTAATTATTAATGAAGCTTACATTGCCTTAGCCGAAGGCGTAAGCACAAAAGGAGAAATAGATATTGCTATGAGGCTTGGCACCAATTATCCATACGGGCCATTTGAATGGTGCGAAAAAATAGGGAGGAAAAATATTTATTTTTTGCTCTCCAACTTATCAAATTCAGATGAACGCTACCTTCCAGCGCCATTGCTGGTAAAAGAATGTAATTTATGAGCCTCATCCTCAATATTGATACTTCAGAACAAATAGCTACTGTTTCCATTGCAGAAAATGGACTAATCTTTGCTTTACAAAAAAATGAAACCCAAAACAAGCATGCTGCATTTTTACATACAGCAATAAAATCACTCCTTGATAATTTACCTAACCAAAAAATTAATGCCGTAGCAGTTGTTGCCGGGCCAGGCTCTTACACCGGCTTAAGGGTGGGAATGAGCGCTGCAAAAGGGTTATGTTATGCATTAAACTTACCACTCATTACCATTAACTCATTAGCTATGATTGGACATGCAGCAGTAAAACATTCAACAGAAAAGGATGCTTATTTATGTCCCATGATAGATGCAAGGAGAATGGAGGTTTTTACTGCTCTATACAGCCCTTCACTTAAAGAAATAATTGCTCCCAAAGCTGAAATAATCAATGAAGGATTTTTAAATTACATTATGAATTTCGCTAATAAAGTATTTTTTATGGGCACCGGGGCAATCAAAATTTCAAAAATTTTCCCAAATAGTAAATATCATATTACCGACCCAACAGAACATTTTCCGTCATCAATGGCAATGCTTTCATATTCAAATTTTTATGAGCGCAAATTTGCTAGCCTGGCTTTATCAGAGCCATTTTATATTAAGGATTTCTACGGAAAATAAAGGCACATATTTTTTATTTTAACAATATTATATTAAAATAAATAGCAGTTTTTTTGTATATTTGCAACTTAAATAATTGTTCAAGCATTTAAAAATTACAAACCTATGACGGTTACCACTCATTTACAAGAACCTGAGAATACGTTGGTTAACGTAAACTCAGAGGCATTAAAAATTAATTACCACAACTTAAAAAAGGCTGCATTGGTATTGCGTGCCCTTAACCACAAATTAAGGCAACAGATTTTACATTTGATAGAAACGGAGAAGAAAATTACCGTTACAGAGATTTATATAAAAATGCGCCTTGAGCAATCCGTTGCTTCTCAGCATTTAGCAATTCTGCGTAAAGCCGGTTTTGTAAATACAGAAAGAGATGGAAAATTTATTTACTACACTGTAAATTATAAAAGAGTTGAACAAGTTGGGGATATAGTTGAGCAACTTGTTGCTTAAAAAAAATTGTTTTTACTGGATGCAAAGCGGGCTAAGGCTCGCTTTTTGTTTACTACTTAATTATTTTAATAAATTTTATATAAATGTATATTCAACAACTCTATACAGGGTGCCTTAGCGAAGCTGCTTATTATATTGAGAGCGAAGGAGTAGCGGCTATAATTGATCCCTTAAGGGATACAAACCTGTATTTGGAAATGGCCAGGGAGCGTAATGCCCAAATTAAATACATTTTTGAAACGCATTTTCATGCCGACTTTGTAAGTGGCCATATTGACCTTGCCCATGAAACTGGTGCTACTATTGTATTTGGCCCGGGAGCAGTAACGGCTTATAAAACCTATAATGCAAAAGACGGCGAAGTTTTTAACCTTGGAAAAATAACTATTGAAGTTTTACACACGCCTGGCCATACTTTGGAAAGTTGTTGCTATTTATTAAAAGATGAAAGCGGGAAAAACCATACAATTTTTACCGGCGATACTTTATTTGTAGGAGACGTAGGCAGGCCCGATTTAAGCAGTGGAAATATGAGCAGCGAAGAACTTGCTGCGGTACTGTATGCAACGATACAGTCTAAAATTTTACCCCTGGAAGACCACATTATTGTGTACCCTGCACATGGGCCTGGAAGCAGCTGTGGTAAAAACCTTGGTCCCAACACTTTTAGTACTATTGGGGAAGAAAAGAAATCCAATTATGCGCTGCAGCCGCAAACTGCAGAACAATTTATTAAAACCATTACCAGCGGCTTACAGGAGGCACCCGTATATTTTGCAGTTAATGCAAAAATTAATCAAAAGGGTTATGATAAACTGGAAGATGTAAAAATGCGGGGAATGTTGGCTTTAGATATTAACAGCTTTAAGGCAAAGGCAACAGAAGGAAGTATTATACTCGATACACGGAATGCTACAGAATTTACACAGGGTTTTATTCCCGGATCGGTATTTATTGGCCTCGAAGGCAGGTTTGCCGAATGGGCAGGGAGCCTTTTACCTTTTGATAAAAATATAATACTGGTAACCACGGAGGGCAAGGAAGAAGAATCGGTGGTAAGGCTTGCCAGGGTTGGGTTTAATAAAATGGATGGATTTTTGCACAATGGGTTTCCCACATGGAAAGATGCCGGTGAACCCATTGATATGATAATAGATGTAGAAGCCGATGAACTGGCAATGGATATACCGCACGACCCCAATTTATGTATTGTAGATGTTCGTAGGGAAACTGAATTTGGCAATGGCCATATAAAAGGAGCTATTAACCTTCCGCTGCATGAAATAACCGACCCTGCACAACTGGCAAATTTTGAGGATTCCCAAAATTTATACATCCATTGCGCCGGTGGATACAGGAGCGTTATTTCAGCTTCTATTTTTAAAAAACAAGGTCTTCATAATTTAAGAAATGTACTGGGTGGTTGGGAAAAAATTGCACAACAGCAAAACATAGTTAAGGAAACAGATAAAACCGTTTTAAATTAGTTTGCCCAGAACAGGAACCTGGCTTTATTTCCCAAAGCTTTAGAAAGTTTTCTACCGTTAAAACACCCTCCTAAAATTGGGTGTTTTTCACGTTGTTTTGATTGAATATCCCTTTCATCTTTGTACCCTAAAATTTTTAAAAAATGAAAACCTCATTGAGTAACGAACTTAGCAACAGGGAAATTGAAATTCTTGCCCTGGTAAGTATGGGTTTATTTGACCAGGAGATTGCCAAACAAAATTTTCTTTCTCCCCATACAGTAAGGCAGCACCTGAAAAATATTTATAAAAAAATTGGTGTAAGAAACAGAGTTGAAGCTTCGCTGAAATATCTTTTCTTTTTTCAGCCGGTAAGCATTTATGGTACAGCGTAAAACTGTGTTACGGCAAAGCTGATTTTAAGGTGAATAATATTGGCTCCGTACATCCTCAAAAGCTGGCTCCGGTGTGCCATCAATCCATTTATAACCCTCCCTGTATCCCCATTTCCACCGCTTATGGCTCCACAAATAATTTGCTGGCTGTTTACGAATAATGCGCTCCATAAAATCCCGGTATTTTAAAGTAAACTCTTTTTCATTTAGCAGAGACCCGTCTTTTGAAAAAACTTCAGGAACAAATTTGTAGTATCCCCTTTTTACTTTTACCATATCTACAAATACCACTGCAATATTGCTGTTTCTTGCCGATTTATCGGGACCGGAAAAAAAGGGGGCAGGTTTATTAAAGTAATTCAACCAATAAACATTTGTAAGGTTCCCGGGGTTTTGGTCGGCTGCCAGCCCAATTGCATATTGCTGGTTAAAAACAGCATTTCGTAAGGTTACAAATTCATGAGCCGCAACCAGTACAGTACCTCTTTTAGAGCGCATCTTATAAATAATCTTATCCATTATTTTATTATTGATGCGCAGGTAAATCCCCACCCAGGAAATATTTATTTTTTCGGCTACCGCCATATTTACAAACTCCCAGTTCATTTGGTGGCCACCCATAAACTGTATGTTTTTACCACTTTCTATTAAGGGTTGCACATCAGTAATATCTATAATCCCCCTATGGGAAATTTGGTTATTTGAGAGGCTCAAAAGTTTTAAAGTTTCAATAAATGTATCGGTAAAATTGCGGTAAAACTGTTTGGCAATTTGCCGCCTTTCCTTTTCTGGTTTTTCGGGAAAAGCAATGCCCAGGTTTACCAGCACTACTTTTTTACGGTAGCCCATTACTGAGTATAAAATAAAAGCAACAAAATCGCTTATACCATATAATATAAAAAATGGCAGCAGGGAAAAACAATAAAGCAAACCGTAAACTATATAATACATGTAATTTTAAACCTGTTATTGCCGTCAAAGATATAAAGCAAATTCAAAACAGTCGCTATAAAAAAAATGATAACCCTTTTAATGAAGAAAAAATTAAATCCTGCAAATTAAAATGGCTTATGATTTAGCGGCAATTATTTTCCAAAAATTTTCTTACGGTGAATATTTCCCCAGTCTCTAAGGCTATCAATAAGCTTATGCAAGGTTTTACCATGAGGGGTCAACTCATATTCTACCACCGGCGGAAATGCATCATAAACTGTTCTCACAATTAACTGGTGCCGCTCCATTTCTTTGAGTTCCTTCGACAGCATTTTATCAGAAATACCGCCAATTTCCCTCGCAATTTCCTTAAACCTTTTTTTACCGAAGGTAAGGGCAATAATAATCTGCAGCTTCCATTTACCTGCCAGCACCTCCAGGGCATCTTTTACGGGTATTAACATAAGGGAACACTCTTTTTCTCCCAATTTTACTCTTTTATCCATGGTACAGCTCCTTTAAGTAACTTTGTGGATAGCGCTATACAAAAGTATAGTGCTTACTAATAGATAGCAAATATACTTAACTTTATTCTTGTAAAAAAATCAATTAAAAATAAAGGGGAAAATACCAATGGCACAAAAAACAATAAAAAAAATAGAAAAAGGAAGGCCGATAAATGTAGGTTCTATGAAGGTAAGGGAGCTTTTGCCAACCGATTCCGGTTTTTTTAACCCATTCCTGGTTTTTCACCATGCAGAAACAGTAATCAGTAAAACGATACCCATCAGCCAGCAAGGCGTTGGGCCACACCCACACAGGGGATTTAGCCCCGTAAGTTTTATTTACCGTGGGGGCGTTCATCACCGGGACAGCCGTGGGAATAACAGTATTATCTATGAAGGAGGCACCCAATGGATGAATACCGGTATGGGCGTTATCCATAGCGAAAGGGTACCTGATGATATATTTGAACATGGTGGCGAACAGGAACTATTACAGGTATGGGTAAACAGCCCTGCAAAAAATAAAATGGACCCGCCTGCCTATTATCCTTCTTCCAAAGAGGAAACCCCAACACTAACCAGTAAAGACGGGTTGGTAACCCTAAGGCTGCCTGCCGGGAAATTAGATAATGTAAGCGGCAAAATACCTACACTTACACCTGTTACTACAATAATGGGTGAAGCTAAAAAAGGAGGCACTTATACTTTTAACTTTCCTAAAAACCAAAACAGCTTATTGTATGTTTTAAGTGGAAAAATAATTGTAAATAGAAATACTGAGGTAAACAATAAGGAGTTGATTTTATTTAATAAAGATGGAGAAAGTTTTGACATTACTGCTTTGGAAAACAGTAAGTTTTTTGTAGGCAGCGGGGAACCAATTGATGAACCTATTGAAGCAAGGGGACCATTTGTAATGAATACTTCCTCTGAAATTATGGAGGCTTACAGGGATTATCAAATGGGCAAAATGGGTGTATTAATAGAAGACTGACGAAGTAATTACAATATCGTATTTTGAACTATTTCACTTTTGCCGGGGTAATCTGTATTAAAATGCAGCCCCCGGCTTTCGTGCCTTAGTTCGGCGCCTTTTACAATTAAGTAACTCACAGTAATCATGTTGCGTAATTCGCACAGTTGTGGCGATAGTTCTGTTCTTTGATAAAGGTTTACTGTTTCATCAAACAATAGGTCGAGCCTCCTGTTTGCCCTTTGCAAACGATCGTTATTGCGAACAATACCAACATAATCGCTCATGATAAGTTTGAGCTCTTTTATACTTTGTGTTATCACAATCATTTCTTTGGGCGCAGTGGTTCCGGCGGTATTCCAGTCGGGTATTGCTTTTTCTGAAATGGTAATTTTAGTATTTACTTTTTCTACAGCATCTATAAATGCCCTATGAGCTAAAACCATTGCTTCGAGCAAACTGTTACTGGCAAGGCGGTTGGCGCCATGCAACCCGGTACTGGCACATTCACCGGCGGCATATAAATTTTTTATGGAACTCCTTCCCCATTCATCTGTTTTTATTCCTCCGCAACTATAATGGGCTGCAGGTGAAACAGGTATCATATCATTTGCCACATCAATACCCATACTTTTACATTTGGCATGGATATTTGGGAAATGTTCTAAAAATTTTTGCTGATCCATGTGGCGGCAATCAAGGTAAACAAATTCGGTACCATTTACTTTCATTTCATTATCAATTGCACGGGCCACAATATCCCTTGGCGCAAGGTCTTTCCTGTTATCGTATCGCTCCATAAATGTTTCCCCATTTACATTACGTAAAATACCACCGTCGCCCCGTACCGCTTCTGTAATTAAAAAGCTTTGGCCCCTTACACCGGTTTCATATAATGCTGTAGGATGAAATTGGATGAATTCCATATTTTCAATACGGCCTTTGGCACGATAAACCATTGCCACACCATCTCCAGTAGCAATGGCAGGATTGGTTGTGCTCCTGTAAACCTGCCCGTTTCCACCGGTTGCCAGCAGGGTTACCGAAGCCAGGATTTTTTCAATTTTTTTGCTTTCCAGGTTTAAGACATACACACCATAACTCTCAATATCTGGTGTAGATTTTGTAACCAGGTAGCCTAAATGATGCTGGGTGATAATATCAATTACATAACAATGATTGATGATTTCAATATTTTTTTGCTTTGCTGCGGCTGTAAGTAAGGTGCGCTCCATTTCCCAGCCGGTAATATCTTTATGATGAAGGATGCGATATTCGCTATGCCCGCCTTCTTTTCCCAATTTATAATCCCCATCGGGGTCTTTATCAAAATTGGCGCCCCAATTAATTAATTCCGCAATGCGTTCAACACCTTCTTTCACTACAATTTCCACAATTGCAGGGTTACAAAGGCCATCCCCTGCAATGAGTGTGTCTTCAATATGTTTGGTAAAGCTATCGTGTTCTTTGTCCCATACACCTGCAACACCGCCTTGTGCATACTTGGTATTGGTTTCATCACTTTGTGTTTTAGTTAATACTGTAATTTTTTTTTGAGGGCAGGCCTGTGCCACTTTAATTGCATAACTCAGGCCGGCAATGCCACTACCTATTACTAAAAAATCTGTTTGCATTCAAATAAATATTATAGAAATTAATGGTAAAATACAGGAATTAAAGTTTCAAGCTTTTATAGTTGCATCTTAACCTGCGTCTCCGCATCTATCCACACCTCATTTTCTTTCAATAAATTGATCAATTCCTGCACGGCAATATCGCTATTGATATTTTTTTTCACAACTTTTTTCCCTTTGTATAAAGTTATTTTACCGGGGCCGCTGCCCACATAACCAAAATCGGCATCGGCCATTTCCCCAGGGCCATTTACAATACATCCCATAATTGCTATTTTCAACCCTTTTAGGTGCTGGGTAACAGCTCTTATTTTTGCGGTGGTTTCCTGTAAATCAAAAAGGGTACGGCCACAACTTGGGCAACTGATAAATTCTGTTTTGGAAATCCTGGTACGCACCGCCTGCAATATGGAAAAAGAAGTATTATTTAAGAACCGATGATTATTTTCCATAGGCAAATAAGTTCTTCCCTTCATGCCAATATTTTCCAGCTTTTCGGGGTTATTAATCAACCATATACCATCGCCAAGGCCATCTAAAAACAACCCTCCTGAAACTACGGAAAAATTGATTAACTGCTCATCAATAGTTACGGCATTGCTTTCCACTGCTATTACAACCGGGTTGGTAATTTTTTGCTGCATTAATTCAATAAAAAACATCCGGCATTGTTGCATGGCATTTACTTCATTTGAAAAAATACAAGGCACAAAATTTGTATTGTTTTGCAAAAAAGCAATAATAGCTGAACAATCCTCATCTGCATTTACGGCAATAAAGTTGAGCAACGGTGATGTGCGGTTGGCATTTTGATAGTTCGATCCATCAAACAAAGGAAAATACTTTTCGGGTTCATTTGTATGCAGCCATGTTTTATAACTACATATTACCCTTAAAGTGCCCGGAAGGTGAAAATTGATTGTTTTATCATGAGTAAAAATGAAGTCGGCTGCGCCATCGGCAATTTTCCATTTATCTGTTTCCGGGTTATAAACATAGCCAATAGATACCAAATCTGCAGGAGTTATTAGTTTCTGCAGCATAAAATCTGCAATTACAACTGGTACATGCTTTTTACCGGTATTAATAATTTCATGAGTGTTTCTCCTTGCATATTCAAAAGGTGAATAGGGCAATTCAACTTTTGCTACTATTGTATTTTCTGCTGGAAGGTTTTTGAGCAAATCTTTACAAACTGGTATTTCAAACTCGGGGTCTTCCGTTAAACTTACCCTAATGGTATCCCCAATTCCATCCTGCAAAAGGGAACCTATTCCAATCGCCGATTTTATCCTTCCATCTTCCCCATCTCCAGCTTCTGTTACCCCAAGGTGCAATGGATAACATTCAGCAAATTCGTCGCTCATGTGCTTTACAAGCAGGCGATATGCCTGGGCCATCACCAATGGGTTACTGCTCTTCATGCTCAGCATTATATTGTGGTAATTTTCACTGCGGGCAATACGCAAAAACTCCATTGCACTTTCCACCATGCCTATGGCAGTATCGCCATAACGGCTCATAATACGGTCGCTAAGGCTGCCATGGTTGGTGCCTATACGCATAGCAGTGCCATGCTCTTTGCAAATTTTTACCAGTGGGGTAAAACGCTCTCGAATCCTTTCAATTTCTTCTGCATAATCTGCATCGGAATATTCTATTTGTTCAAATTTTTTTTTGTCTATATAATTACCCGGATTAATTCTCACTTTTTCAACAATCTTTGCGGCAATTTCTGCAGCATTGGGCGTAAAGTGGATATCTGCAATTAGCGGGGTTTCATATCCCCTTTTCCTTAGCTCATTTTTAATTTGCAAAAGATTCTCTGCTTCTTTTTTAGAAGGAGCTGTAATACGCACCATTTCTGCACCAGCTTCAATACAACGAATGCATTGCGCTACTGTTGCCTGGGTATCCATAGTATCGGTTGTGGTCATGGTTTGCACCCTTATTGGATGGCCATTACCTAAAAGGAGTTGCCCAATTTTAACTTCTCGTGTTTTAAGCCGGCTATAGCTGGCCAATGAATTGCAATACGATTGCATGAAACAAAATTAATGAAGCAAAGTTAACGAATATCTGCCTGTGTTTGAGAAGGTAGCGATATAGTGGCATTACCAATCTTTTTCGGGTTGGTTGGGCGACTGTGCATTTTGCTTATTCAATTTATCGTGTAGGTTGCGCTCCTGCTGCATCAGCGCTTTTAATTTTTCTTCGGCATCTTTTTGGGAAAGCCTGGATGATTGTGGCTTGGGTTGCTGATTTTTATTTTGGTCTTGCTGATTTTGCTTTTCTTTTTTCTCCTGCTGTTTACGTAATGCCTTTTGAAGATTTTGCCGGGCTTGTTCATGCCTGGGGTTGAGCAATAAAGCATTCTTATAGGCTATGATGCACTCGTCATTTTTTTTATTGTTTTGCAATACCACGCCTCTATTATACCATACATCAGATAATTCAGATGAAGTACTTAAAAGTTTTGCGGCTTTATCATAAGCGGCTATAGACTCTTCGGTTTTTTTTGATTTATATTGTGCATTGGCAAGGTTATAGTAGGCAATACCACTTTTGGGGTTTTCTTTTATAGCTTCTTTATATTTATTTGCTGCGGCTGAATAGTTGCCTTTTTGATATTCGGCATTACCCTGCTTAATGAACTCATTTTCTGATTGTGCAATGGCAAAATTCGCAAAAACTAAAAAGTGTATCGCCGTGGTTATTATTTTTTTCTTAATGCCTCCATTTGCTTTACGCTTTTTTTCAGTTACAAATACTTCAATTAATAAAAGTATAAAAGCGGCAGCAGCAAAATATTGAAAATAATTAAGCCAATCCGTTAACGAATCATCTTTTACTGCTTTTTGCTCCATATGTGCAATTTGGTTTAAAATATTATTCACCACTTTATCGGTATTGTCAAAATATTGGTAAAGGCCATTGCCACTTTTTGCTATCTGCCTAAGCTCTACTTCATTAAGCTTGCTTATGATTGTATTTCCATTGATATCTGTTTTTAACTGGCCAGTTAATAGGTCTAAAATAGGTGCACCTTGCTGGGAACCCATGCCTACGGTATGTATGATACCACCTGATGCCGCAATATTTTTGGCAACGGCCAGTGCATCTTCATCGTGGTCTTCCCCATCGCTTATAAGAATAATGGTTTTATACTTTTTTTCGTTACTGTTAAATGCGGCATTACTCATTTTCAAGGCTTCAGCAATTATTGTTCCCTGAGTAGGAATAATATCCGGCGATGCAGTAGATAAATACATTTTTGCTGCACTATGATCTGCCGTTAAAGGCATTTGTAAATAGGCTTTTCCTGCAAAAACCACAATCCCCAGCCTGTCGTTCTGCAACCGGTCAATTAATTTATTTACCAATTGCCTTGCCCTTTCCAGCCTGTTGGGTTTAATATCCCCGGCAAGCATGCTTTTACTTACGTCCAGTGCAATCATTACATCAACTCCGTTTCTTTTACCCAAAGGTGTACCCGCAGAGCTTCGCATATTTGCAAGAGAAAATACCAGTAAACTCAATGCAGTAACTATCAATAAAAATTTGATTAGGTATTTACGGGAACTGTAAGCCGCCGTAAGTTGATCTACCAATTTTTTATCCCCAATTTTTTTTGCCGCTTTTTTCTTTTTCCTGAGGGCCTGTAAAAAAATGAGCACGGCTACTACAGGCAACAGTAGCCCGGCATATAATAAATAGGTATACTGAAATTCGGGAATGCTCATATAATACGATAACTGGATTTATTTTTTTAAGTACGAAAGGGAAAATACCCTTAAACAATGGCCTTATTTTTTTCCTTCAAAAAAACCATAGCTCTTTAAAATATCTTTTGTTATGGCAATTCTTGCAGGCACCATATCAAAATTTTTGTCTGGCGATTTAAGTAAGGTTACAAAAAAATATACATGCCTGTTTTCTTCAATCCAGCCGGTAAGCCAGCCAATGCTGTTCCCTGCTTCATCAAATCCCCAACCGGTTTTATAGCTCAGCTTATAAGCTGTATTATCTTCCTGCACCATCAATCTACTCATTGTTTGCTGAACGGATTTTCTAAAGGGTAATTGTTCAAAATATAATTTTTTTAATAGGCCTAATTGCTCATCTGGTGAAATTTTTAAGGTATTATTCAACCAAAACGAATCTACGGGGCCAGATATTTTTTTTGTACCATAACCCAGGCTATCTAACCAAAGCTGCAGGGTATCTTTACCAATGCGCCTTGCCAGCTCCTGAAAGTAAGGAACTGCGCTTGCCTTAAAAGCTTCTTTAAAGGTTAAATCTTTGTTCCAATCGGTAGCTTCTTTTCCGTTGGGGAAATACACTTTATTGCCATTCCATTTTATGGGCATATTTTCATCGGTGGCAGTGCCGGTTTCTAAAGCTATTAACCCATTTACTATTTTAAATGTAGATGCCGGCAAAAAGCGTGTGGTATCCATAGCAAAATTGTAAACGGTTATTTTACCGTTTGAATTATCTAAAAAAGCAAAACAACCGTCTACTTTTTTTGCATCGAAATATTTTTTAAGGCTACTATCTACTTTAGCTTCGTTTGTATTACACCCGTAAATAAAGGATAAAGAAAGGGCAATTATAAAAATATTAGGTTTCATTTTTTTGAATTTAGATGAATGGCTGCAGCTGATAGCGCCTCGTAAAATTTTTTCCCAAACTTACGTATTAATGGTTCTTTTAAAAACTCGTAAACAGGAACTTTAAGTTTTTTTCCTAACGTACATCCTGGCTTACAATGGTCTTCCCTGGGCTCGTAGTTTACGTATTCCGTTGTACTGTTTTTACTTTTTTTTACTATTATGGGAAACAAGTGGCAGCTTACCGGCTTCTTCCATTTTATTTTATTATCGTAAAATGCCTGTTCGACACCGCATTTTACCACACCGTTTTTATCTTTAATACCATACACACATATTGCGCCGTTAATAGCCGGCGTTACCCAGCCAAACTCTTTATGGTACACATAAAGGCCCTGCTTTTCAATTTCAGCAATACTTTCTGCATTGAGGTAAGGTTTTACTTTATCGTACACTTTATCTATCATTTTCAATTCGTCTTTTTCCAATGGTGCGCCGGCATCACCATCTACGCAACAGGCGCCTTTACATTTTGCAAGGTCGCAAACAAATTTTTCCTGAAGTACTTCATCGCTAAGTAAAACATGGTCTATTGCTATCATAAAACAAAAATACTATTAATGCACATTGATAAAACTATAAATATTGCTAGCAAACCTACAGCCCAACAAAAAATAAAAAACCCTGCTCAAAAGCAGGGTCAATAAAAAAAGTTAAAAAATTATTTATTGCTATCGGGAGCAACCGTTCCTGGCATTTGTGTTGCATTGGTAGCAGGTGCCGGTTGAGATTTAGGTACGGAAACCGGTGTGCTTTTTAGTAAATCATCGCCGGATGCTGCACCTTCTTTTGGAATAAAAGCCGGGGAAATGAGGCATAACAAAGCCACAATACCGGCAAAAACCCAGGTACTTTTTTCCAGTACATCTGTAGTTTGTTTTACACCCATAAACTGGTTGCCAAAACCACCAAAAGTACCGGATAGGCCACCACCTTTGGGATTTTGAATTAACACGATTAAGCCCAGTATAACTGCTGCAAGTATCACTAATATTCCGAATATAACTAACATCTTAATTGTCTTTTAAATATTCAATTTGGGCTGCAAAGTAAGCACTTTTTGAAGGATTAAGCAAACTTAATTTTTGATAAATTTCCCTTGCTTTTTCTGATTTGCCCTGGGTTTTGTATGCCTCGGCCATGGTTTCGGTTATAATTTCCTGCTCTTCATTGCTTTTTTCAGCCAAATTTTCAACGGCATGGTCCACAGGCGCATCTGGGGAAACCTTATAATGGCTTTGTTTTTTCATAATTTTGAGCCACTCTGTAAAGCTTTTAAGTTGCTTCCCCAATTTATCGGAGCCTGCGGTATCCTCAGTAATTTTTATACCCTGCGATGCAAAATAATCGGTAGTATGCAGTGGTTCAAATAACCATTCCTGGGGCAAAGCTTGTTGTTGGATAGCAACTTCAGGTTCATTGATGCCCTTTTTTTCTGGCATTGCAGGCTCTTTGTTTTCCGGAGTTGCTTTATTGGGTACGTTTGGCGGGGCTAATTCTTCTTCGTGTTTTAGAAAACTATTTTTATCCAGTAAATTTTGAAGGGCGCCTTCAACAACAGGTATGCCGGCGTTTTCCTGCAACCGTGCTGATTTTTCAGGGATAGGATGTAGCATTTCATTACTGTAATGAAATTCTTTTTCAACTTCAAGGCCTTGACCCACAAACGGTTCATCTATATTAGCAAGGTAAGCCGTATTACTCATTGGCGTAGGTTCCTCATGTATTATTTCTTCTTTTTCACGCTGAGCAATAATTTCTACTGGCTTTATGGCTTGCCCGTTTTCACTATTATTTAACCGGAAATTCAATAAAAATGGATTATGAAAATGCAATGCTGTTTTTGCGGCACTGTTTTCATCGTAAACGGTATCTTTCTTTAACTTAAAAAAATGCGCCAGTGAAAAATACGGATACTCCTCAGTAACCTGCTTTAAAAGGTAAACATCGGAAGAGTCAAAAGAAGTTTTAAAAATTGTCCTAAAAATATCATCCTGCAGCATCGGTTCAGTTTTACCAGTTGGAAAATATCTTGTTAAAAATTTCGTCTGTAAGGTCACGAACTATATCTGGAGATAGCGATGCATCAATTTGCGAAAGTGAGGCATCGCCGGATATATCATAGGAACGGGAAAGGTCGGCTTCAAAACTTTTTGTATCGTCGAGTGTATTCTTAAACGTAAGGTGAAAGGCAACGCTTAAGCGGTTGCCACTTGTATTATTTCCTGTAATGCTTACAAAGGTAATGCTATATTGCGATAAATAGCCGCTGATATCATAATGGGCATCATCGCTGTTGGTTTGCCGCAGGCGTGTAGTGCCTATTATTTTTTGCTTTAGCTTTTCGGTAAGCTCCGGGCTAAGCCTGGTATTTACATATTGTGCTTTATTCTCCAGGTAATTTACTCTAAAAGTTTTTATATCGGGCGATAAAGCGCCTACATCATTAAAACCATATTTGCAGGTGGCAAAATTAAATACGGTAAAGCACATCAGCAATAATAAGTAAGCGGCTAATTTATTTTTTAAGAAGAACATACATTTCAAGTTAATAAAAGCAATGTTAAACATTTACAAATCTTCAATATCATATTCCTTCAGCTTTCGGTAAAGGGTGCGTTCGCTAATGCCTAGGTCGAGTGATGCATCTTTTCTTTTTCCCCGGTGCTTTTTTAAAGCTTTAATGATGAGTTCTTTTTCTTTATCCATGATGCTCAAAGATTCTTCCACTTCTTCATGTGGTTGAATTACATTGGATGAACGGCCGGGCAATATTACCGAAGGATTGCCCGATATTAAAGTATTGGCGCCATTTGAGGCAGGATAAATTTCGTTATGTACCTGGTGGTTTTCATTATTAAAAACTGGGGCGGCGTGTGCCGGGTTTTGTAAAATATCAAAAAACATTTTCTTCAATTCATTTACATCTTTTTTCATGTCGAAAAAAAGCTTGTATAAAATTTCTCTTTCATTGGCAAACTCCGCATGGCTTACACTTGTACCCGTACCTGCCAGCACTGGCAGCCTGTCGTAATGCGTCTCGGGCAAAAAGCCCCTGAATTGGTCAGCAGAAACCGATTTATCTTTGCTCAGCACTGAAATTTGTTCGGCTATATTTTTTAGTTCCCTCACATTTCCAGGCCAGGAATAATGAAGCAAAACTTCTACAGCGCCATCGCTTAACTGTACCGGCGTAGTTTTATATTTATCGGCAAAATCTGATGCAAACTTGCGGAATAATAAATAAATATCTTCTTTTCTGTCCCTCAATGCAGGCACTCGAATGGGCACGGTGTTTAAACGGTAATATAAATCCTCCCTGAACTTCCCGGTATGGGTTGATTCTAGCAAATCTTTATTGGTAGCGGCAATTACCCTTACATCGGTTTTTTGCACTTTGCTGCTCCCTACCCTTATATATTCTCCGGTTTCCAAAACCCGGAGCAGCCTTGCCTGCGTACCCAGCGGAAGCTCACCAATTTCATCCAAAAAAATGGTGCCCCCGTTTACGGTTTCAAAATATCCTTTGCGGCCGTCAACAGCTCCGGTAAAGGAGCCTTTTTCATGGCCGAATAACTCAGAATCAATAGTGCCTTCGGGAATTGCGCCGCAGTTTACGGCAATAAATGGATTGTGCTTGCGGGCAGACAGTGCATGTATGATTTGTGAAAACACTTCCTTACCCACGCCGCTTTCGCCATTAATTAAAACGCTTAAATCGGTATTGGCAACCTGTGCCGCAACATTCAATGCATGGTTTAACCCTGGTGAATTACCAATTATGCCAAATCTGTTTTTTAGTGATTGAAGTTCCATTGTACATTTTTAAATTAATCTTGCTTTATAGTTGCTTCAGCCTTTTCTTCTTTTTTAAAAGCCCCATGCATTATGATTGCTATTTCATCCAACACTGCAAATTCTGCTTTATATTTTGCACGGAAATAATTATTGCCATACATGTTTATGGCCTTTAAATTCAATTTACCATGTTTAATTAAAATATTGCTCTTTATTAAACTCGTATCAATTGAAATATTTTCTAACGGCAAATTCTTTGAATACCTGTAAACCGTTGTTTTATTATTTAATTTTTTTAAAGCTGGTTTTTTACTTATAACAAAATCGAACAAATCAAAATCTACATCATTTTTTACCCTGGTTACTTTACCGTTACGGGTTTCTATTAAATAGGGATCGCCATTATATTCAAAATAAAGTATGGAATATAGTGTAGTATGGGCTTTAACTTCGTAATACCAAATACAGGATTCCAATTTGACGCTTTTTAAATAAGCATCCCATTGCTCCAATGTGTTTTGTGCCTTTGCATTAAAACCCTGGCCAATGCCCAGTAAAAGAAAGATTACTGCTTTTTTTACCATTTCTTTTTTAAAAAATTTACTGTTTTGTCCACCCATTTTATTTTCATGAAACCAATAATTTTACATTCCGTATTATTCGAAAGCAGCTTCCATTTTTTGCACTATTTCATTTAACAAGCTATAAAAGGGCTGAAACTTTTCATCAACAAGTGAAACCTCAGTGGGCAATCTAAAATGATTGCAATGAACACTTTTAAACTTTATGGCAACATTTCTAATATCAATAGCCGTATTTAAGTAATCTGTCTTATAATTCGGGAAAACCTTCCTGCAAACTTTTAATAAATTGTTTGCATTATATTTTAGGTCCTTATAGTTTTGTTCAAGCAGTTGAAAATAATCTTCCCCGGCCAGTTTAACATTGAGCAGCTTGCCCTTTTCGTAAAGGGCAAGATACTTTTCATCTTTATATTTAAAATAGTATATCCTCTTTACAATACTTCCACCGCTTTTAAAAAAATAATTAAAATACTCTTTGGGTACTGCAGTGCTAAGGTATGCTGCCCAATCTTCAATGTTGGTTTGCTGTGCTTTTACACCTGTTACAGAAAACACAATTACCAAAAGCAAAAAAAACCTTTTCGTCATTTTTATTAATGTATGGCTTTACCAATTAAAGTTCCGGCGGTACAAGTTTCAACCAGCACATTTACATACTGGCCTTTGCTAAAATTTTCCTTAGGGAAAACAATTACTTTATTTTGCTCGTTTCTTCCAAAGAGTTCATCTGCATTTTTTCTAGAAGCACCTTCAATAAGCACTTTAAAGGCTTTGCCCACATCTTTTTGCATACTTTTTAAAGAGTGGATACGGTGCAGGTCAACCATTTGCTGCAGCCTTTTTTTCTTTACTTCCAAAGGAATATCATCGGCAAACCTGCGTGCAGCAAGGGTTCCCGGCCTTTCGCTATAAAAATACATATAAGCCAGGTCGTATTGGCAATACTCCATTAGTTCCAGCGATTGCTCATGGTCTCCTTCGGTTTCGGTACAAAAGCCTACAATCATGTCGGTAGATAAACCACAGTTGGGCAATATTTCCCTTATACGATTTACCCGTGCAACATACCATTCCCGGCTGTAAGTGCGGTTCATTAAAGAAAGTACCCTGCTGCTGCCACTTTGCACCGGAAGGTGGATATAATTACAAATATTTTCATACCGGGCAATGGTAAACAATACTTCATCGGTAATATCTTTTGGATGCGATGTAGAAAAACGCACTCTTAAATTGGGTGAAATTTTCGCTACCATTTCTAAAAGTTTGGCAAAATTTATTACCCTATTATTCCTTTCATCAATAAAGTGATAACTATCTACATTTTGGCCCAATAAAGTTACTTCTTTGTACCCATCATTAAATAATGCTTCACATTCTTTCACCACACTGTTGACATCTCTGCTGCGTTCCCTGCCACGGGTAAAGGGCACTACACAAAACGAACACATATTATTGCAGCCCCTCATAATACTTACAAAGGCCGTTACGCCATTACTGTTTAAGCGAATGGGAGAAATATCTGCATAGGTTTCTTCCCGGCTAAGTAAAACATTTACGGCTTTTTGTCCGCCTTCTGCTTCCGTTATTAATTGCGGAAGGGTACGGTAAGCATCTGGGCCTACCACAATATCTACCAGTTTCTCTTCTTCCAAAAATGTTGCTTTAAGCCTTTCTGCCATACAGCCTAAAACGCCTATCAGCATTCCTGGGTTACGCTTTTTATAAGACTTGAGAATGGTAAGCCTTTTACGTACGGTTTGTTCAGCTTTTTCCCTTATAGAGCAAGTATTAATAAATATGAGATCGGCAATTTCCGGTTCTATGGTAGCGCCAAATCCTTCTTTTTGTAATATTGAAGCTACCACCTCGCTATCGGCAAAGTTCATAGCACAACCATAGCTTTCAATATAAAATTTTTTAGAGCCAGATTCATTAAATATTTCTGGTAATGAAATAGCTTCTCCCTGCCTGAGCTCATCAATAGTTTTATGTGTAAATAATTCTTCCATCTTTAAAAATAGAATAGCAAATATACGCAGATTCTATTACAAAAGTGACATAGTGGCAGGCGCTAATCGTTTGTAGCCTGGTTATGGAAATTATCTTAAGTTTACATCCATACATATAAACAAGCCTGGGATTTGAGCGAAGAAAACTTACCATATAAGGATGATACTGAGCTACTTGAACTCTTTTCAGTAACAAAAGATAACGAGATATTAGGTCGCTTGCTTCAGCGCTATACCTATTTATTACTGGGGGTATGCATGAAATACCTCAACAACGAGGACGAAGCAAAAGATGCGGTACAACAGGTATTTTTAAAAGTAATTCATGAACTACCCAGGTATAAAGTGGAATATTTTAAAAGCTGGATATATACCATTGCCCGTAACCATTGCCTTATGCTGTTAAGGCTCAAAAACAAAATGCCATCACCGCTCAGTGAAAATATTGCTTCGGTTACGGAAGATCCTAATTTAGAACAAATAATACAAAAAGACATCCAATTAAACCAGCTCAACTTTGCCTTAGATCAACTTAATGATGAACAAAAGCTTTGTGTAACTTTATTTTATTTAAAAAAACAAACCTATCAGCAAATAGCCGAATTATCAGGATTTACTCTGATGCAGGTAAAAAGTTTTATACAAAACGGCAAAAGAAATTTAAAAATGAAACTATTGAAAATGCAGGAAAATGAATGATGACTTAAAAAATATATTACAAAACCTCAACAATGAGATAGAGCAGGAAAAACTGCTTCAATATATTGATGGGAAATTGCCCGAACAGGAAATGCAAAAGCTCGAACAACAACTCCGGGACGACCCTTTTTTGGCCGATGCAATGGATGGTTTAAAAAATATAAGCAGTAAAGAAAAAGCATCGTTGCTGGCATTTCAAATAAACAAATCGCTAAAAGGGAAATTGCAAAAAGCAAAAAGGAACCGTGTTAAAAGCCTTTTCAGCAACGAGTATATTATTTACACTACAATAGGCATCTTACTGATTATCTCCATTATAAGCTACCTGATCATTAAAAAAATAGTAGGATAAGATTTAATTCGCCGTTGTAGCATCCTTTGGGTTTACTTCTATATTTTCGGATACTATATAAATATTTCCCGGAACAAGTTTTTGGGCAAGTAATAACTTACGCATCCTGTCGGCATCGCCCCTTTCTTCAAAATTGCCAAACTTTATTTTAATATACGGGCTTTGAAAGCTCATGTAAATACTTTCGTTGGGAAATTGCTGCAGCAGTTTTGTACGTACACTCATTGCCAGATCCCGGTTGCTTGTGCTAAGCAGCATTAAACGAAAGCCTTTTGACATCCTGGGTTTTGTGGCCAGGTTAAGGTTATATTCCGCCATTTTCTGGCCGAGTATTTCTATACGGTTGTCCTGCTTTATGGTTACAACTCCCAAACTATCTTTAAAATCAACCTGAGCTTTGCTCATAAAAGAGCAACAAAAAATAACCACAAAAATTATTATCTGCTTCATTTACATCAATAAATTACCTTTTGCAAAAATGAAAAATTTTCTCTTAATAGATTTAAAAAATAAGAAAAAGGTTTACTCATTTTCGCCAATACCCTGTTAATACCTGCAAAAATGGTTAAACAAAACTCTGGTTGATCGTTTACTTTTTAGCAAGTTTCATACCATAAATTACTGCATGTACCAAAGCAAAAATTAAAGAAATATAAAGCAAGGTCCTGTCTGCATCGTAGCCCACTGTATTTTGATGAAGGAAGCCTACAATTATTAACAATACCGATAACCCAATGCCTGTGTATCGGGCAACATTCATGCCGCTACGGCCATCGGCATCGGTTCCATCTCCCAAATGGCTATGCTTAGCGCCATAAACGAGATAAATATCCAGGCCAATGAGCATCCATACCAATAACCTTATCCAGGTATCCATAGGTAAAAAAACCATCATGAACAAGCAGGTAATAATGCCTAATACGGGAACAATGGGTACTAGCGGGGTTTTAAAACCCCTGGGTACATTGGGCATTTTTTTACGCATTACCAATATACCAATACAAACTAATATAAAGGCAAACAAAGTTCCAATACTTGTCATTTCCCCTACAACCCTTGCCGGAACAAAAGCAGCAAAAAGGCTTACAAAAACCATAAACATCATATTATTTTTTGCCGGTGTGCGAAACTTTGGATGAACAGATGAAAATACTTTAGGCAACAAGCCATCTTTACTCATACTGTAAAAAACCCTCGACTGTCCCATTAGCATTACTAGTATTACAGAAGCATATCCACCCAGTATGGCTACTACAATTGCCCTGTTGAGCCATGGATAATCGGGTTGAATAACACCACTTGCATTGGGTGAGCCCATGTGTTCAATCGCAACATATACGGGAGCAATAGCATCTTTACTATCGGTACCCAAAAAAGTTTTGTAGTTGGCAACCCCTGTCATTACATGTGCAAAAAGTAAATACAAAACAGTACAAATAGCCAATGAGCCCAAAATGCCAATGGGCATATTTCGCTTGGGGTTTTTTGTTTCCTGAGCTGCTGTACTTACTGCATCAAAACCAATATAGGCAAAGAAAACTATGGCTGCGGCCCTAATAACGCCACCAAACCCATGGTTAAAAAAGCTTTCATGGCCAGGCTCAGTTGCCGGAATAAAATAAGGATCGTAATTGCTGCTGTTGATATAATGCCAGCCAAGAAAAATAAAGGTGAGGACAACACTAACTTTTAGGGCAACTATTACAGCATTTACCCTTGCACTCTCTTTAGTGCCTTTTATAAGCAGTAAACTCATTAATACTATAATGAAAACTGCAGGAATATTAATAACACCACCATCCCAAGGCCCGGCAGTAAGCGCATTGGGTAAATGGATATTAAACCCCTTTAAAAATTTTACCAGGTAACCACTCCAGCTAATACCAACGGTTGCCGCACCAACGGCATATTCCAACACAAGGTCCCAACCAATAATCCATGCAATAAACTCACCCATGGTTGCATAAGAATAGGTATAAGCACTCCCTGCTACAGGAATCATTGAAGCAAACTCTGCGTAACACAGCCCTGCAAAAGCACAACCCAACCCCGCAACAATAAAAGAAATAGTAATGGCCGGGCCGGCATGGTTTGCAGCAGCCATTCCCGTAATGGAAAACAAGCCTGCGCCAATAATAGCGCCAATACCCAGGGCTATTAATCCCCAGGAACCAAGTGATCTTTTTAAGGTGTGCTCCCCAGATTCGCCTGCTTCATTCAACAGTACATCCATTGGTTTTTTAACAAACAAACTCATAAGTAAAAATTAGTTGTATTCAATAAATAATTACGGAAAAGTAAGAAAATAATTGGTATTAACCTTACTATTCATATATTTTATGGATGAACGATTACAAATTGGCTTTTAACGTATATTGCAAAATCAAAACCGCATTGGATATAAAAAGCACGTATGGTAACTTTATTGGAATTTAACTGGCACGAACTCTTAAACCCTGCTTTTTATATTGAAAACGGAGGGTTGTGGTTATTTTTATTTATAGTTTTTGCAGAAACCGGATTGTTTGCAGGATTTTTTCTTCCCGGTGATTCGTTGCTTTTTGTAGCCGGTATTTATAGCAATGATTTAATAATGCAGGGCCTCAATATCAATACCGGATCAGATTTTTTACAACTCCTCATCCTTACCGTGTTAGTGATTATCTGTGGTGTTTTGGGCAATTCCGTTGGCTATTGGTTTGGCCTTAAAAGCGGCCCAACCCTTTACAAAAGAAAAGACAGCTTCTTTTTTAAAAAAAGGTACCTGGAACAAGCGCATGATTTTTATGAAAAAAACGGGGCAGGCACCATCGTAGTAGCAAGGTTTTTGCCCATCATCCGCACCTTTGCACCCATTGTTGCCGGTATTGTAAAAATGGATAAAAAGAAGTTTATGTTTTACAATATTGTAGGTTGTATTGCCTGGGCGGTAACCATGCTTTTTGCAGGCCACTACCTCAATGCCTTTATCAAATCAAAATATAATTTCGATTTAAAAGAACACCTGGAAGTAATTGTTATAGGAATTGTATTGATTACAACTTTGCCGGTTATATGGAAACTTTTTTTCAGTAAAAAGAAAAATTTACCCAAAGACTAATGTTGCTATTTACCTAAATCCCTTTTTCCGCATTTTATTCCAAAATGACAAAGATCCTAGTTATACGGTTTTCATCCATTGGCGACATTGTATTGGCCAGCCCTGCTTTTCGTTGTATCAAAAAACAAATGGGCGATACAGCGTTACATTTTATTACTAAGTATTCTTTTAAAAAAGTAACCGAATACAACCCCTATATTGACAAGTTTTTTTATTATCAAAATAATTTGAAGGAATTGGTAAAACAGTTGAAAGCCGAAAACTATGATTATGTTATTGACCTCCACAATAATTTCCGCAGTGCAAAAATAAAATTTGCTTTACGCAAACCCTCTTTTACCATTCAAAAACTGAGCCTACAAAAATTTTTACTTACCGAGTTTAGCCTAAACCTGATGCCCAAAAAGCATATTACGCAACGCAGTCTGGAAACCGTGGCCCCGCTTGGGGTGCAGGATGATGGGCTCGGTTTGGATTTTTTTATTCCCGAAAATGAAATGGTAACTGAAGACCATTTGCCCACATCGCATCAGGCAGGATTTATATGCCTGGTAATTGGCGCTTCTTATGCTACAAAAAAATTGCCCGTACATAAATTAAAGGAATTGTGCAGCAAAATCAACCATCCCATAATACTTATTGGCGGCAAAGAAGACCGGAGCAATGGAAAAAAAATTGCCGCAGCCGACCCGGTTAAGGTATATAATTCCTGCGGAAAGTATAATTTACTGGAATCGGCGGATTTAATACGAAAAAGCAAACTGGTTATTTCACACGATACAGGCATGCAATATATTGCCTGCGCTTTTCAAAAACAGGTATTAGCAATTTGGGGCGCCACTACGCCCCAGCTTGATGTTGCGCCTTACTATGGCACAGCTTACAGGCATAGCGGCCCATATCCCATTTATGAAAACATTTCTCTAAACCTTTGTTGCCAGCCCTGCAGTAAGTATGGCGAAGATAAATGCCCGCTGGAACATTTTAATTGCATGGAAAAATTGGATATGGGTAGCATTGCAGCAAATGTTCACCGCCGCCTTTCAGAAAAATAGCTGTTAAGGATTTGGTAATCCGTGGGCTTTTAATTTTTTATTTGCAATTAAGCCTATTTATTTGCTTTGCCTATTATGAAATTTTCTTTAGCCATATTTTTAATTTTTTACTGTTCTACAGTTAAAGCACAATTACATACCAATGTTTACTGGACCCAGCAAACCGAATTGGCTTCTCAGGAAGTAATTTATTATAACCGCAACGAAAAACTGAGCTGGGCCGATTTTAAGGGTCCCCCGCCAGTGGAAAAAGGTAGTACTGCCGCCATTACCATGAGTGGGTTTGGTTACAAAGCATCGGTAACCACTGCCGGTGAAATATTAAATGTAAATGTGGCGGTGTATTGTTATTTCAACAAACCGCAATCATGGGTAAAGCCCGATAAAAAATCGGCCTATATCCTCAACCATGAGCAACATCATTTTAACATCAGCTTTATTGCAGCAAGTGTATTTGTTTCTAAAATAAAAAATGCGGCAATATCTTCATCCAATTATAAAACCTTAATTCCTTCCATATACAGGGAATGCCTGGATTATATGAACAACCTGCAAAACCAATATGATGAGCAAACACAAAATGGCCGCAACTTTGAAAAGCAGGAACAATGGAACAATACACTTGAAAAAAAGCTTATGGCTATTTCAAAGTAACTACCAGTACAGGTATTTTTAATTGGTGCCGCACTGCATTTACCGTTTCACCATACAATAAATCCCGGAAAGCCGTATGGCCATGTGCGCCTATTACCAAAAGGTCCGATTGGCTTTCTTTTACAATTCTTACTATTTCTTTCACCCTTTTATTATAGCCAATTTCGGCAGTGGCTTTATATCCTTTTTCACTTAAATGCTTTATATATGCCTGGAGTTGCTCCATGTCTTTTTGTGTTTCATAATCGGCAGACTCTTTTCCATGCAACCTTGCAGAAGCGCTTTCCACAATATGCAAAAGCAGGTATTGCGTATTTATATTTCCCTGGCCAAGGGCATAGGTAATAATTTTATAATCGTTTGTACTAAAATCAAGGGCAACGGCAATTTTATTATATACCGGCAAATTAAATGTTGTGGGCATCTCGGCAACGCCATGTATTTTAATAGAAGCATCGGCTTTTTTCTTATGAAACAAAGGAAATAAAATAATATAAAGCAGCAACAGCAGGCAGGCCGCAGCTATAATACTAATTGTAATTATTGCCGCAAAATTATTGCCTTGAAAAACAGGTACCACTTCGTTGATCAACATTCTAATGTTGAGATAAACCAGTACCGAAGCAATTAACCATGCCGCTATTTTAGTAATGCCTTTAATAGCAAAATTTCCCATGGTAGATTTATCGCTCACAAAATGAATAAGCGGAATAATGGCAAAGCCAAGTTGCAAACTTAATATCACCTGGCTGAGTACCAATAAGGTATCGGCTTCGGTTTCTCCATAAATTAAAATGGCAAAAAAAGCAGGTATAATAGCAATAAGCCGGGTAATTAACCTCCGCAACATGGGATTTATGCGCAAACGCAAATATCCTTCCATTACTATTTGACCTGCAAGGGTGCCTGTAACCGTGCTGCTTTGGCCAGATGCAATTAAGGCAACGGCAAATAATACCGGTGCCACATTTCCTAAAAATGATGGCAGTAAACGATGGGCTTCTTTAATTTCTGCCACATGGGAATTACCGGTTTTAAAAAATACCGTAGCAGCAAGTATAAGAATAGAAGCATTTACCAAAAAAGCAATATTGAGGGCAATGGTAGTGTCAATGCGGTTAAATCGCAAAGCTTCTTTAAACCCTTTTTCCGATTTTTCAATTTTACGGGTTTGCACCAGTGCAGAATGCAGGTAGAGGTTGTGTGGCATAACCGTTGCACCAATAATACCAATGGCAATATACAAGGCTTCATTATTGGGCAAGGATGGTACAAAGCCTGTTGCAATTTCACTCAACACTGGTTTAGCCAGTGCCAGTTCAATAAAAAATGAAATGGCAATTATAGCAACGAGCGCTATAATGAATGCCTCCATTTTTTTCATACCCAGGCGCTGTAAATAGAGTAGTAAAAAAGTATCTAAAATGGTTAAACTTACTCCCCAAATAAGGGGCAGCCCGGTAAGCAATTGTATGCCTATGGCCATACCCAATACTTCTGCAAGGTCGGTTGCAGCTATGGCAATTTCGGCAAGTATGTACAATGCAAAATTTATTGGCCGGGGAAAAGTTTCCCGGTTTGCCTGGGCAAGGTCACGGCCCCGTACAATACCCAACCTTGCGGAAAGGCCCTGTAACAACAAAGCCATTAGGTTGCTCATGAGCAATACCCAAATAAGTTTATAGCCAAACTTGCTTCCACCGGCAAGGTCGGTTGCCCAGTTTCCGGGATCCATATAACCCACGCTTACCAGGTAAGCAGGACCTAGAAAAGAAAAAATTCTACGCCAGCCAATATGCTTTGCTGTAGTAGTATCAATGGTTTCATGCACTTCACTTAAAGAAGCAGATTTTTCGTTGAGCAAATTCATATAATACAAAAAATATTTTGGGCAGCCTGCCGGCTGAGGATGGTTAAAGGTTGCTTGTTAATTTTTATTTCTACCGAACCATCAAATGAAAAATGCCGGTTTATTTTTATTTTGGTTCCGATATTTATATGATGGTGCTTTAAAAGTTCATGCATGGTTTGGCTTTGGTCGGCTATGGCATTTACGGTTACCACTTTTTTTTCGGGAATTTCTGAAAGGATAGTTTGTCGAACGGTTTTAATTTTTCCATTGCGGTCGGGAATGGGGTCGCCATGCGGATCGAAAGACGGTGAACCGAGAAATATATCCAGGCGGTGAATGAGTTCCCTGCTGCTGATATGCTCCAGTTCTTCTGCAATAGAATGCACCTCGTGCCATTCAAACCCAAGCTTTTCCACTAAAAAAAATTCCCAAAGCCGGTGCTTACGGATAACTTCAAGGGCAATTTTACTACCCAAATCGGATAAACTGAAATTATGGTAAGGCTTATAGTTAATTAACTTTTTACGGTGGAGCCGTTTAAGCATATCGGTTACCGATGCCGCTTTGGTTTGCACACTGGTTGCAAGCATGGTAGCTGAAACGCCCTGGCCGGGCACATGCAAATGATAAATACTCTTTATATAATTCTCTTCACTTTCCGTTAAATTCATACTATTGAAAAAATTATTTAGGTAAAGCTAAAAAATAAGTTCATACAGGCAAAAACAATTTTAATGTGTTTTTTTTACACATTTTAGCCAAAATGCTCTTTTTTTTGGAGAAATAGCAGTTATTTTGTGGCAAATTTTTTAGCAGTATGAATTTTAATGAGTTTCAGGTTCCCTATTCTATTGATACCAAATACCAGAAGAAAGTAGCTTATTTCTCAATGGAGTTTGCCATTAGCCAACCTTTAAAAATATATAGCGGTGGCCTGGGGTTTTTAAGCGGCTCCCATTTACGCAGTACTTACGAACTTAGGCAAAATTTAATTGGCATTGGCATTCTTTGGAAATATGGCTATTACGATCAGGCCCGTAATCCCGATCAAACTTTGCAGGTGCAATGGAATGAAAAAATATATAATTACCTGGAAGATACTGGTATAAAATTTCAAATTCCCATTCATGGTCACCAGGTTTGGGTAAAAGCCTTATACTTAAACCCCGAAACATTTAAATCGGCACCGCTTTTTTTACTAAGTACCGACTTGCCGGAGAATGATTTTGTATCGCAAACAATTTGTCACCGGCTATACGATGCCAACGTAGCCACAAAAGTTGCCCAATTTATTTTATTGGGTATTGGCGGAGCAAAATTGGTGGATTTACTCAATTTTAACCCGGAAATTTACCACCTCAACGAAGCCCATGCTTTTAGCGCTGCTTTTTATTTGCTCAAAAAATTTGGCAGTAAAGATGAAGTAAAAAAACACATGGTTTTCACAACACATACACCGGAAGAAGCCGGCAATGAAAAACACGATATTCATCTTTGCGAAAAGATGGGATATTTTTACGGTTTCTCTATTGAGGATGTAAGAAAACTCACCGGCATGGAAGATGATTTATTCAATCATTCACTTGCGGCTTTACGTTTTTCAAAATTAGCCAACGGCGTAAGCCAGTTGCATGGCGAGGTGAGCCGTAAAATGTGGGGTAAATATGATAACATTTGCGAAATAAAATCTATAACCAACGCACAAAACTGGCATTACTGGGCCGATAAGCAATTGTACCATTATATGGACAATAACAACGAAGAGGCTTTTGATGACCGTAAACGTTTTTTGAAAAAAAGGGCATTTGATATTGTAGCTGATAATAGCGGCAAGCTGTTTAACCCGGATGTGTTTACCATTGTGTGGGCAAGGCGATTTGCTGGTTATAAGCGTGCAGAATTAATTACAGAGGACAATGACCGATTTAAAAAATTATTGGATAACAAAAAACACCCGGTGCAAATAATATGGGCTGGCAAACCTTACCCAATGGATTACCCGGCAATTTCGGAATTTAATAACCTGGTAAACCTCAGCAAAGAACATAATAATATGGCAGTATGCGTTGGCTATGAACTGGCGCTTAGCAAAAGGTTAAAACAAGCTTCAGATTTATGGCTTAACAACCCAAGGGTACCGAGGGAAGCAAGCGGTACCAGTGGCATGACGGCAGCCATGAATGGATCTGTAAATATTAGTACCAACGATGGATGGATATGCGAATTTATAAACCATGGCAACAACGGATTTTTAATTACGCCAACCGATTATGAAAAAATGTCGGTATTTGAACAGGATGAATACGACGAAGAAAAATTATTTGACATTATAGAAAACCAGGTTTTGCCGCTTTATTACGAAAACAAAGCGGTGTGGAAACAAATTATTAAAAATGGTATGAGTGATGTGAGATGGCAGTTTGATAGCAACCGGATGGTTAAAGAATACTATGAACTTTTATATATTTAGTTGCCCAAAAAGATGATAGAAATTAACCTGCCTATACAAATTCGCTGGGCCGATCTTGACCCTAATTTTCATGTATTACATTCAAAGTATTACGATTTTGGTGCCTTTTGCCGTATGGTTTATTTAACAGAAAATGGAATATCTACAGCGCTATTGACTGAAAATAATATTGGTCCAATTTTATTAAAGGAAGATTGTACTTTTCGCAGGGAACTGAAATTTGAAGATAAGGTAAGCATCAACTTAAAAATAAGCTGGTATTCTAAAAACGGTGCCCGGTGGGGAATGCAGCACCAAATTTTCAAAAACGATGACATTTTAAGCGCTACTATTAATATAGAAGGTGCATGGATGGATACCCAGCTGCGCAAACTTACAGCGCCTCCAGAACCTGTAATTTCCCTTTTTGAAAACACTCAAAAAACAGTAGATTTTTTTGTAAAATAAATGAAGGGTTTATCCATTGCATATTTTGGCTAGTTCTATAAAATTTTACACACTTTTTGAATTATTAAAAGAGTGTATTCAACTTACTTTTCATCAGTAATTGATAATCAAGGGAAAAGGCATGTTAAAAAACACTTTTGGTTATTTCGTTGTAAACTCTACATTTGCAAAAAATTAAACGTTACAAAAGATGTTTTGGACACTTGAATTAGCCTCACATTTAGAAGACGCACCCTGGCCGGCAACAAAAGATGAATTGATAGATTACAGCATTCGCAGTGGGGCGCCTATTGAAGTAATTGAAAACCTGCAGGAGTTGGAAGATGAAGGTGACCTCTATGAAGGCCTTGAAGATATTTGGCCCGACTACCCCAGCCAGGAAGATTTTTTCTTTAATGAAGATGAGTATTAAATTATTTATATAGCAACAACCCCGGGAATTCCGGGGTGTTTTTTTTTAAGATGCATCGCTAATAATATGAAATTTTAAACGGAAAACCGGCTTGCTGAAAATTTGTATCCTTATTTTTCCATTTGCTCAATTACAGCCTGTGTTACTCCAGTATAAGAAAACCCACCATCGTGGAAGAGGTTTTGCATGGTAACCATTTTTGTAAGGTCGCTAAACATGGTAACAATATAATTAGCACAATCCATTGCGGATGCATTGCCCAGTGGGCTCATTTTTTCTGCATAAGCAATAAAGCCATCGAAGCCTTTTACACCGCTGCCTGCGGTTGTACGGGTTGGCGACTGAGAAATAGTATTTATGCGTACTTGCTTTTTTATGCCATAATGGTAACCAAAACTCCGGGTTACACTTTCCAGCAATGCTTTAGCATCAGCCATTTCGTTATAATCAGGAAAAACTCTTTGTGCAGCAATATAGGTTAATGCCACTACGCTGCCCCAATCGTTTAAAGCATCTTTTTGCATACAGGTAGCTAATACCCTGTGAAGGCTCATGGCGCTAATATCGAGGGTTTTGGCATTAAAGCCATAGTCAATTTCCGTATAATGTTTTCCTTTGCGTACATTTAAGCTCATACCAATGGAATGCAGCACAAAATCAAATTTTCCCCCAAAATGTTCCCTTGATTTTTCAATAAGGTTATTGACATCATCATTGCTGCTTACATCACAGGGTATTACCGGGGCATTAATTTTTTCTGCCAGCTTATTTATTTCGCCCATACGCATGGCTACGGGTGCATTTGTGAGTACAATTTGAGCGCCTTCTTCGTGGCAGCGTATTGCAGTAATCCAGGCTATGGATTTTTCATCCAGGGCCCCAAAAATAATTCCCTTTTTTCCTTTAAGCAGGTTATAAGACATGGTTGTAAAATTTTAAAAATGCTTTAGAATAATATAAAAGTAAAACTAAAGTTGCAAAGTAAAACAGCAAAAACCTTAATCGTAAATAAATTTATGCAGTAAGATAAAATAAAAATGGCTATAAAATGTGCCAGTAAATACAAAATAAAATGAGCAGGCGATACCCTTGGATTAATAAAATGCCTGATGAGTTTATGTACTACATAACCTAAAACCAGCGCCAGCAATAAAATCAAAAATACCTGAGCCCTGTTCACCGGCAAACAAATTGGGTTTTTAAATTTTATTTCATCAATTCCTTACCATTTCCCTGGCATTTTCCAGTGCGGCAGCTGTTGGCTTTTCACCGCTTAGCATTTGAGCAATAGCCAATATACGTTCTTCATTATTCAGGTTTCTAACTGCCGTTGCAATTTTATTGTTCTTTTCCTGCTTAAAAACAAAATAATGCACCGAAGCTTTTGCCGCAATTTGTGGTTGGTGGGTAATGGCAATTACCTGCCTTAAAGAAGACAATTTTTTTAAGATGATACCTGCCTGCTTTGCAGCTTCGCCGCTGATGCCGGTGTCTATTTCGTCAAATATTAAGGTTGGCAATTCCAGCTTTTCGGCTACCAGCGATTTTACGCACAACATAAGCCGGCTCAGTTCGCCACCACTGGCCACTTTGTGCAAGGGCTCAAACCTTGAGCTTTTGTTGGCATCAAACAAAAAAATTATGGTATCCGTTCCCCAAGTGGAAAGCTTGGCTTCTTCTACAGTAATTTTAAGCCTTGCGTTGGGCATACCCACCTGTGCAAGCAACTTATTTACATTGTTTACCAATGGTTGAACCTGTGCTTTGCGCTTTTGAGAAAGCTGGCCGGCAAGTAAATTGCAAGAGGCAAACAATGCTTCGGATTCTTTTAATTTTTCTTCAATTTGGAAGGAAATATTTAACTCATTGTTTAACTTTTGCTGTAAGTTATTTTGAATATCTAGCAAGGCTGAAGTTTCTTTTACAGCGTGCTTTTTCAGTAATTTATATCCTGCAGAAAGCCTGTCGTTAATTACTTGTATCCTTTGGGTATCGTAGGAAATTGTTGTTTCTATCCTTTCGAGCTCGGCTGCAATATCCTGTAATTCTATAAAGCTGTTTTGTGTTCTCTGTGCAAGGTCTTTAAGCGCCGGGTGATAAGTTTGCAGTGCATGTATTTTTTGCGATAGTATTCTAATTTGTTGTACAAGCGGCTGGTCGCTGTCTTTTAAATCAAAATAAATTGTTTGCAGGTGCTGTTTTATATTTTCGGCATTACTCAGCAATTTTAATTCTGCATCCAGCTCTTCCAACTCATTTTCTTTCAAAGCAATTTCGTTCAGTTCGTTAAATAAAAACTGGTTATAACCTGCTTCTTTAGCTGCAATTTCCTGCTGAGCCTGAAGCCTGCTTAACTCCTGTTTAAGCCCGGTATATTGAGCAAATTTTTGCTTAAGCCCTGCAAGTAAAATACTACTCCCTGCAAGCGCATCCAATACTTCCCGCTGAAAGTTTTCAGTGCCTAGTTCCAGTGTGTCAAATTGCTGGTTAAGGTCAACCAGCAGAGAAGCCAGCATTTTTAACTGAGATAGGTTTACGGGTGTATCGTTAATAAAACTCCTCGATTTTCCGTTGGCGGCAATTTCCCTCCTTAGCAAAAGGGTATTTTCATGATCCAGATGGTTTTGTTCCAAAAATAATTGTATCGCTTTATTTCCTGTTGCAAGGAACTCCCCTTCAATAATGGATTTTTTCGATGTATCCTGCAGCACACTGCTATCTGCCCTTTGGCCCAGTATGAGCCCCAATGCACCCATTACTATACTTTTGCCTGCGCCTGTTTCGCCGGTAATAATACTTAAGCCATTAAAAAAATCAAGCTCAAGGTTTTCAATAATTGCGTAATTGCTTATAGATAATTTTTGCAGCATTTGAAAAGCAAATTAGGAAATTTAAAGCGGCACAAAAGAATTTTATTTACAGGAGATAATTTTATTCTGTTAATCCTATTTTCTTCATAAAATAAATAGTATACTAAAAACAACCTGAATTAAATGCAGCAATGCCATTTTTTGTTTAGCAACCAGCTAAAACTCTAAAGAAACTTACCTTTTAAAGATATGGTAACCAGGAATTTACATTTATTTTTGCGTGTTTGAAATAATCAAAAAAAAATCTACTTATCCCATTCATTTCTTTTTTTATACCGGGCATTCCGGTATTATCTTTTCTTTCGCAATAAAACCATTTCCTAAAATGATATTCTTTATTTTATTTAAATTCATTATTAATCCACATTCCGTTTACAAAAAAAATCATATTTTTTTTTAACGGATATCCCTGTTATTTTTGTAAATGGTATAAATTTGGTTTTATTAAATATATATAATATGCAAAATGAAATAACATCAGGCAGTTTACCTTCTCATTCAAACAATGGAGGCGCCATTTCAAGGTTTTTAAACTGGTGTGATTTACAAGAGCCCAGTAAAATAAAATGGATTGGGTTTTCTATTTTGGGATATATTGGCGGCATCATTCCTTTAACTGCTATGCTCATTATTTTATCCGGAAATAGTTTTGCACTATGGTTGATCATAATTATTGCTGGAACAGCGGTACTTTCAGTTAACTTATCGGCAATGCCAACCAAAATAACTATTCCCACTTTGTTTGTTTCCATTGGCATCTCTGTAGTAATCTTGTTATATTGCCTGATAAGGTTACTCATGTAATTATCGTTTTCTGCAGCTGTAAATATTTTGCTTATATTGGGTGATATTTATTTGAATGAGCGGCACAACAGAATTTGAGGCTTTATTTAACCATGCTACAATAGGCATTATTGTTAGCAATAGCCAGGGGAAAATCATCAATTTTAATCCTTCTGCCGAATCCCAGTTTGGCTATTCCAAAAATGAAGTTATTGGTCAATCCCTAGAAATACTCCTGCCTGACCAGTTCAGGAAATTTCATGAAACATTAAGAAACAATTTTTATACCCATCCTTCCCCCCGGCGTATGGGCGAAGGCCGTGACCTTTATGGCAGAAAAAAAGGAGGCGCTGAATTTCCCATAGAAATAAGCCTTGGTTACTACAGCAATAACGGGCAACATTATGTAATTGCCTTTTCTATTGACATCAGTTCCAGGAAAAAAAGTGAAGAAATGGTGCTTAACCAGCGGGATGAATTAAAAAGGGTTACTACAGAAATTAAATTACTTAACGAAGAACTGGAGCAAAAAGTAAAAGCCCGTACCACAATGCTTATTGAAACGCTCAACCAACTGGAGCGCTCCAGGGAAGAGCTGAGCCGTTCTCTTGAAAATGAAAAAAATCTGAATGAATTAAAATCCAGGTTTGTTACAACGGCATCTCATGAGTTTCGCACTCCTTTGAGCACCATCCTTTCCTCCGCCTATTTACTGGAAAAATATAATGATACCCAGGAAGTAGAAAAGCGAAAAAAACACCTGCGCCATATTAAAGATGCCGTAGCCGATATGAAGGACATACTGGAAGATTTTTTATCGCTGGGTAAGCTGGAAGAAGGATTGGTAAGAGCCAATACTGTTACAGAAAGTGTAACAGTATTTATACAATATTTACAAGGTATTATAGATGAAACAATGCCCATTTGCAAAACCGGCCAGCAAATAATTTTACAACATACCGGCATTAGCCCGGTAACTATTGATAAGCATATTTTCAGAAATATCATGCTTAACCTAATTTCCAATGCCATAAAATTTTCGCCACAAAATGCAACCATTCATATAAGTTGTACTTTTGAAAAAAATAAATTTTCGGTAGTAGTGCAAGATGAAGGTATTGGCATATCAGAAGAAGACCAGCAGCATTTATTTGAACGTTTTTTCCGGGCAAAAAATGCTGCCAATATACAGGGAACCGGCCTTGGCTTGCACATTATTAGCAAGTACCTGGAGCTATTAAATGGATCAATACATTTAACCAGCGAATTAAACAATGGAACCAGCATTTCATTTACGGTTCCTTACAAGCAAGCAAAATGAAAACCATTTTAGTAATAGAAGACAATAATGAAGTAAGGGAAAATATTGCCGAAATACTTGAGCTTTCCAATTACAGGGTACTTACTGCGCCCGAAGGTAAAACCGGCGTAGAAACCGCACTTAAAGAAAAGCCCGACTTAATAGTATGCGACATAATGATGCCGGTGCTGGATGGCTATGGCGTTTTGCATTTATTAAATAAACATAACGACACTTACGGCACTCCCTTTATTTTTCTTACGGCTAAATCAGAAAAGTCTGATTTCAGAAAAGGAATGGAAATGGGTGCAGATGATTATATCACCAAACCATTTGACGGAATAGAACTGTTAAAAGCCATAGAAATAAGGCTCCAGAAAAACGAAACCTTAAAAATACAGGCACAATCCCCGGTGAGCCAGTTTTTAAATACCGCCGCAACTTTTAGCGAACAGCAACTCATTTCCGATAACAATGAAATTCAAAGCCTGGCCAAAAAGCAAAAAATTTATGCAGAAGGCAGGCGGCCCCATTCGGTATATTATATTGTAAACGGAAAAGTAAAAACCTATAAAATAAATGATAACGGCAAAGAATTTATTACCGATATTTTCAGCAAAGGCGATTTTTTTGGATTTAATGCCATTATTGAAGACAGGAATTATAGCGATAATGCCGATACACTTGAAGAAACAGATTTAATGCTGATACCAAGGGAAGAATTCCTTTCCCTGTTTACAAATGATGCACAGGTTTCGAAACATTTTATAAAACTCATCACCAAAAATGTATTTGAAAAAGAAGAGGCCTTAATCAACCTGGCTTATAATTCACTGCGTAAAAAAGTGGCCTTTGGCCTTATAAGGGTTTTAGAGAAATACCGCAATGAAAAAGCAGATAATAGCATTTCTGAACTTTCCAGGGAAAACCTTGCCCAACTAATTGGTGTGGCTACTGAATCGCTAATTCGTACCCTTGCCGACTTTAAATCGGAAGGTTTAATAAACCTTGAACCTTCGAAAATTATTATTATAAATGAAAAAAAAATAAGGGATTTGCCCTGCTAACTATTCTGTTTCCTGGCCTGGTGGGTTATTTTCGTCATAAAAACTTATACCAGATGAAGTTGCTTTTCCTGATACATTCGGTTTACTCATTTGTTCCCCTTCCTGGTTTTGCTTTTTTAAGGTCCATTTATCCGTAAGTGTTGTTTCAATCCATACATTTCCCGACTTACGGTAAACCTGCATATTAACGCCAAATTGTTTTTTAAATCCCATTTCCATTTCTGCAACGGTTAAGTTTTCATCTACAGGTATGGTACCCGAGCTATTTACTGAGCATATGGTATGAAACATTTCATGTGGCATGGCATACATTCCCTTTACCGTTCTTCGTTCGGTAAGGCTTTTCTTTAAAAATTCAATCTTCAAAAATGGATACAGTATGGAAAATTGCTGTTGGATTTCTTTTACCAGGCTCTCTTTTTTTACATTAATGGACATTCTAATTAATTAAAATTTATCCTTCAAAAATAACCAATATGCCTTCCTGTATTGGTAATCGTCGTCAGTAATATTTATGAGTTTTATCACAGCATACTGGTAGTTTAAGCTTTAAATTTGATAAAAACAATAGAAATGCTGGGAGAACTAAATGAAATTCAAATGCATAACTTATTAATGAGCCAGGCATCGGGCAGGTTGGGTTGCAGCGTTGATAACCAACCTTATATAGTACCGGTAACTTATGCCTACGATGGCAAGTACATTTACGGCCAATTGACAGAAGGCAAAAAACTGGAAATGCTCCGAAAAAACAATAAAGTATGTTTTGAAGTAGATATGGTAATGAACATGCAAAACTGGCAAGGAGTAATAGTATATGGAACTTTTGAAGAATTGAAAGGTAAAGATTTGAAAGAAGCAAAGGATATATTTTACAGCCAAAATTATCCCTTATCTACTGGCAATAAAGTGCATCCGCATGAACATGGCGTAAATGTAAAATTAGATGATAGCAACAGGGTTAAACCTGTGATGTACCGTATTAAAATAAAAAATAAAAGCGGAAGGTTTGAAAAGCAGTGAGTAAATTGAATGGAATAATTACGCCATTCTTTAAATTTAAATCCCAAAGACCTTTTGTTGCACCCTATTCATGCAATACCAGCAATGGAATTGCCGAATACAGGGCAAATTGCTTTGTCTGGCTTTTGTGAAAAATATTTTCAAAGAACCCATAAGTTTTATGTAACACAACCAGCAAATCAATTTGGTTAGCTAACACAAATTGGGTAATTGCATCTTCTGTATTCTCTCCTGTTATAAAATGAAATTGAGGATCCAGCACTTTAAGCTCCCTTTGTAAAGCGCCTGAGGCAAATACGGAATTTTCGTAAAACTGCTCCTGCTTGCCAAAATTTACAATATGTAAACTTGCCATAAAATCAGTAACCCAGTTTTTCAATAAGGCAAGTGCAGTTTTGGCAAGGTCTTTATCCAGGTCGCTGGCAAAGGCAATTTTTTTAATACCGGCAAAAGCAAAATTTGCCGGTACGGCAATAATAGGCCAATGCAAATGCTTTAATGCGTACACGGTATTGCTCCCAAAGAAAAACCGTTCTGCTGCTGTGGTTCCATGGCAGCCCATAACCACAGTATAAGGCTCCATATCTTCGCAAATATCTTTGAGGCAACCTATTAAAGAGCCTTCACTTACCTCGGTTTGCAAAAACAATGCTGGCCCTTTTGCATCCTGCAACCTTTCTTTAATAGTATCAAGTTGTCTTTTATTATCTGCAATAAGCGCCTCCATATCATAAACTATAGGCATTTCAGATACGGCTACAGGTATTTGGTAAGCATGAAAAAGTATAAGCCTGGCTTTTAACTGTAGTGCCATTTCTGCAGCATAATTGATAGCATTTTCTGCTGCGTCTGAAAAATCTGTTGCTACAATAATTGTTTTCATGATTATTTATTTAAGTGGTTTACCCAAAAACTCATCATCCTTGAGTTTTTAAAGCCCGGCGTCCATTATTTGCGCCTGTCATAACCCATAAATCAAGTGGCAAATTATTTGCCGAAAATTATTTTACATTTCAAATTTATTTTATTCATTAGCTTAATTTTACGACCAGGGTCAACATGGTTTATGAGATTGATCAATAACAGGTATCTTTAAAAGATGAAAAAAAATATAATAACACTTATTTTTTTCTTATGTACTGCAACTGAAATACAGGCACAAGCTTCATTGAATATTATGACTTTCAATATAAGGCTCAACCTGGTATCGGACAGCCTGGATGCATGGCCTTACCGTAAAGACCTTGTTGCATCTGAAGTGCTGTTTCATAATGTGGATATTTTAGGCGTTCAGGAAGCACTTTACGATCAAATGAAGGACCTGCAGCAGCGGTTACCCCATTTTAAATACCTTGGTGTTGGCCGGGATGACGGAAAAACAAAAGGTGAATTTTCGGCCATATTTTATAATAGTACCCGGCTAAGGGCTTTAGATACAAAAACTTTCTGGCTGAGTTTAACGCCTGATATACCAGGCAGTAAAAGCTGGGATGCCGCAATTACGAGAATAGTAACCTGGGTAAAATTCAAAGACCTTAAAACTCAAAAAATATTTTTTGTTTTCAATACCCATTTTGACCATATAGGCCGGGAAGCCCGTAAAAACAGCGCTATTTTACTCAAAGAAAAAGTATTTGCACTCACAGCAAAAAAACCGGCAATTATAATGGGTGATTTCAACAGTACCGAAGACGACGGGCCTATACAGATTTTACTCAACAAAAGCACTTCAAAATACTTTATTAATGCTAAAAATATTTCATCTGCTCCCCATTATGGCCCACAGGGTTCATTTACGGCGTTTGGGCCCAAAGAAATTTCCGATAAACCTATAGATTATATTTTTATAAAAGGAAAAGCCAAAGTGCTGAAACATGCAAATATTTCACAAACCTGGCAGGGCAGGTATGCATCAGATCATTTTGCCGTTTTTGCCCGTATTGTACTATAATTTAAAACAAACTTTAGCTTAAAAGCAATATTTATTAAACCAATTTATGACAAAAAAAAAGGCCGGCATTTTATCGTTGTTACTGTTTACCATAGTAGCAATATTGCATATTTTACATGAGTATGTTACGCCCATTTCTTCTGCTGTTTTAATGTGGAGCAGGTGGATTTTTATTGCCAGCCTCTTTATTTGGGGATGGTTTAAAAAATCTTTAACTACATGGATAATGATTGCCATGGCAATGGGTATTGAAATTGGCGTGGACTTTCCGGCATTTTCGCAAAACCTTCAATTTTTAAGTAAAATATTCTTAAGGTTAATAAAAACAATTGTTGCGCCATTACTATTTTCCACTTTAGTGGTTGGTATTGCCAGCCATAGCAACCTTAAGCAGGTGGGCCGAATGGGTTGGAAATCTATTTTATATTTTGAAGTGGTAACAACGCTGGCTTTAATCATAGGTTTAATTTTTATAAACCTCACCCAGGCGGGCGTAGGCATTGAGGTTCCCAAGGCATTACTTACGGAGCTGCCCAATGTTGTGCCTAAAACCTGGCAGGACCATATTATTGATATTTTTCCGGAAAATATCATCAAATCGGTTTATGAGGGCAATGTTTTACCAATTGTATTGTTTAGCGTTGTATTCGGTATATCGCTGGCTATGCTCAAAGAGCAAAAGAAAAAACCGATGCTTGAGTTTGCGGAGAGTTTAGCAGAAACCATGTTCAGGTTTACCAACATCATAATGTATTTTGCGCCCTTTGGAGTTGGCGCCGCTATTGCAGTAACAGTTGGGCATTTAGGCATTGATATTTTAAAAAACCTGGTAATATTATTGCTTACGCTTTATGTAGCTTTAATTGCATTTTTATTATTTGTATTGCTGCCCATTGCATTGTATGTTGCCAAAATTCCCATAAAAAAATTCATTCAGGCAATTAGGGAACCGGTATCTATTGCTTTTGCCACCACCAGTTCCGACTCTGCCCTGCCCATTGCCCTGGAAAATATGGAGCGCTTTGGTGTGCCCCGAAAAATTGTATCTTTTGTAATTCCTACGGGTTACACTTTTAACCTCGATGGTACAACTCTTTATCTTTCCCTTGCATCGGTATTTGTAGCACAGGCTGCAAATATGCATTTGGATTTTTGGCACCAGCTATTAATTGGTTTATCGCTAATGCTTACCAGCAAAGGCGTTGCTGCGGTTCCACGGGCTTCCCTGGTTATATTAATTGCTACCGCTTCTACTTTCAATTTTCCGCTTTGGCCCATTATGGCAATATATGGCATAGATGAATTAATGGATATGGCCCGTACCTCAGTTAATGTAATAGGCAATACATTGGCCAGTACGGTAATTGCCCGCTGGGAAGGTGAATTTGATGATGAAAAAGCAAAAAATTTTACAGAGGTTTAGTTCGATTTTCTGGCACGCCAACCTATTTTTAAAACAAATGATTTTACCGGAACTGTACTGCCTTTACCACACTTACTTTTCTCACCAGCAAAGCAGGAATTAATAAAGTAAGCATACAAACGATAAAGGTAATAAGGCACACAAAGAAAACCTGCCAGCAGTTAATGGCAACTGCAGCCGTTGAAATAAAGTAGGCTTCTTCATTTAATTTAATAAACCCGGTTTTCATTTGGGCAAAACATATTGCTAGCCCAAGTACGGCCCCAAGTACAATACCTGTTAATGCAATAAAAGAAGTGTTGTATAAAAATATCCCGCTTATGGTATTGTTGCTGGCGCCGAGTGCCTTTAAAACACCCGTCATGCGGATGCGCTCCAATACCAAAATAATAAGGCAGGTAATGAGGTTTACAACCGCAACGATAATCATTATTACAATGAGTATTTTTTTTATTTGCGATTGCAACTTTAGCCAGTCGAAAATATTGGGATATATTTCACTTATGCTCCTGCTGTACCAGGTTTGCGGCAGCTCTTCATAAATTTTATTGTTCATACTGTCCGTTTCCCGGTAATCTTTTAAATACACTTCATAAGCGGCAATATCGGCACTGTCCCATTTGTTGAGCCTGCGTAAAAGGTTGATATCGGCAATGGCAAAATTTTTATCGTACTCTTCAAGCCCGGTTTTAAATAAGCCTGCAACTGTTAATTTTCTTGCGGTTTTAGTACCGTCTTCTCTAAAAAAAAACACCAGCAGTTCATCACCCGGTTTTATATTAAGCCTGTTGGCAGTATAAGTGCTTATGTTTACTAGGTTGCTGTATCCGCTATCGGGAAAAGTAAGCCACTTACCCGATTGTAAAAATGGCTGCAACCTTGAAAAATGAAAATTTCGGTCAATGCCTTTTAACAAAACACTTTCAATATCGGAATTAAATTTTAGAATTGCCGATTTGGTTGCGTACTTTTCTACACTGGCTACCTGTGGTAAATTTTTTAAATAATTTTCTATGGTATCGTTGGCCGGGCTGGGATATTCTTCGGAGAGAACCGTGCCATTTCCCAAATTTTGTTGCACACGTATATGACCCCAAAAACTAAAAACTTTGTTGCTGATTACCTGCTGAAAACCATTGGCAAAACTTAAAGCCACTATCATTACTGCCACGCTTAATGCTGTAGCGCTTATAGCAAGCCCAATAATAAAACGGCTGAACGAATGTTGCTTTACTGAAGCTAATCTACGGGCAATGAAAAAGGAAAGGTTCAAAACAATTTATTTCGTACCTTTCAAAAGTAAATGAATTTACGCTATTCGATGAAAATACATACAGCAGTAAAACGATTTTATTTTCTTTTTTTACTTTTTTCTTTTACACAAAACCATGCCCAGGTAATTGAAAAAATTTACAAGCCTTATATTGCCACGGCACAATTATACGGCTTTGGCAACCAGCAGCAACTCCCCATTTATACGCTTAATAGCAAAGAGCCCATTCAACTGGAGTTTGACGACCTTGAAGGCAGCCTTAAAAGTTATTACTATACCTATGTACTATGTGATTACAACTGGCAGCCTGCCAACCTCAGCACATTTGATTACATAAAAGGCTTTACCCAAAACAGGATTACCAATTACCGTTATTCTTCTTATGCCTTAACCAGGTATACACATTATGAAGCTATACTGCCCGATGCTAATTCCCTTCCCGTAAAATCGGGCAACTACCTTTTAAAAATTTTTTTAAATGGCGATACATCCAACCTTGTTTTTACCAAACAAATGCTGGTGGTAGATGCAAATTCGGTGGTATCGGCACAGGTAGTGCAGCCGCTTGCGCCGCAATATTTTAAAACCCATCAACGGCTCGATTTATCGGTATTACTGCCCAAAGATATGAATGCCTTTAGCGCAATACAACAGGTAAAAGCCGTGATATTACAAAACAACCGATGGGATAATGCACAAAGAGATGTGGTTGCAAGTTTTCAAAGAAACAATACGCTTATTTATAATATGCAAAATGTGGGTTTATTTCCTGCAGGTAAAGAATGGCGCTGGCTCGACCTGAGAAGTTTCCGTTTACAAAGCGACCGGGTGGATAGCGCACATTATTTTAAAAAAAGTACCGACATTTTTCTTAAACCCGATGTGGACAGAACCGGGCAGCGATATGTTTATTTTCCCGATTATGATGGGATGTACAATATTATTTCTTACGAATCCATTAATCCGCATTACCAGGGTGATTATGCAACGGTAAACTTTCGGTATGCCCCGCCGGATGCAAAGCCCTATTTTGGCCAAAGCCTTTATTTATCTGCCGCATTTACAGAATACAAACCTGATGATAGATGGAAACTTCATTTTAATGATACAACCGGTTTTTATGAAACCTCGGCATATTTAAAACAAGGATATTATAATTATCAATACATTTTACAAAATGATGGTAACCCATCCTCACAAAAAACACTGGAAGGCGATTACTGGGAAACAGAAAACAGTTATACCATATTAATTTATTATAAATCGTTTACCGACCGTAACGACCAACTTATAGGCATTTCACAGGTAAATTCAAGAAGGGACAGGCCGGGATTTAGTTTTTAACTTACTTTTAAAATTGCTCACAATTTGAAAAGTAATTTTACTTTAAACATACTATATTTGCGCCCCGGCAAGTCTTATACGACCAGCTCCTGCTGAACTCCCCCAGAACCGGAAGGTAGCAAGGGTAAGTGGTTGAGCGGTGCGATATAAGTAACTTGCCGTTTTTAATTTCCTTTTTTCTAAAGGCAGCATTGCCAGCAAATGCTTAAATTTGCAAAAAAATACAATACATGAAATTCTTTTTAGATACTGCCAATCTTGCGCAAATAAAAGAAGCAAACGATTTAGGTATTTTAGATGGTGTAACTACCAACCCATCTTTAATGGCAAAGGAAGGCATTAAAGGAAAAGCTGCTATTGAAAAACATTATATTGACATTTGCAATATGGTGCAAGGCGATATTAGCGCCGAAGTAATATCAACAGATTTTGATGGTATTGTTGCCGAAGGAAAACATCTTGCCGCTTTACATAAAAATATTGTGGTAAAAGTGCCCATGATTAAAGAAGGTGTAAAAGCCATGAAATGGTTTAGCGATAATGGCATACGCACTAACTGCACTTTGGTATTTTCTGCAGGGCAGGCCATTTTAGCCGCCAAAGCCGGCGCTAAATATGTTTCTCCATTTATTGGAAGAATTGATGATACCGGCTGGTACGGCATTGAACTTATTCACCAAATCCGCCAGATATATTCTGTACAAGGTTTTAAAACAGAAATACTTGCAGCTTCAATCCGTAACGCAAACCATATTACCCAGTGTGCCGAAGCCGGAGCAGATGTTTGCACCTGCCCGCTTGATTCTATTTTAGGGTTACTTAAACATCCTTTAACTGATATTGGGTTAGCTAAATTTTTAGAAGACGCCAAGAAGTTTGTTTAATTAGTTGAAGTTTGAAAGTTGAATGACCAACGCCCACAGCCACATCCCCCAAGCTCCAAACTATTTCTTACTTCAACCAACTCAACAACTAATTACTTATCCCCACCCTTTCTCTTACAAACTCATTATTATTAAGTTCATTTACCATAAACAAAGCAATATCGCCTGAAGTAATGTGGTAATGATTTGTTTCCGGCGGATGATTTGCAGCCGTGGTATAAATTCCGGTAGGCCCTTCGTACAATATTTCAGGTGCACCAAGTAAGGTCCATTTTAAATTGGAGGCTGCAAGATGTTTGTATGCTTCAAAGTGTTCCTTAGAAACATTGTAAAAGTGCAGGGGAAAATTATCAGAGTCCATCATCAATTCTCCATTTACTTTTGTAAGGTCATCTAATATACCCAAGCCGCCTACACTAATAATCCTATCCACTCCTGCCCTTTGCATTTGCTGCACAATATTTTTCATTCCCAGGGAGCGGCTTTTGTCTGTACCATCCATTGCGCCGCCAATAACAGAAAGTACAGCATCGCTTCCTAAAATGGCATTATATACCGCCTCTTCATCAAATAAAGTTCCGGGCAGCAGTTCTAAACTTTTATTTTCCCTAAAAGCTGCTGTAAAAACATTACGGCCATAAGCCCTTACCGTATGGCCTTCATTTAAAAAAGTTTTAACAATTTGCTTCCCAACCTTTCCAGTGGCGCCAAAAATGGTGATTATCATTTTGATTGTTTTAGAACTTACAAGTTAAATATTTTTTGTTTTTGTTTTTTGAAATGCAGGGTTTTTAACATATATGGAAGGATGTTAATTATTACAAAACACTATGGAAAAACACATATTTGGCATTATCTTGCAAAACATTTAAATTTAAAAAATACATTTATTCAGTAATGAAAAAATATTTACTCCTCCTGGCAATTTTACCTTTTACAAGTTTTGCACAAACTGCAACTACAAAAATAAAATCCAAAGACATAGCAGTTAATCAATCGGGATTTACAATTAACGGAACGGTAAAAGGGTATGAAGATGGTACATTGGTAAATTTACTTAACCCCAATAGCGGCCAGCCCGAAGCTTCGGCAACGCTTAAAGCAGGCAAGTTTTTATTATCGGGCAAAATGCCATTTCCCGATGTGCGGTTAATAAATTTTAATAATGAACAAAAATATATTACACTTTTTTTAGACAACAGCACAATTCATTTATCTACCTACCGGGATTCTGTTCAAAATGCTACGGTAACAGGCTCTGCTTCTCATACCGAGTTTATGGACTACTTAAAAGTTACCAAACCTTATGAAGGTTTAATAAACCAGCAGGGCCGCTACGATGCTGCCACAACGGCTAAAGCAAGTGATGTACTTGAAAATTTTACAAAATCGCACCCTGGGTCTTATGTTTCACCATTGGCCTTGTACCGCCATTTTCAAATAAATAACGATGCCATAAAAGTAGAAGAAATTTTTAATTCTTTTACCCAGGCAGTAAGAACATCTCCGGTTGGAAATTATATTTCCCAAATTATTGCAGAAGAAAAGAAGTTTCCCATTGGTAAACCATTAGCCGATTTTTCGCAGGAAGATAAAGATGGCAATAAAATATCGTTATCCTCTTTTAAAGGAAAATATGTGCTGGTAGATTTTTGGGCAAGTTGGTGCAGGCCATGCCGTGCAGAAAACCCCAACCTGGTAAGGAGCTTTGCTGCTTTTAAAGATAAAAATTTTACCATATTCGGTGTGTCGCTCGATAAAGAAAAACAAAAGTGGCTGGATGCGGTAGCAGAAGACGGTTTAAACTGGACGCAGGTAAGCGACCTTAAAGGCTGGGGAAATGCGGTTGCACAGCAATTTGGCATTAATAGCATACCGCAAAGTTTTTTACTCGACCCTAATGGAAATGTAATTGGCAAAAACCTGCGAGGCGCTGCATTAGAAAACAAGCTGAATGCGGTTTTAAAATAACCCTCTATTTTTTTTGTATTATATAAAAGCCGCCACATTACTTGGCGGCTTTTTGAGTTGAAGTTTAACGGAAAGAGTTATTTGCGAATTGAAGTTCCCCAAATCCATTTAAAAAATTCCGGGAAAGCCCTTGCCCAGGTTGCCACATCGTGCCTGCCATCTTTAAGTTCCAGGTATTGAATATCTGTTTTGCTGCTGTACCCTTTTTTAACCAATTCATCAATAGTTGCACAGGTATCGTCAATTGAATCAATAACGCCATTGCTGTTGCGGTCTTCTGTTTCATCGAGTGTACCTACCTCAAAAAAAAATTTTAACCATGGATTATAGCTGCCTTCCCTGATTTGCTTTTGCATTATGCGGTTTATATTCTCATCAAAACCTTTATCCAGGTGGCTTTTATCACGCCACCATAGCGAGCCGCTAAATACAGCAGCAAATCGAAATTCGTAATGCTGGTTCCACACAATATCCAATGCACAAAGCCCACCCAGCGAAAACCCGGCAAAGGATTTGTCTTTAAATGAATTTATGCGGTATTCTTTTCTTAAAAAAGGCAGCAGTTCCAGCATAATAAATGCGGTATATAAATGTGCTTTTGCGCCACGGCCTTTATAATCCAAAAACCTTGCTGTACCATATTCGTTTTTTCGGTCGGTGGAACAATGTATGCCTACACAAAAAATGGGTTCAATTTCTTTAGTTCGAATGAGGGAGCCCAACATTGCATCAAATGGCATTTTGGGAAGGTCTTGCCCGTCATTAATCAAAATAAGGCTTATGTTATTAAGGCTAGGTATGCCGGCCGGAATATAACAGTCAATAATTACTTCCCTTTCGAGGTACAGGGAATAGTAAAGATGTTGCGTAACAATCAAAGCCTCTTCGGTGCTTTTTAACAGGGTCATAGCCCAAAAATAGGTAAAGCTTGCATAAGATGCCAGTCTTTTGGCAAAAAACAAAACATTTTTGTTTTATTGGCAGGTACAAAATATATTTGAATAGCAGAGCCACAAATTAATTTTATCATCAATTAAATATTTATTATGAAGAAAATAGGAATGTTATTCGGTAAAGAAAGAAGCTTTCCGGATGCTTTTGTAGAAAGGGTAAACAGTAAAGCGGTACCGGGTATAGTAGCAGAAGCAGTAAGAATAGACAAAGTAATGCAGGGCGAACAAACTGAATATGCTGTAATATTTGACCGCATCAGCCAGGATGTTCCCTTTTACAGGGCTTATTTAAAAAACGCCGCATTGTGCGGCACAGCAGTTATCAATAATCCATTTTGGTGGAGTGCAGATGAAAAATTTTTTAATAATTGCCTTGCAACAAAAATTGGCGTACCTGTTCCTAAAACGGTTATATTACCTTCAAGGGATTTGCCACCCGATACTTCAGCCGAATCGTTCAGCAACCTTGGTTATCCTTTGGATTGGGACGGTATTTTTAAGTACATTGGTTTCCCTGCTTACATGAAGCCTTTTGCCGGCGGCGGATGGAAAAGTGTTTACCAGTTAAACAGCATGGATGAATTTTTTGAAAAACATGCCGAAACAGAACAATTGGTGATGATGCTGCAGGAAGAAATTAAATTTGAAGAGTATTATCGCTGTTATTGCATTGGCGGAAAATATGTACGCATTATGCCTTACGAGCCCCGCAACCCACATCACCTGCGCTATGTGGCCGACTTCTCCCCTTCGCCAGAAAGTTATAAATTAATGGAAGATATTGTGCTGCGTATTTGCCGCTACCTGGGCTACGATTTTAATACCGTAGAACTGGCCTTACGCAATGGCGTACCGTATGCCATTGATTTTTGCAACCCTGCCCCAGATGCGGAAGTAACCAGTGTAGGACAGGAAAATTTTGACTGGGTGGTGGAAACCGCAGCAACTTATGCCATTGAAAAAGCACAAGCCCATGTAGAGGGCGCCGATAACCTTACCTGGGGAGAATACATAAAAAGAAGTAGCAACAAACAAAAACTTTTTTAATTACAGTATAATGTGAAAGGTATCATGTATCATTTACTAAATTAATGTTACGCTACTCTTTCCAGTTTCAATTATCCACTTTCAACTAATATAAATGGCAAATATTTCTTACAAGCATTTTACCCTTGGTGTTGAAGAAGAATACATGGTACTTGACCCTAAAACCTGTGAATTAAAAAGCCACGACCAGAAAATTGTACAGGAAGGTCAAAAAATTATTAAGGATAAAGTAAAAGCAGAAATGCACCAGGCCGTTGTAGAAGTAGGTACCGACATTTGTGCCGATGTAGATGAAGCTTTTATTGATGTAGCCACACTCCGCAAAACCATTAGCAGTATTGCTGAAGATTTAGACCTATGGGTAGGCGCAAGTGGCACGCATCCCTTTAGCCATTGGGAAAGCCAAATGATTACGGAGCATGTACGCTACAATGAAATTGTAAATGAATTGCAGGAGGCGGCACGCAGCAACCTTATTTTTGGCTTGCATGTGCATGTAGGCATGGAAACCCGTGAAATGGCTATTCATATTGCCAACTCGGCCCGATATTTTTTACCGCATATTTATGCACTTAGCACCAACTCACCATTTTGGGAAGGCCGAAAAACCGGGTATAAAAGTTTTCGCACCAAGGTATTTGACAAATTTCCACGAACCGGCATACCCGATTTTTTTGAAAGCATAGAAGCTTATGACAACTATGTAAAATTATTAATTAAAACCAATTGTATTGATAATGCAAAGAAAATATGGTGGGATTTAAGGGTACACCCGTTTTTTAATACGGTTGAGTTCAGGGTTTGTGATATCCCTATGACGGTGCAGGAAACTATTACTATTGCAGCATTGTTCCAGGCTATTTGTGCAAAATTGTACAAGCTCAGAACACAGAATCTTAATTTTATAATCTATCCCAGAAACCTCGTAAATGAAAATAAATGGCGGGCCAGCCGTTATGGTATTGAAGGCAGTATGATAGATTTTGGGAAAGAATCTGAAGTGAATACCAGGGTGCTTATTTATGAATTACTTGATTTTGTGAGTGATGTAGTACCTCATTTGGGCAGCCAGCACTATATAAGCCATGTACATAAAATATTGGAGCAAGGAACCGGCGCCGACAGGCAGCTTAAAGTATATGAAGAAACCGGCAGCCTGCCTTCGGTAGTAAAACACATACATGAGAATTTTTTAGCCGGATTATAACAAAAGCAAAGAGATTTTGTTTTATCTTTGCTGTCCAAAAATGGCTGCGTAGCTCAACTGAATAGAGCATCTGACTACGGATCAGAAGGTTTTAGGTTTGAATCCTAACGCGGTCACCACACAGGAGGTTATCCCAAATGATAATCTCTTTTTTATGTTTAGTACTTATATACTTTATTCCGAAGCAATCAATAAATTTTATATCGGGTTTACCGGGGAAGAGGTACAATTTAGATTAGCCAAACATCTCGCTCACCATAAAGGTTTTACCGCAAAAGCAAAAGACTGGAAAATAGTGCATACCGAAAATTTTGAAAATAAGCTACAAGCACAAACCAGAGAAAAACAAATTAAAGGCTGGAAAAACGCTGAACGTATATGGAATTTAATAAGGCGTAGCGCAACCCAATAGAGCATCCCGACATACCTGTCGGGAAGGTTTTAGGTTTGAATCCTAACGCGGTCACCACACAGGAGGTTATCCCAAATGATAATCTCTTTTTTATGTTTAGTACTTATATACTTTATTCCGAAGCAATCAATAAATTTTATATCGGGTTTACCGGGGAAGAGGTACAATTTAGATTAGCCAAACATCTCGCTCACCATAAAGGTTTTACCGCAAAAGCAAAAGACTGGAAAATAGTGCATACCGAAAATTTTGAAAATAAGCTACAAGCACAAACCAGAGAAAAACAAATTAAAGGCTGGAAAAACGCTGAACGTATATGGAATTTAATAAGGCGTAGCGCAACCCAATAGAGCATCCCGACATACCTGTCGGGAAGGTTTTAGGTTTGAATCCTAACGCGGTCACCACAAGAGGTTATCCCAAATGATAATCTCTTTTTTATGTTTAGTACTTATATCCTTTATTCCAAAGCAATCAATAAATTTTATATCGGGTTTACCGGGGAAGAGGTACATTTTAGATTAGCCAAACATCTCGCTCACCATAAAGGTTTTACCGCAAAAACAAAAGACTGGAAAATAGTGCATATCGTGTCATTTCATATTTATTAAAATATAAACTATTCATTAAGTGACATTAAAAAAAAGTTAATAGCAAAAAGCAAAAATCCAAACAGCACCCATATGTGTTAAAATAAAAATCTGTTTAAAAAATATGCTTATTAACAAATATTTAAAATTTATTAACATTATGATTAATAGAAATATTTTTTAAAAAATTAAACAAAATATTTTAAATAATTTATTTTCAACTATATATATAGTTAAAACATTTTAACTAATTTTAAATATATTGAGCCACTTATTATAATTATTAACAAATTACTATATTAATTAAAAAGAAAACAATACTTTTTAATTTTATTATTAAAGATATTCCTACCTTAGCTTTCAATTTTAACATTTTGCTCTTCTTGTATATTTATGCTCGATAAACAGACAGTTTATAAAAAGCAAATTCAAAAACATCTCTACTTTGGTGGAGAATTATCCTGTTCGGACTTAAGTGACCTTACAGAGAAAAGCATTCCCCTTACCTCAAAAATTATAAATGAACTTATTGATGAAGGGTCGGTAATTGAGAGTGGTTTTGCAAATTCTACAGGCGGCAGGCGCCCGCAAATGTATTCGCTTAAGAGCGATGTGATGTATATAGTGGCTGTATCTATGGATCAGTTGGTAACCCGTGTGGCGATATTGGATATGCAGAATAATTTTGCATTCCCCATTGAAAATTTTGAGCTTACCCTTGCCAATAACCCGAAATCTTTATACCAGCTTTTAGACCTTCTAAAAAATTATATCCAAAAATCCGGCATCGCTAAAAATAAAATTGTGGGCATTGGTATAGGTATGCCGGGATTTGTTGACATTAAAAAAAGCATCAATAATACCTATCTAAAACCTGCACGTGGAAACGTAGTGAGTGAGTTGGAGTCGGAATTGGGAGTACCTGTTTTTATTGATAACGACTCCAGCCTTGTTGCCCTTGCTGAATTGAAATTTGGCAAAGCCCGTAACAGAAAAAATTCCATGGTTATAAATATAGGCTGGGGTGTGGGTTTAGGAATGATATTAAATGGCGAATTATTCAGAGGCAATAATGGATTTGCCGGCGAATTCAGCCATATACCCATTTTTACCAATAATAAAATTTGTGGTTGTGGCAAAAGCGGTTGCCTGGAAACAGAAACCTCACTACTGGTTATAATTGACAAAGCTATTAAAGGCATTAAAGAGGGAAAATCTACCTCCTTAAAAGATATAAGCATGGATCACCCAGAAGCTGCAGCCCATAGTATTATTGAGGCTGCACTTCATGGCGATTCGTTCTCCATAGATTTAATTACAGAAGTTGGTTATAATATTGGCCGTGGCGTTGCCATTCTCATCCATATATTAAACCCCGAATTGATTGTACTTAGCGGCCGTGGCTCATTAGCAGGCCGACTTTGGCGTGCTCCTATACAACAGGCAATTAACAAGCTTTGCATTCCAAAAATTGCCGAAGACACTACAATTGAAATATCACAAATGAACTACCAGGCAGAAATTATTGGTACGGCCTGCCTGGTAATGGACCAAATAGACAAAAGAAAATTTTTATTAACCCATGAAAAGTCATTGATTTCCTAATTGAAAAACAATTGTAAACAAATTCTTCATTATTAAAAAAAACTGCAAATGAAAAATCTGATTGGTAGGCTGTTAACGGTAATGCTGCTGACGGTTCTATGCATCCTGGATGTAAGCGCCCAGGATAAAAAATTAGTTACTGGCACCATAAAGGATGCCGATGGTAACCCTGTTGCATCTGCAACTATCAGGGAAAAGAAAACCAACAACTACGCCACCAGTGATTTAAACGGAAATTTTAAAATTTCTGTATCCCCTGGTGCTACATTGGTTTTCAGTTCTATTGGGTTTGACGACAAAGAAGTAGTAAACGACAATAGCGGAAGCATTAATGTTCAGCTTGCTATTGCTTCTAAAGAAATGACTGCTGTTGTTGTTACCGCCCTGGGTATTAAAAGAGAAAAAAAATCACTGGGTTATGCTATGCAGGAACTAAAAGGAGAGTCGTTGGTTTCAGCTAAAGAACCCAACCTTGCAAATGCACTTACGGGTAAAATTGCTGGGTTACAGGTAGTTCGTTCAAGCGATGGACCTGCAGGATCTTCAAAAATATTATTAAGAGGTAGCAACTCTTTAACTGGTAGTAACCAACCATTAATTGTTGTTGATGGAATTCCATTCGATAACTTTACGGGTGCACCAGACAATGGTTATTGGAACCGTTCATTAGATATGGGTAATGGAATTGCTGATATTAACCCCGATGATATAGAAAGCATGTCTGTTCTTAAAGGGCCTTCTGCCGCTGCATTGTATGGCTCAAGGGCAGGTAACGGTGTAATTCTTATTACCACCAAATCAGGAAAAAGGCAAAAGGGTTTGGGTATTTCATTTTCTACAACATTGGGTACTGAAAGCATTTTAACCAATCCCGATATGCAAAATAGTTTTGGCCAGGGTCTTAATGGTGTATATAATAAACAAGAAACCAGCAGCTGGGGACCAAAAGCAGCGGGGCAAACGGTTGAAAACTGGGATGGCCGTCAGGTACCACTTTCTATCTACAACAACGTAGATAATTTTATGGGTACCGGAACTAATCAAAACTATAGCTTATCTTTTCAACAGCTTTATAAATCAACAGGTATCTATACTTCATTTAATCGTTTAGAAGATAAAGGTATGTGGCCTGGCATTAAATTAACCAGAACTAACCTTACTGCAAGGGCAATTACCAAATTTGGCCCTTCAGACCGCTGGTCAACAGATACTAAAATACAATATAGTAACTCCACGGCAGGAAACAGGCCAATAGGTGGTAGGGATAATAGCAGTGCATATACAATGTATATGCTGCCTCGCTCAATGGATATTTTACAGTTTAAAAATGCTGTAGATACTACAACTGGAAAAATGATATGGTTCCCAGGTGCAGGCAGCCAGGTAAACCCATATTGGGGTAGCAAGTATAACCTTAATGCCGATTCAAGAGATCGTTTTGTTATGTTTGGCTCTGTTAAATATCAATTTACCAATTGGCTAAATGCAGAAGTAAAGGCAGGTGCAGATATGTACACTACAAATACACAATCAAAAATTTATGGAGGAAGCCCTCTTACTTCATCAGGCAGGTACAGCCTGGGAAAACAAACTTTTATAGAAAAAAATTATAGTACCCTATTAACTGCACGTAAGGATAATTTATTTGGAAGAGTAGGCGGTATGGCTACCATTGGAGGAAATATCATGTCACAAAAGTGGGAATCTATAAATGCTTCATCAGGAGAATTAGTGGTACCTAATTTATTCTCTTTAAATAATGGTGTAAATGCACCTACAGTTGGTGAAGGTTTTACCGAAAGAAAAATGAATTCACTATATGGTAGTGTTCAATTAAACTATGATAGTTATTTATTTTTGGATGCCACATTTAGGAACGACTGGTCTTCCACTTTAAGTAAAAGCAACCGTTCTTTCTTCTACCCTTCTGTAAGTTTATCATACATTTTTACAGAAATGCTGAATAATATGGGTACCAACCTTCCTAACTGGATGAGCTATGGTAAATTGAGAGCATCTTACGCAGCCGTGGGTAATGATTTAACTCCTTACCAATTATACAATACCTTTTTAATTGGCAAAGACCCCAACAATAATACTACAGCTACAAGAAGAAATACACTATTTGACCCCAATGTACAAAGTGAGTTAATTAAATCAACTGAGCTGGGTCTTGAAATGCGTTTCCTGAATAATCGTATTGGCTTTGATCTTGCCTGGTACAAATCAAATGCTACTAAGCAATTGATTGATTTACCAATGGACCCTCAAAGTGGTTATTCAACAAAGAAAATAAATGCCGGTGATGTACAAAATACAGGTATTGAATTAATGGTAGATGGTAAAGTGTTAAGCAAAGAAAAGGGCCTTAACTGGAGCCTGTCAGTAAATTACTCTGCTAATAACAATACGGTTGAAGAACTTTCTGAAGGTGTTACAAAATATGGCTTAGGTGGCTTTGATGATGTTGCTGTATTGGCTGTTGTAGGTCAAAAATATGGCGAAATTTATGGAACAAAATTCAACAGGGTTTCCGACAAGGCCAGCCCTTTTTATGGCAAAATTATTTTGGATGGTAATGGATTACCCACCCGCAACGCTGAAATTGTAAGATTAGGCAACCAACAAGCCAAAGGCTTATTAGGTTTTACGAATGCTTTTGAATATAAAGGCTTTGGTTTATCTTTCCTATTTGATGCAAGATTTGGTGGCCAAATATTCTCTGCTACTCAGGTTGCTATGCAGCGCTTTGGTACTGCAGGCATTACAGCTCCAAATGGTGAAAGAGAAAACTTTGTAGTGGATGGTGTGGTAGCATCGGGAAATACATTTGTACAGAACACTACTGAAGTTACACCACAACAATATTGGGTAAGCGTGTCCACGGCCAACAACCTGGGTATTACCGAAGCAAATCTTTATGATGCATCAAGTTTCCGTTTAAGAAACGTACAATTAAGCTATGAATTGCCTACTAGGTTTTTAGCAAAAACGCCTATACAAAAAGCTAAAATTGGTATTTCGTGCAACAACGTATGGCTAATAAAAAGCCATGTACGTGGAATTGACCCCGAATCGGTTTATGCAACCAATACCAATGCAACCGGTTTTGAAAATGCAGGGTTACCCACTACACGTGCTTTTATGTTTAACCTAAACCTAAGCTTTTAATTTTAAAAATTATTTTCAAATGAAAAAGATAATTAAAATAACAACCTTACTCACAACATTGGGTGTGTTGTTTACTTCGTGTAAAAAATTTGAAGAAATTAATAACGATCCGCTTGCAGCCAGCTTAGACCAGGTGCAGGTTGAATACTTTATCAATGGATCAATAATTGGTACACAAATGGATCCGCATATTGCCGAGAGAACCTTTGTGTTGTACTGGCAATGTGCAAGTCACCAATCTTTCCAGGGAACTTCAATAAGTGGCGGTATCTATAATGATGGCTGGAGCAGCGATTATTACGGTAACGGCTATATGAGTGGCTGGTTAAATCAAATCAATTCAGCAGTACAAGTAGCAGAATCAAAAATTGCCTCTGGTAATGTGAAGCCATATACCAACAACTTATTACAAGTTGCCCGTATTTGGAGGGCTTACTTAATGAGTGAATTATCGGATAATTTTGGCCCTATTCCTATTAATGCTTTCCAGGGTGTAAATCCACAACCAGCAAGCGTTAAGGATGTATATTATTTTTTATTGGAAGAATTGAAAGATGCAAGCAGCAAACTGGATGTATCTGTTGTAAACCCCGATGTAGTGAAAAAAGAAGACCCTGTCTATAGTTATGATTATGCTAAATGGAGAAGGTATGCCAACTCTATGCGTTTACGCCTTGCAATGCGTTTATCAGAAATAGATCCTGGAAAAGCAAAAACTGAATTTGAAGCAGCGGCAACAGGCGAACTCATTACTGATGCCGATCAAACTTTCCAGATTTCAGAAAAACCAGGTTGGGATGCATTAACGGGTGTAATGAGCCGTGAATGGAATCCCGGTCGCTTAAGCGCTACCTTAAAAAACTTATATACAGGTTTAGGTGGGATAACTTCTGCCGATCAGTTAGATGCTAAATTTGATCCTTATATTAAAGCTGCCGACTATGTTGGTATTAAATATGCTAATCATTTTTCGCCTTTAACCAATGATCCTACAGCGGCCTATTGGCTGGATGGCTTACCCAATATGATTGATCCCCGTGCTTATAAAGCCTTTATCATTCCGGGTGATTTTTCAAGAGGTGTATATAATGCTTCAAACCCATCCACTCCGGTTAATGATCCTAATTTCCCAACAGGATGGAGTGGCAACTCAAACTTTAATTCTTATCCTTCATGGGATCAATCTGCAATTACCACTGTTCATACATTAACAGATGCATCCAGTGCAGTTGTTGCAACTGTTGATGCAAAGTTTACTTACAATGCGTATACTGGGGGAGATTGGGGAGCAAAAGGATCTACAAACAATGTAAGAGCAGATGGTGGCAGCATTCCACGTATGGCAAACCAATTTAGGAACAGCACCAATAAACGCATCTTCTTTGCAGCCTGGGAAACATACTTTTTATTAGCAGAAGCGGCAGTTAGAGGATGGTCTGTTCCAATGGGCGCTCAGGCGGCATATGAAGAGGGAGTTCGCAAAAGTTTTGAATATTGGGGAGTAGAATCATTCCTGGCATCTTATTTAAGTTCTACTAATTATAACAGGTGTGGTACATCTGTAAGTTGGACTCATACTACAGAACCAGCTGCAACCCTTGTGATGAATTATGTTGATGGGTATACCAATACCCCTGGTGTGGTAAATATTTCATACCCTACAAATAATTTGTATAGCAACGGAACAGTTAAAAATGATTTATTAAGTAAAATCATTACGCAGAAATATATAGCACAAGTTCCCTGGTTACCATTGGAAGGATGGAATGATCAAAGGAGATTAGGATTGCCATTCCTGGAAAACCCGGTTATTGAAAATGCACTACCCAACCTTCCCGCTTTAACTTCCAGCACTTATATGACAAGTGACGTAAAATTTTTCCCACAAAGGTTAAAATACCCCTCAAGCCTGAGAAACAGTAACGAAGCTGGTTACAACGCAGCTGTTGCTTTATTGGGAGGGCCTGATGAAGTACTCACACCGCTTTGGTGGGCTAAACATTAAACTATTTTTCTACGAAAAACCATTTTTCTTAAGCAGTAATTAGAATAAGTTTCAGCCGGCCATTCTTGGCCGGCTTTTTTTCAAATAATAACTTAACTTTCAGTTAATATAAAAATGAAAAAATATTTAATTATCCTTTGCTCATTGTGCCATTATCATTCGGTATGGGCGCAGCAAGGTAATTATGTATTGCTTCAGCCTAACGACGGCTATAAGGAAATTATTTCAAAAGCGGCCCATGTTGTTCCTTCTCCCAGGCAGTTAAGATGGCAGCAGTTGGAGATCACCGCATTTTTTCATTTTGGCACCAATACATTTACTGGCCGTGAATGGGGAACAGGTAAAGAAGATCCTAAAATTTTTAACCCCACTGCACTGGATGCAAACCAGTGGGTTCAAATTGCAAAAGATGCAGGCATAAAACAAGTAATATTAACGGCAAAGCATCATGATGGTTTTTGCCTTTGGCCCACAAAAACCAGTAAACATTCAGTAGCCGCAAGCCCATGGAAAAAGGGCAAAGGCGATGTGGTGAAAGCAGTAAGCAGGGCCTGTAAAAAATACGGTATTGGCTTTGGCATTTATCTCTCTCCATGGGATATGAATGCAGCGATGTATGGCAGCGATGCATACAATGACTTTTTTGTACAACAACTTACCGAATTGCTCAGCAACTATGGTCGTATTGATGAAGTATGGTTTGATGGCGCCAATGGCGAAGGGCTAAACGGGAAAAAACAAGTGTACGATTTTGACCGATGGTACAAGCTGATACGGGAACTTCAACCCACGGCTACCATTGCCATTATGGGCCCCGATGTAAGATGGGTAGGTACCGAAACAGGATATGGAAGAGAAACTGAATGGAGCGTGGTGCCCACCAATAACTTAAACATTGCTTCAATTACCGAAGGCTCACAAAAAAATTTGGCCTTTAAACCACAGGGCGATATGACCGGAAGCGATTTAGGCAGCCGTGATAAAATAATTAATGCAAAAGGCCTGGTATGGTACCCGGCAGAAACCGATGTATCCATAAGGCCGGGATGGTTTTTTCATGAAGAAGAAAATAGTAAAGTAAAAACACCGGAAAAATTACTGGATATTTATTTTAATTCCGTAGGCCGCAATGGAGTTTTATTACTCAATATACCGCCCGACAAAGAAGGTTTGATAAACGACAGTGATATTGCTGCACTTAAAAAATGGAAACAACTTCGGGATAATATCTTCAAAAAAAATTTTGCAAAAAATGCAATTTTAGAAAGCAGCAATGGCATAAATGCCGGTTTAATTTTAGATAATAATGATGCCACTCATTTCACCACAACCGGCAATGATACCACAGCTATAATTGAAATACAACTGAAAACCAAGGCTACTTTTAATGTATTGCAATTGCAGGAAAACATCCGCATGGGCCAAAGAATTGAAAAATTTGCCCTTGAATATTGGGATGGAAAAACATGGATAATGGCTGCACAGGGTACCAGCATTGGGTTTAAACGGTTATTAAAATTTAGTACAGTAAAAGCAGTTAAATTAAGGTTGAAAATATTGTCTTCAAGGCTTAACCCATGCCTTGCAGAATTTGGGTTATATTTTATGAAAGTTTGATCCTATGAAACGTTTTGATATGCCCAACCCTTTGTATAAATGTAAAAGTAATGTGTAAGCTTATGTTACAGGCAAAAAAATATTAACGCAGTTTTATTAAATATCAAAAATATGATAACAGAAACACTAATTAAACAGCAGTTCACCTCTTTTGAGAAAATCCCGGTTACTATCTTTAATAAAGCAGATGATGCATGCAAATCTGTTTCCAACGAAATTGCCAGTCTCATTCGCTCAAAACAGCAACAGAGCGCACATGCCGTACTCGGTTTGGCTACCGGTTCTACACCGTTAAAAATATACCAGGAGCTGGTGAGGATGCACAAGGAAGAAGGCCTTAGCTTTAAAAATGTAATTTCTTTTAACCTCGACGAGTATTATCCGCTGCCGCCGGAATCTTTACAAAGTTACAGGCACTTCATGCAAGAAAATTTATTTAAGCATATAGATATTGATCCGGCAAATTGCCATATTCCCAGTGGACAGGTGGGCCTGGAAAATGTAAAACAACATTGTGAACAATATGAAGAGTTGATAAAAAATGTAGGTGGAATAGATTTTCAACTATTAGGCATTGGCCGCAACGGGCATATAGGTTTTAATGAACCCGGCTCACACATTAGTTCTGTTACACGGTTAATTACCCTGGACAAAGTAACCAGGTTTGATGCAGCCGCAGAGTTTAACGGCATTGCTAATATTCCCAGGAAGGCAATTACCATGGGTGTGCATACCGTTCTTAATGCAAAACGAATTGTATTACTTGCCTGGGGCGAAAGAAAAGCAGAAATTGTAAAACTGGCTGTTGAAGGCCCAATTTCAGATTTTGTTCCTGCATCTTATTTGCAAACCCATCAAAACACCAGCTTTGTTTTAGATGAAGCCGCAGCCGCATTACTTACCCGCAAAAAAACACCCTGGCTCACAGAAGATGTTATCTGGACAAATCAAATGATCAAAAAAGCAGTGATCCATCTTGCTTTATCCTGCGAAAAACCCATTCTTAAACTTACCAATAACGACTATAACGAAAACGGCTTAAGCAGCTTGCTGGTTTTACATGGCAATGCATATGATATAAATATAAAAATATTTAACGGCCTGCAACACACAATTACGGGATGGCCTGGCGGAAAACCCAATGCAGATGACACTTACAGGCCCGAAAGGGCAGAACCCAGCCGTAAAAGGGTAATCATCTTTAGCCCGCATCCCGATGATGATATTATATCCATGGGCGGAACTTTTCAGCGGCTTGCCGACCAGGGACACGATGTGCATGTGGCTTACCAAACCAGTGGAAATATTGCAGTAGCAGACGATGAAGCTTTTCGCTTTGTAGAATTTGTAAAAGATTTTAATACACAGTTTACTATTAAATCACCTGAAGCTGATAATATCTACAACAATTCCAATTCCTTTTTAAAACAAAAGAAAAATGCTGAGCCAGATACTAGTGAACTACGGTTTGTAAAAGGGTTAATAAGAAAAGGTGAAGCCACAAACACCTGCCGCTTTGTGGGCATCCCAGATGAAAACATACATTTCCTCAACCTGCCCTTTTATGAAACAGGCACAATTGAAAAAAAACCAATAGGTGAAGATGATATACATATCATTGCTTCATTGATACAAAAAATAAAACCTCATCAAATTTATGCAGCAGGCGACCTTGCCGATCCGCATGGCACCCATAAGGTTTGCCTTGATGGCATTTTTGCAGCCTTAAACCGCATTAAGCAGCTTGACTTTATGAAAGAATGCTGGCTTTGGTTGTATAAAGGCGCCTGGGCAGAGTGGGATATTGATGCCATAGAAATGGCCGTACCCATGAGCCCCGAACAGCTTTTGAAAAAAAGATATGGCATTTTTAAACACCAGTCTCAAAAAGACGGTGTGGTTTTTCAAGGTACTGACAGCAGGGAGTTTTGGCAAAGGGCCGAAGACAGGAATAAAGCTACAGCCGAAATATACAATCAACTTGGCCTGGCAGAATATGAAGCAATGGAAGCCTTTGTGAGATGGCATTATTAATCACTGAACTACTCTAATTTTCTTTAACAAAAAATAACTAGAAGCCGATTTATCTAATAAAATACAAAATGAAAAAACTATTTTTCCTGGCCATACTCTTTCCTTTTACCTGCTTTGCCCAGCAAGCTGTAAATATTATTCCACAACCGGTTCAAATAAATCTTCTGCAGGGCAATTTTATTATTGATAAGAATACCTCTTTAAATTTTAACAATAGCAATAAAGATTTGTTGGCAACAGCAAATTTTTTAAACCATTATATTAACAAAATATCGGGCATTCATTTAGTTACAAATAAAACATCAACCAATTCAATAGAATTAAAGCTTATTCATACAGCTCAAATTGGGCAAGAAGGTTACCTGCTTAATGTTTCTTCGAAAGCAATAATTATTTCTGCCAATACAAAAATTGGGATAGTTTATGGCATGCAGTCTTTATTTCAATTACTGCCTGCAATACGCACCAATGCAACACTTCATGTGCCATGCTTGAGCATTACCGATTACCCAAGGTTTGCCTATAGAGGAATGCATTTAGATGTAAGCCGCCATTTCTTTGGGCCCGAACTTGTAAAAGAATACATTGATTTAATTGCTGCTTATAAAATGAATACCTTTCACTGGCACTTGGTTGACGACCAGGGCTGGCGCATTGAAATAAAAAAATATCCTAGCCTTACCACAACTGGCGCATGGCGTGTTGACCAAAACGATAAAGCCTGGGGAAGCCGCCCACAGGCAAAACCCGGTGAAGCTACAACCTATGGCGGTTATTACACACAGGATCAAATAAAAGAAATTATTAAATATGCTTCAGATAGAAATATAACTATCATTCCCGAAATAGAAATGCCCGGGCATGTTGCATCTGCAATAGCATCTTATCCCTATTTAAGTTGTACGCAACAACCACAGTTGCCATTAACCGGTGGAAATTATACCGGCATGGCTTCCGGTTATTGTGCTGGTAATGATAGTGTATTTACTTTTCTTGAAAATGTTTTAACAGAAGTGATCAATCTATTTCCATCTAAATACATTCATATTGGTGGAGATGAAATGGATAAAGGGCCCTGGAAAATATGCCCTCGCTGCCAGGCAAGAATTAAAAAAGAAGTATTGAAAAATGAAGATGAATTGCAGAGTTATTTTATTAAACGCATTGAAAAATTTGTGAACAGTAAAAACAGAAAAATAATTGGTTGGGACGAAATTTTAGAAGGCGGGCTTGCACCCGAAGCCACAGTAATGAGTTGGCGTGGAGAAACAGGTGGAATAGAAGCAGCCAAAATGCAGCATGATGTGATAATGACACCAGGCAAGCCTTTGTACTTTGACCATTACCAGGCAGGCCCCGAAGGTGAACCTGTTGCATTTGGCGGTATGAACACATTAAAAAATGTGTACGATTACGAACCCATACCTACCGAACTTACTACCGAACAAGCCAAATACGTTTTGGGGGCTCAGGCCAATTTATGGTGCGAAAGTATTTCTACTGCCGATCATGTAGAATATATGATTTTACCCCGTATGCCTGCATTGGCAGAAGTACTTTGGAGCCCTAAAGAAAACAAAAACTGGAAGGATTTTAATAACCGGTTAGAAAATCATTTTAAAGTTTATGGGCAAAAAGGATTGCGGTATTGCGCCGGCAATTATACAGTTAACATCAAACCATCATCGGTAAATGGAAAGCTGCTTGTGAACTTAACGAGTGATATTGTACATGCAAATATATATTATACCCTCGATGGAACCGAGCCAATACTGAGCAGTAGTAAGTACACGGCACCTATTGAAATAAATAATTCTGTTTTATTAAAAGCTTCAACTGAACTAAATGGCCGCATAATGGGCGTTCAGGCTGCAAAACAAAATTTTGTAATGCACAAAGCCATTGCAAGGCCGGTGAACTATACGTTTCCGGTAAGTAGGTTTTACATGGCCGATGGCCCCAACTCTTTAACAGACGGCGTAAGGGGAACCGGCATTGTGGGTAAGTACTGGCACGGTATCAGCGGAAATGATTTAATAGCAACAATTGATTTAGGAAACACAATAAATATTCAATCCATATCATTAGGTTGCTTACAAAACTACAGCGATTGGATTTTTCTTCCGCAATCTGTAAAATTTGAAACTTCCATTAACGGAAATGATTTTGAAGAAATACAAATCATCCAAAATCCAATCAGCACAAACGAGAAATCTGTACAATACGATTTTAAAATTTCATTTCCGGCAAAGCAGGCAAAGTATATACGGGTAAGTGCAAAAAACAACCTTTGCCCTCCCGGCCACCCAGGTACAGGAAAGCCTGCATGGATTTTTGCAGATGAGGTTATTGTGGAGTAATTATTTTTTTTGATTTTTTAGGCTATTCATAATATTATAAGTTGCAATGAAAAAATTGTTAGTGTTTTTATTCATTATCTTTTGCACTATAAATATTTTTAGCCAGCCAAATATACCTGTTTTTGAATCGGGTAAGGATGGCCATAAAAGCTACCGCATCCCTGCAATTATTAAACTGAACAATGGCCACCTGCTTGCTTTTGCCGAAGGCCGAGTACAAGGCGCAAGCGATTTTGGAGATGTGAATATTGTACTAAAAATAAGTACTGATAATGGCCGTACATGGGGTAGCATAAAAACAATTGTTGATTATGATACCCTGCAGGCCGGAAACCCTGCGCCTGTTGTTGACCTCACAGATCCAGCTTACACAACTGGTAGGATATTTTTATTTTATAATACCGGTAATAAACAAGAAAGCGATGTGAGAAATGGAAATGGATTGAGGGAAGTATGGTATAAAACATCTACAAATGGCGGTATCAACTGGAGCGAAGCCGTGAACATTACTTTGCAAACTCATCGCCCAAAACTACCGCAAATAAACCCTGCTTATAATTTTACCGCTGACTGGAGAAGTTACGCCAACACACCTGGCCATGCAATGCAATTTGAAACCGGGAAGTATAAAGGAAGGATTTATATTGCGGCAAATCATTCTGAAGGAGGTATCCAAAATGAATCAATGGATTATATTGCCCATGGCTTTTATACCGATGACCATGGTAAAACCTTTCACATAAGTAACAATGTTAACCTCCCTGGCGGCAATGAAAACATGGCTGCAGAATTAAGCGATGGCCGTATAATGCTCAACATTAGAAATCAAAGGGGTGATGTAAGAGCAAGATATATTGCTATAAGCAGCAATGGCGGCCAAAGCTGGGACACCAGCTATTTTGATAAAAACCTACCCGATCCTGTTTGCCAGGGAAGCTTGCTTACTATTGGGAAAAAGAGAAAGCAAAATATTTTGGCTTTTAGTAACGCAGCAGATGAAAAGCGAAGGGACAACCTTACACTCCGTATCAGTTTTGATGATGGCAAAACCTGGAAGAAAAATTTTGTGATCTATAAAAATCCATCGCAGCCGGATGCAGCAGCATATTCAGATATTGTAAAACTCTCCGGAAAAAAAATTGGCGTTTTATACGAAAAAGATAATTATTCAAAGATTGTGTTTACCGTTGTAAAATGGAAGTAAGCTTATTTAAAATAATGTAAGGGGTAAAAGAACATTTACTTTTTTAACTAATTATAAAATCAAAATATTTATCCAACTTGAAAGAAATCCTCATCACAACAACCTGCTTTTTACTACTGTTAAAATTTGTTCCGGCACAAAACACAAAGCTTGCCTCTACCCCGCCCATGGGCTGGATGAGCTGGAATTTTTTTGCCGATAAAATAAATGAAAAAGATTTAAAAGAAATGGCCGGTGCCATGGTAAGCAGTGGAATGGCCAAAGCCGGATACAATTATATTTTTATTGATGATGGCTGGCAGGGCGGCAGGGACAATAAAAATAATATGCTTGCCGACCCGGTAAAATTTCCATCAGGCATTAAAGCATTGGCAAAATATATGCACGACAGAGGATTGAAACTTGGCATCTACAGCGATGCTGCACAACTCACCTGTGCAGGTTACACGGCCAGTTTAGGATTTGAAGAGCAGGATGCAAAAACTTTTGCAGGCTGGGATATTGATTATTTAAAATACGATTATTGTCATGCCCCTGCCGATTCAAATACAGCAAAGCTTCGGTATAAAGCAATGGCCGATGCATTAAGAAAAAGCGGAAGGGAAATTGTATTTGGTGTTTGTGAATGGGGCGAAAGACAACCCTGGCACTGGGCCGTAAAGGCAGGCGGGCAATTATGGCGTACCACACATGATGTGCGGGATAAATGGAAGAAGAAACCAACAGAAAGCTGGGGCCTGGGTATCCTGGATATATTGGATGTTAATGCTGAATTTTATGAATTTGCCGGGCCGGGTCGTTGGAATGACCCCGATATGTTAATTACAGGTTTGTATGGTAAAAAAGGGCCTTCGGGTGATGGGGGCGGCACCGGTTGCACGGATACCGAATATCAAACACAGTTTAGCTTATGGGCTATGATGAATGCACCGCTGTATGCCACCAACGATTTACGTAACATGAATGAGGCAACAAAAAGCATTTTATTAAATAAAGAAGTGATTGCCCTTAACCAGGATGCATTGGGCAAACAGGCCATACGTAAAATAAATAATGATACCTGGAATGTATTTATAAAACCACTGGCCAATGGAGATTTTGCCATTGCTATATTAAATAGAAGTGAATCAGCAAAGGATTTCAATCTTAGTTTTACGGAATTAGGTTTAATTGATAAATATGAGATAAGGGATTTGTGGCAACATAAAATTATAGGCAAAGGAAATAAGTGGAAAGGCACGGTACAGGTACATGAAACAAAATTATTCCGGTTAAAAAAAATATAGGGCTTATGAGATATTGTTTTGCACTCGACTTAATAGATGATGAACAGTTGATGAAGGAATATGAAATGCATCATCAAAACGTTTGGCCTGAAATTATTGGATCAATAAAAGATGCAGGTATTAATGAATTACAAATTTATCGTGTAACCAACAGGCTCTTTATGATAATGGAAACCAATACTGATTTTTCTTTTGATAAAAAGGCAAGAGCAGATTTAAACAACCCGGTTGTACAACAATGGGAAACACTTATGTGGAAATACCAACAGGCTTTGCCTGCAGCCAAACCTGGTGAAAAGTGGATGCTTCTGAACAAAATATTCGAACTTTAAAAATAAATTTTTATTAAATGGCTTTACCTGTAAATGATATTTCTAATACCAATGTTGCAAGCAATAAAAAAAACAACTATCTGTTTCCATTTATCCTGGTTACAAGTTTATTTTTCTTTTGGGGTTTTGTGCATAATCTCGATCCTATCCTTATCCCACATTTGCGAAAAGCATTTGTGTTAACTGACTTACAATCATCACTCGTTGACACTTCGGTATTCATTGCCTATTTTGTAATGGCGCTGCCGGCAGGTTATATTATGCGCAGGTACGGTTATAAAACCGGGATCATCCTGGGTTTGATACTTTTTGGAATTGGTTCAATTTTATTTGTACCGGCAGCCAATACATTACAATATGTTTTTTTCCTTGGTGCCTTATTTATCATTGCCTGTGGCCTTACATTTTTGGAAACGGCAGCCAATCCATACATTACAGTACTTGGCCCGGAGGCAACAAAAACACAACGCCTCAATTTTGCCCAATCCTTTAATGGCCTTGCCGCTTTTATAGCGCCGGCTTATATTGGTAAAATAATTTTATCGGGTAAAGAACTAACGGAGCAGCAGATTGCTGCCATGAGCACCGAACAACTACATGTTTATTTAAGCGGTGAAGCTGCTAGTGTAAAAATACCCTATTTAATTTTGGGCATTATCATTTTACTGGTTGCTATAATTTTTTATTTTACAAAGCTGCCCGATATTAAGCATGAAGAAAGTTACAAAGGACAGTCTGGATTTGCCTCTGCCCTCAAATCAAAACGTTTAAAATGGGGAATTGCTACTCAATTTTTTTATGTAGGCGCACAGGTTTGTGTAGGAAGTTTCTTTATTAAAATGTGTACCACAGCAGCCGGAATAAATGAAAAAACAGCAGCGGTATATCTCGGCACTTACGGCCTTGCCTTTATGCTGGGCAGGTTTGCCGGCACATTTTTAATGAAATACATTGCCCCGGTAAAATTACTGGCTTTGTATGCAGCTATTTGCATCGCATTAACGCTAGTGGCAATCTTTGCCTCAGGAAGCTTAATAATTTATACATTAATAGCCATTGCATTTTTTATGAGTATTATGTTTCCCACTATTTTTTCAATGAGCATAGAGGGCTTGGGACACAATACCAAAATTGGGTCTTCCTTAATCATAATGTCCATTGTGGGTGGTGCAGTATTGCCGCCAGTATTGGGTTTTATTTCAGATACAACTAAAAATATCCAGCATGGTTATGTGGTTCCATTGGCATGCTTTATAGCAGTTATTTTATTTGCATTGAAAAATAGTAAGCCTATGGCAATAACCGAAAAAATTAATTTAACTTAAACGCCAGTAAAATAAATGCTGAATAAAATATTAAAAATAAACAACAGCGATAATGTGATCACCGCACTTTCCGATTTAAAGAAAGGGGAAGAAGTGCAGTGGAATGGAAATTTATTTTTAATAAAAGACAACATTGCCGCCAAGCATAAGTTTTTTGAAAAAGACATGCAAGCTGCTGAAGAAATAATTATGTATGGAGTTTTAGTTGGGAAAACTCAAGTTGCTGTAAATGCAGGCAGCTTGATGACAACCGAAAATGTGAAACACGCCGCACAACCTTATGCGTACCGAAAAATTAATTATCAATGGTATGTACCCGATGTTTCAAAATTTCAGCATAAAACATTTAATGGATATAAAAGAAGCGATGGCAAAGTGGGCACTGCTAATTACTGGCTTTTTATTCCCACAGTTTTTTGCGAAAACCGCAACCTGGATGTGATAAAGGAAGCTATGCACAATGCATTGGGATATGCAGTAACCGACAAGTATAAATTTTTCACCAATGATTTAGTCGATGCCTTTAAAGCTGGTGATAATTTAGATGCAGTAAAATTAAACCCTGCAAATGCAGCAAATATTGGGAAAAAAAGATTATTTAAAAATATTGATGGCATAAAATTTCTAAACCATGCAGGAGGTTGCGGCGGCACCAGGCAAGATTCAGCAACCTTAAGTAAGTTATTGGCTGCGTATGCCAATCATCCCAATGTGGGTGGAATAACCATGCTGAGCTTAGGCTGCCAGCATTTGCAGGCACAGCAATTAACAGAAGATATTAAAAAACATACACCCGGTTTTGATAAACCTTTATTGATTTTTGAACAACAAAAATCGCAAAGTGAAGAACAATTGATTGCTGATGCCATTAAAGAAACATTTAAAGGATTGATTGAATTAAACAAAATAGAAAGGCAGGCTGTTTCTTTAGATAAACTATGTATTGGCGTAAAATGCGGTGGCAGCGATGGTTTCAGCGGTATATCTGCAAACCCTGCTGTGGGTTATACAGCAGATTTAGTTTCCGCTTTGGGTGGTAAAATATTACTGGCCGAGTTTCCGGAGTTATGCGGCGTGGAGCAAAATATTATAGATCGTTGCACTACCGAAGAAACAGCCAATAAATTTATCAGGCTCATGCAGGAATACGATGCACAAGCACATGCTGTAGGTTCTGGTTTTTATATGAACCCCTCTCCAGGAAATATAAAAGATGGTTTGATTACTGATGCAATTAAATCAGCCGGCGCTTCAAAAAAAGGCGGTACCTCTCCTGTTGCAGATGTTTTGGATTATACTGAGCCTGCAACAAAACCGGGTTTAAATATGGTTTGTACTCCAGGCAACGATGTGGAAGCCACCACAGGCAAAGCAGCAGCAGGTGCCACTTTAATTTTATTTACAACAGGATTGGGTACACCCACCGGCAACCCCGTGTGCCCAACCATAAAACTGGCAACCAACAGTAAATTAGCCCGGCACATGAATGACATTATAGATATTGATTGCGGAACTATAATTGAGGGTGAAAAATCAATTGAACAAATGGGTGAAGAAATTTTGGACTATTGCATAAAGGCAGCAAGCGGCGAAATAATCCCCAAAGCCGTACAATTGAACCAGGATGATTTTATACCCTGGAAAAAAGGGGTAAGTTTATAAAAATAAAACTGATGATAAAAAAGATTGGCATATTTGTTTTGTTCTTTTTTGCAACGATACATGCAAATGCACAATTACAAAAACAAACCATTAACAATGGATGGAAATTTTATTATGCAAAAGCCTCAAAATGGTATGCTGCAACGGTGCCTGGCACTATCCATACCGATTTACTAAGCAACAAATTAATAGCTGACCCCTATTTTGGTGATAATGAAAAAAAACTGCAATGGATTGATAAAGAAAACTGGGATTACAAAACTTCCTTTACAGTATCTCATAAAATTCTTCAACAAAAAAATATTGAGTTGGTCTTTGACGGGCTGGATACTTATGCCGATATTTTTTTAAACGGAAAATTGTTGTTCTCTGCAGATAATATGTTTCGCCAATGGCGGGCCAATATTAAGCCTGTTTTAAAATCAAGGAACGAAATACTCATACGGTTTTATTCAGCCAAAAACAAAGTTGATTCTATTGCTAAATCTAAATTACCTTTTGTAGTGCCCGATAACCCACGGGTATATGTCCGTAAAGCGCAATATCATTTTGGCTGGGATTGGGGCCCAACTTATATAACCTGCGGTATTTGGAAAAATATTTTTATTGAAGCTTATCCTGAACCGCAAAAAGAAATACCCTTTATTAATAAACGTAAAATTGAATTGGTGCAGGAGCCCGACAGCATTGGCAGGTCTTTCTATTTTAAAATTGATGGGAAACCGGTTTACATCAAAGGCGCCAACTACATTCCCTCTGAAATGTTTTTGCCACGTTTAAAAAAAGAAGATTACCGAAAAATAATATTAGCTGCCAAAGATGCCAATATGAATATGCTCCGTATTTGGGGCGGCGGAATTTATGAAGATGATGCATTTTATGATTTATGTGATGAATATGGCATTATGGTTTGGCAGGATTTTATGTTTGCCGGTGGCATGGTTCCCGGCGATGAACATTTTTTTAATAATATAAAAGAAGAAATAAAATATCAAATAAAAAGATTACGGCATCATCCCTGCATTGTGTTGTGGTGCGGAAATAACGAAGTAGATGAGGCATGGAACAACTGGGGCTGGCAAAAGCAATTTAAAATTCACGGCAAAGATTCAGTAAAAATATGGAACGATTATAAACGATTGTTTCAAGATAGCATTGCAGCATGGGTGCAGCTATACGATGGCACTAGGCCTTACACTTCTACATCGCCTTTGAATGGCTGGGGCAGGGCAAACAGTATTACCGAAGGTGACAGCCATTATTGGGGCGTATGGTGGGGCTTGCAGGATATTGAAGTGTTTGAAAATAAAACAGGCCGTTTTGTAAGTGAATATGGGATGCAGGCCATGCCCAATTACAATACTACACTATCTGTTACCTACCCTGCGGACCGATATTTATTTTCGGATGTTTTAAAAGCACACCAAAAACATCCCACCGGTTTCCAAAATATACAATCGTATTTGCACCGGTATTTTTTAGATTCCTCATTGGTTAAAAAGCTAACGTTGGAAAATTATACCTACCTCACCCAATGTTTTCAATACTATTGTTTAAAAAATATTATTGCTATTCATCGAAGCAAATACCCTGTAAATATGGGCACTTTACTTTGGCAGTTAAATGATTGCTGGCCGGTGTGCAGCTGGTCAATTACCGATTACAGCAGGCAGCCAAAAGCTGCATGGTATGCAGTAAAAAATGCTTACAGGGACGATGAACATCCGCAAAGAGATAGCATACGGCCCATAAATTTAAAACTTCAAAAGCCGGTATTTACCCTTAAACAAATAGGCGAAAGCAACTTTACCCTTGAATCTACTGTAGATGCAAAATACATTTATTTGTATAAGGAAAATTCTTTTTTTGATATCAGCGATAATTATTTTGATTTAAAAGCCGGGGAGATAAAAAAATTAAAGATAAAAAACAGGCATTTCAATGCAAAAGAAATACCATTCATTAAAATTAAATCACTCTATGACATTAAATGATTTTCGCTCTCAAAAAATAAAATATGTTTTCATTAAAAAATAAAAAAGCAATTATTACCGGCGCCGGAAGCGGTATTGGCAAAGCCATTGCAGTATTGTTTGCAAAACAAGGCGCAGAAGTGCATATCCTGGAAATCAATGCAGCAGCAGCCTCAGAAGTAATTATCGAAATAAACGTTGTGGGTGGAAAAGCCTTTGCACATAGCTGTAATGTGGCAGACCAACAACAGGTGATAGAAATATTCAACAGCATTGGCAATATGCATATATTGATAAATAATGCCGGCATTGCCCATGTTGGTAAAGCAGATACAACCAGTGAAGCAGATTTTGATAAAGTTGTAAATATAAATATCAAAGCTGTTTACAATTGCATTCATGCTGCAGTTCCTTTACTGAGAAAATCAAATGGTGGCGTTATTTTAAATATGGCTTCTATTGCTGCGCTGGTAGGCTTACCCGATCGCTTTGCATATTCAACCGCAAAAGGAGCGGTGCTTGCTATGACCCTAAGTGTAGCCAAAGATTATATTACCGAAAACATCCGTTGCAATTCCATTTCACCGGCAAGGGTACATACGCCGTTTGTAGATGGGTTTATTGCAAAAAATTACCCGGGAAAAGAAAAAGAAATGTTTGAAAAACTTTCCAAAACACAACCCATTGGCCGCATGGCAACACCTCAAGAAGTGGCTTCGCTTGCTTTGTTTTTATGCAGTGATGAAGCTTCATTTATTACCGGCTGCGACTATCCTATTGATGGCGGATTTGTAAAGCTTAATAATTAATACAAATGAATTTCAGCAAAAAAATAAAAACTTTTCTCGTACCTTTTTTTGTGTTGATGAGCATAAACACATTTGCACAAAACTATCAACCCAATTGGGAATCGTTAGACAAGCGGCACACACCGCAATGGTATGCCCAGGCTAAGTTTGGCATTTTTCTTCATTGGGGGATTTATTCGGTTCCTGCCTGGGCAACCAATTCTA